>ENA-OPBF01002488-OPBF01002488.1-human-gut-metagenome-genome-assembly--contig:-NODE-2488-length-10280-cov-2.822983_pt1 | contig 10280 bp, 7 predicted proteins | sample MGYA00241067_ERZ501450 | MGnify/ENA primary metagenome ERZ501450 (study PRJEB25962, sample SAMEA2042516) | human gut metagenome | biome: human gut; feature: human-associated habitat; material: faeces... | reverse complement strand
CTTGGCTTTCAACTCAGAAAGCTCGTCCGCGTCACCCATGCCGAGCTTTTCGAGGTGCGTCAGACGGCCGATATGGTGAATCTCTTTGCCGTAAAGCTCATAGTAATCCGGCTCCTCATCGTCGGAGGAATATTTCGGGCAGCGCATGATGCACTGAAACGCGTACAGCTTTACCTGCGGGTTCTTTTCGCGCAGTTCTTTTAAAAGTATCAGACGCTCCAAAACCGTCTCCTCGGAAAGATGGTGCAAGCGCGAGGGAATCAGGCCGCCATACAGCAGCGTATCGATGGAAATGACCGCCGCGTCTGCCTTTTCGATATTTGCGAGCAGGAAATCGCGGATGAATTCATAAGACGCCGGGGTTTTCTTCTGACCGAGATGCTCCGGGCGAATGATCGTATACTTTTCGCCGTTGAAAATTTTGGACGGGAAATCAAAGTTGCAGGGGCGCTCGTCGAGCGGCAGCAAAATAATATTTTTCATGGTAATCTCCTTTTACGCATGGATGATCTTCCACGCACGTGTGTTGATGTTCTCCAGCTTCACGTCCGCACCGCCGCCGATGTACAGGCCGCAGTCCTCCGGCACTTCAAAATCGACCCTGCCGGGTGCAAAGTCAAACACATTGCCCTTGAGCGGCAGGTTCTTAGACGGCTTACGGGTGAAGTCAATGTTTCTGAGCTCCACTTCGCGGATGTTACCGTCCACGCCGTAAATGCCCATGGCGTTCTCGCCCATGCAGGTCACGCCGTCAATGTGCACGTTGCGGATGGCGCAGTCGGTCTCGCGGTGTGGGTCCTGCTCTGCCGGGATAAGGTAATCGTGCTTTACAGCCATCATGAAGATCGGCTCGCCGTTGCCCCACCAGTTGCCGGCGCGTACACGCGTGTCAACAATCATGTTGCTGATGCGCACATTCTCCACAAGTGCGGACGTATCGTTGCACATGAAGCAGATGCCGCGGTTGCTCTCCTTGATGATACAGTTCGTGATGATCACGTTGCGGATATAGCTGTAACTGTAGCCGATGACAATTGCCTTCGAGCAGGAACGCAGCACGCAGTTCGTGATGACGATGTCCTCGCACGGTTTTGCCCAATCCGTAATGCCGGAAAGCGCAATGCAGTCGTCGCCGCTCGAAATATGGCAATCGGCAATAATAACACCTTTACAGCTCGCAATATGGATGCCGTCGTCGTTCGGCACGTTGGGGCTGGTGTCAATCGTAAGGCCAAGCAGCTTTACATTCTCGCACGCGTTGAAGCTGAACGTCCAGCACGGCGCGTCGATAACCTTAATGCCGCGCACAGTAACATTCTTTGCATTGTGGAAGAAGATGCACTGGCTCGGGCGCGTGCCGATGGGGTATGTGCATTCGGCTTCCTGCTCCTCTGTGAACGGAACACGACTGCTCGGTACGTTCATCACGCTTGTATCATAAAACGATGTGCCGGAAAGGTCAATGGTGCCGCTGCCGTCGATAGTCACATTGTCGTGGTCACGGTTGATAAGCAGGGCACGCAGCACCCCCATTTCATTGTGGATAAAATCCTGTACAGGGTAGTCGTCGATATTCGTGGAGCCCTTTAAAACAGCGCCCGGCTCCAAATGCAACGATGCACCATTCAGATGGATTGTACCGGTAATGAACACGCCGCCGGGAACGAGCACGGTCTCGCCCGTCTCCCCTGCGCGATCCACAGCCGCCTGAATTGCTTTTGTGTTGACGGTCTTGCCGTCAGCCACCGCACCGAAATCTCTGATATTTAACATTATCTCTTTCCCCAATTCTCTTCAGAGTTCATATTTTCTGCACCGATATATTCGGTGTAACAGACATCTTAAATCAATTTCAAGTTTAAAGAGTAAGAATAATGAAGCAAGGGCGCAGGACCTTTTGCGTCCTGCGCCCTGCATTCAGATCATTATTCAGGTTTCAGAAGAGCAATTAGCCTTCCGTGGTGCCCTTTGCGATCTCGAGTACGTTCGGGTTAGCATCCAGATAAGCCTTGAACTGGGTTCTGTACTCTTCCAAGTACTTGTCGAGGCCAGCAGCCTTCAGCTTCTCGATAGCAGCATCGATGTTGTCCTCATAGGAAACCATACCGACCTTAATCGGGTAGATGGAGGAGATGATCTCGGTCTGGAGGTTCGTCAGCTCACTGGTAACGTTAGAGGAATCAAAGATGAAACCTGCAGCCGGGGAAATGACGTAGTTATCAGACTTGTAGGTCATGTAATCGACCTGCTCGTCCGGCGTATCGGTAGCATAAGCCATGTACGGCAGGTAGCCGGTCATCCAGGTATCCATGCTGTACAGAGGGTTGCCGTCGTCGCCCTTGACCTGCTCAATTCTGTGGTCGCCGGTCTTGGTATAGTGCGTGCCCTCAATGCCATAGTGGAAGAGGTCATGGTTCTCTTCGGAAGCATACAGCCAGTTGAGGAACTTGAGGCCGGATTCCGGATCCTCAGAAGTGGAAGAAATCGCATTCAGGTTCTGCACATAGGTGTAGATCATGTCCGGGACGTCATCGCCAAAAGCTTCAACCCACTTGACTTCTGCGCCTTCAACACCGTTCTTCTGCATCGTAACACCCGTGTACGGGTCGAATGTCTGGGACGGAAGCATTGCGCCGTAATTAGCATCGTCGTACTGCTTCTGGTGGTCGCGGTTTAAGATATCCGGGTCGATGAGACCGGCCTGATACATCTCGTAGTAGGTGTTTGCGTCCTTCTTGAATTCTTCGGACTCATAGAAGGAATCAACCGTGCCGTCCTGACGGATGAGGCAGATGCCGAGGGAGTTCTCAACATAGAACGGATAGGTATCATAGCTTCTGTGGAGCCAGTGCGCCGTATCCTGAACCTGATGGAACCAAGAATAAGCCTTCATACCGGTCTCGTTGAGGATCTCGTCCTGAGACTTCTTCATGAGGTCGATGATGCCTTCCGTCGTGTCCGGGAACTCGTCGTAGCCGACCTTCTCAGCGATGTCGGAACGGTAGTCCATGTAGGACATCGTGTTGTCGAAGGATCTCCAGTAGCACGGTACTGCGTACTCTTCGCCCTTGTAGAGGGTGCCCAGCCACTCGGTCTCGGAGAACTTGTTGTAGAGGTCCGGGTAGTTCTGGATGGAATCGTGGATAGAGGAGATAGCGCCCATACCTGCGATAGCGGAAAGGTTCTTAACGTCCTGCATAACATGCAGCAGCTCGAACTCTTCACCGGTCGTCAGCATGAGGTTCAGCTTCTCAGCATAAGCATCCCACGGGATTCTTGTGACGGAAACCTCAATGTTTACGCCGTCTTCCTTCAGTTTCTCGTTGACAGCAGCCATACCGGTCTCATAGTCCGGGCAAAGTGTGCCCGGCTGTACAATACGCATCGGGTGAATGGTGCCGTCGTCCTCTGTTGCCGAAGATTCGTCAGATGTGGAAGCATCGGACGAAGTAGAAGCCTCAGAGGAAGCAGAAGATGTGCTGTCAGCACTGGAAGTGTCGTTGTTGCCGGAGCAACCTGCAAAAGCCGTAACAACCATTGCAGCTGCCAGAGCCATAGCCAGCAGTTTCTTCGTTGTCTTCATTTCTTACTTCAACTCCTTGAAAATTGATATATGTGTAACCGCCTTCCACGGTAAACACCGAATTAAAATGTTTGCGGGCAATTAACCCTTAACAGCGCCGACGACCATGCCCTTAACAAAGTACTTCTGTAAGAACGGATACAGAATGATGATTGGGCCCATGGTGATAACGGAGGTCGCCATCTTAAAGCTTTCCTTCGGCGGGTTTACGTTGACCGTAGCGCCGGCAGTAAGCTTGCTCAGTGCAGTAATCTGAGACTGAATCTTGAAGAGGAGCATCTGCAAAGAGTAGTACTTCTCATCATTCACGAGCATAACTGCGTTAAAGTAGTTGTTCCAGTAGCCAATGGCATAGAACAGAGCAATCGTAGCCAGAACCGGCATGCAAAGCGGGAAGTAAATGCCGAATGCAATCTTCACTTCGCCTGCGCCGTCGATCTTTGCGGATTCGTTCAGTTCAGCCGGGATACCGCGCACAAAGTTGCGCACAAGGAACATGTTAAAGGGATTGAACAACAGGCTCGGTACGATGAGTGCCCAGATGTTATCGTAGCAGTTCAATGTTTTACACATCATGTACCACGGAACAAGGCCCGCAGAGAAAACCATGGTGATGTAGAAGTAAAGGGACAGACCGTCTCTGTAACGGCAGGAACGGTTTGCAAGGGTGTAGCCTGCGCCGAATGTGATGAACGACGCAACGACGGTACCGACAACCGTTGCAATCGTCGTTACAAGATAGGACTGCGGAACGGATGAGGACGGCAGGAAGAGCATTTTATAGGCTGCAGCCGACCATTCGCTCGGCCAGAAAGAGTAACCGTTGATCGTAATCGATTTCTCACTGCTGAAAGAAACAATGATAACGAGAACAAACGGCAGGACGCATATCAATGCGAACAGAGCAACGATGAGATAAATGACGAATGTACCGACGTTCTCCCCCGTGCTGTGCTTGATTTTGTTGTTGGTGTTAGACGGCTTTGTCGCCGCCGCAACCGTGCTGTTCATGAGCTTGTCTCCTTTCCCTGTATCAGAACAGTGCGCCATCCGGGAACTTTCTTCTGACGATCCAGTTTGCTGTGAAGACCAGAATGAAGCCGACGATGGACTGATAGAGACCGATAGCCATGGAAAGGCTCGGATCACCTGTGTTCTTAAATGTACGGTAAACGTATGTATCAATAACTTCTGCAATCGGCATCAACGAGCTGTTGTCGCGGATGATCGCATACAGCATACCGAAGTCGCCGTAGAAGATGCGGCCGACAGACATCAGGGTCATGATGCAGATGGTCGGCGCAAGCAGCGGGATCGTGATGTAAATGATACGCTTAAAGCGCGTAGCGCCGTCGATATAAGCTGCTTCGTAAAGGCCTTCGTCAATGCCGGTGATCGCTGCGAGGTAAACGATCGTGTTGTAGCCCGTGTTCTTCCAAATGTTGAGAATCAGAAGAATCGGGTACCAGTAGCCGGGGGTAGAATAATAATTGATGCGCGTACCCATCAGATTGTTGAGCAGGCCCGTCTCTGTACCAAGGATACCCTGCAGCATGTAGCTTACGATAACCCAGGAAATAAAGTACGGGAAAAGCATCATGGACTGAGAAACCTTAAGGAACTTCTTCGCCTTGACCTCATTAAGAACGATTGCCAAAACAACGGAGCAAACCGTACCGACGATGAGGAACAGGATGTTGATGACGAGCGTGTTGCGCGTAACGGTCCACGCCCAGCTGGACTTGAAGAAGTATTCGAAGTTTTTCAGACCGACAAACGGGCTAAAAACACCCGTCTTGTAGTTGAACTTCTCAAATGCAATTACGATGTACGGCAGTGTCAAATAAGAAAAGATGAAAGTGTAAACGACCGCGGGCAGCGCAAGCAGGTACAAAAACTTGTTTGTCCACAGCTCTTTAAAAGGATTCACTCTCTTCTTGCTGACATCAACCAAAGCTGACGCCTTACTCATGTTTGCGATCATCCTCTCCGAATAATGTGTCTCTTCTATATAATATAAGGAAGAGTTTTGTTCACCTCTGCACAGCCGCACATATAAAGTAAAGCTTATTTGCTTTATATTTATATATTGACTCTGCAAATGCGAACCCGGAATATCGCTATTCCTGCTGAAAACAAAGTGCCGACAAAACTTGGTGTTTGCCAAAGCGTGTCGTTTTGCAATCACAGCGCACCGGGCGCCCTCCCTCATGGGTCTTCCCGGAACCTCTGCCCCGTGCAGAGATACCGTTTTTGCAAACCGCTTGTTTGTTTTCGATGAACAAACTTTAACACGCTGTGAACGATTTGTAAAGTATTCTTTTTGCGATAAACTCCAAAATTTCAAAACAACTTTGTATTTTGGCAGTTTTAAGGCACTTCACAAATTTCGCTTTTCTCCATTTTTTGAGAATCAAATCACTTTTTTCGGCTTTTCGTGATATGAAACTACGGTTTTTTACGATTTGAATCAATAATCTGATTTTTCGCTTGCGTTTAGTGCCGAAATCCGTTATCATAGAGTTATACGAAATCTAAATCGTGTTTTTCGTTCTCTTTTTGTATTTGGAGTGTTGTATTTTGTTTAAAAAAGTAAAAACCCGGCTGTTCAACCGGTACCTTTTCAGCATTTTCTGCGTGGTGGCCATAGCCGTTATACTCGTCACGCTTTTAATTTTCACCATCTACGCAAATTTGCAGATCAGCTCTGCGCGCACCTATTCTGTGCATCAGTTGGAGCAGGTCTGTCAGATGACGGACATGCTCTACAGCCAAATGCGCTCCGTTAATAATCAAATTTTACAGAACAGCAATACGAACCGTTGCCTCTCCTCCAATACCTTCAACCGACTCATCGAAGCCGATGCAGGCATCAAGTTGCGCGAAATCCAAACGGCGCAGAGCTATACGCGCTATGTTAGCCTTTATAACTCTGCCTCCAATCGTTTCGTCTCCAGCTCTACGGCAGATTTTCTCACGGATGACGATATTGCATACTATTATCGTAGATTGCCCGATAATCCCGGCGCCGATACCTGCCTTCTGCGCATGATCGGTGCAAACTACGCCACACAGCAGCTCAAGACCCGTTATGTCTATTCCTTCGTCTTCCGCGTACAGCTACGCAAAGGCGGCTCGCCCGACCTCATCATCGTAGACGTGGACGAAGATTATTTCAACGATTCCATATCGAACCTGCGCACCTCGAACGGCTTTCAGCAAGTCCTGCTTTTGAACCGTTACGGCGAGGTTTTCTCCACCAATATCGCTGAAGGTGATTCAGAAACCTTTACGCATGCAAAACCCGACAATACTATTGTCTCCGTGGAGGATTTCCCGGAGCTGACCGACAATTCCGGCTCCTTCTCCTACACCTGCGCTGACCATACCGAAGCGCTCGTCACCTACGCCAAGGCGTCTTCCTCCGGCTTTACGATCTTCAATATTGTGCCGTACTCGAATATTTACAGCGGTCTCCCCCAGCTCGCCATCATCACGTTACTCGCCGGTATTCTTGTGCTCTGCGTCGGCATGTTCATCTCGTTCCGCACCAGTGCAAAGCTCTCCGCGCCAATCGAAGTGCTCTACAGCAACTACGTCAAAAAGCCGTCGAACGACCATGCCGGCGATGAGCTCGACCAGCTCAGCAAGGCCTTTTCCGATATGTACATGAAAGCCGATAAGCTGGAGCAAGGCCTCATCTCCTCCTATTCCGATTCCAAAAAGCGCAACATTCAGCGACTTATGCACGGCGAGTATGGACAGATTCCGAATTACATCGAAGTATACCAAAGCTACGGCATCGACCTCACCGCGCCGTATTACACCATCGTCATTATCAGTGCAGCCTCCAAAGAGTTGCGCTTCGGCCCGGATGACCCAAACTATTTCATTTACAGCTACGCTCTCGAAAACCTCGCCACCGAAGTTTTGGGGCAGTTCGGCAGTGTCGTACCGTACCGCAATTCGCACAACTTTCTCGTGATGTTGCTCCCCCTGCAAAAGAACGCCTACCCGGAAAAGCTTGTGCCGGAGCTTGAGCGCGTGTGCGAGGTCATGCAGCGCGAGTTTGCCATGAACACCACCGTCTGCATCGGCACCATCGTGGAGACAGCCGTCAATATCAACCTCTGCTATGAGGCGACGAACATCGCACTGGAATATTCCGCCATCCGTAATCAGGGCAAAATTTTCTTCGCCTATGAGACCGGCCAGAATATCAATCTCAACTCATACCACAACAAGCTCCATATGAAGCTTGCCGAGCACATCCGCGCAAATGACCTCGATGCCTGCTCGCATGAGTTCGATCTCGCGCTTTCCTACATGTCAAACGTCAGCTTCAATACAGCCGTTGCGTATTTCAATCACGTCATGATGTCGCTGCTCGACGATTTCTCCACCACTTTCACGGATGACGACACCGCTTATCCCATCTTGATGGATAAACTGAATAAAATTGACCGTCAGCTACCGAACGTCTATATGCTGCGCAAGCGCTGCATGGAGTTCATCACCATTTTGGCACATCATCAAAGCATCAACCGCAAATACGGCAACGAGCTTGCCGCCGATGCCGCAAAGGAATACATCGACAAAAACTACGCAAATCCGGACCTTTCCCTGAAAATGCTCGCCGGCATGGCAGGCCTTTCCTCCGCCTACTTCGGCAAAATTTTCGCCACGCAGATCGGCTATTCGTTCAGTGATTACCTCAGCAACACCCGCATGAAAAAGGCCGAGCAGCTTCTGCGTGAGACTAAGCTGCCCATCAACCAAATCAGCGAAGCCATCGGCATTGTGAACACGAACTACTTCTATTCTATCTTCAAGAAAAAGTATGGCATGACACCGCTCGCCTACCGCCGCACGCGTTCCGGCGAAGCGGAAGATACAAAATCCGAAGAACAGGACGAAACCACAGAGTAATTCACCCGGTTTTACGGACCGTTCGCGAATTGTTAGCAGTTGATTTTCATAATTTTTCGGAAAACGAATTGATTTTTTGTGCATTTACGCTTATAATGTGTATAGAACATTGAAAGGCGGCGAGCAAATGCGCATCCGTAAAAAACCACTTGGAGACAAAAACTTAGTCGGCGCACGTATTGAGAGCATTCGCCGCAATCGTGGCATGAAACAGAAAGAGCTGCTCGCGCAGCTGCAGGTACGCGGTGTTGATATCAACGCCTCTGCCCTCTCTAAGTTAGAGGGTCAGCTTCGCACCGTCACGGATATCGAGCTTTTAGCCTTTGCCGAAATTTTAGACGTCGATGTCTTCTGGCTCCTCACCGGCAAATCCCAACAGATCTAAAACCAAAACCGGGTAGCACACCGCACGGCAGCTTACCCGGTTTTCTTTTAGCTTTTTTATCGCTTGTTTATTTCTATCCCCCGCACCGTAAAATGCGTCCTATACAAAAATTCCCGGAGAGCACACAGCTTTCCGGGAATTTCATTCTGTAATAGAAACGCTTACTTAAAAGCAGCTCGGGTCAGATTACTTCTTGCTCTTCTCGCCCTTATGCACAGCCCACATGGTGTACAGCGGAGCCGCAATGCACAGCGAGGAATAGCAACCGACAATCGTGCCGACCATCATCGGCAGTGCAAAGCTCTGTACAGAGCTGATGCCATAAACCGCCGCAACAATGTAGATGACAAGCAGCGCCATGAAGGTGGTCAGAGATGTCAGAATAGAACGCGTCATTGTCTGATTGAGGCTCTTGTTGACGATAGCCGGCAGTGCATCCGGACTCTTCGTCGGGGAGAGCTTGCGGTTCTCACGAATACGGTCGTAAATGACGATGGTATCGTTCAGCGAGTAGCCGAGGATTGTCAGGATAACGGCGATGAAAATATCGTTGATCGAGAAACCGAAAATCACAAACGCGAAATACACAAGCAGCACGTCATGCACAAGTGCGATGAGCGCCGTAACGCCGGCGGAAAGACCGCCGATTTTCTTAAAGCGCAGTGCAATGTAAACGAGCAGGATCACGAACGTGATGAGCAAGCAAACAAGGCACTTCTGGAAGAACTTCGCGCCCATGGTCGGGTCAACGGAGCTCGATTCCACCACGTTGAACGTGCGGTCGGCATACGCGTCGGATAGGGACTGCGCGATTGCCTGCTGTTCATCGAGCGTCACAGCTTCGTTGCCCGCAAAGGACAGCGTCACTTGGTTCGCGTCCGTGCCGAACGTCTTGCTCAATGCAACGGAAACGTCGCGGCCGGTCTCTTCTTTTACGAGGGACGCGATTTCATCCGTATCAACTTCGCCGTCTACGGAATACTTAATCATCGCACCGCCGACGAACTGAATGTCCATCTTCGTGCCACGAATGAAATTGAAAATCAAGCCGATGACCATCAAGCCAATCGAGATGCCGAACAGAATTTTTCTGTTCTTATAGAAATCAAAATCAAACTTTTTCATTACTTATCCGCACCTCCAAACAGCCATTTCTTACGGAGCGGCTTGAAGCCGGAAAGCGATTTGATCATCAGACGAGAGCAGAACACGCCCATGATGAAGTTGCCGATTACGCCGACGAGCAAAGTGTAGCCGAAGGAGTAGATCGCACCGGTCGTGGATTCGCCGAAAATCTTAGAGAGAATGTTAGACGGACCGAACACGCCGATGAGCATGATGGCAACGATCAAAATCGTGATGTTGCCGTCGATGATCGACCAA
>ENA-OPBF01002478-OPBF01002478.1-human-gut-metagenome-genome-assembly--contig:-NODE-2478-length-10313-cov-7.059368_pt1 | contig 10313 bp, 8 predicted proteins | sample MGYA00241067_ERZ501450 | MGnify/ENA primary metagenome ERZ501450 (study PRJEB25962, sample SAMEA2042516) | human gut metagenome | biome: human gut; feature: human-associated habitat; material: faeces... | reverse complement strand
AAAACAAAAAAATCAAAAACAGCGAAGATATGAGAACGGCAATAGCAACAAAATTCGTGGCATGTTTGCCATAAAAGTCGGCTTGCCGTACAGTTGCGGGCCGGGCATGCCCGGCCCCTACATAGCAATTATTTACAACGCCCTGTGCGATTCCGCACAGGGCGTTGCTTTTTCCCCCGCAATAGGCTATAATGTACCTTGTATAAATGTGCAAAGGGGAATTGCTATGTCCTGTGACTTGCTCGTCGGCTCCACCGGGTTTGTGGGGGGCAACCTGCTGGCCAAACATACCTTCGCCGCGGCATGCCACAGCAGTGACATAACCGCGCAGTACGGCACCCGCCCGGACCTCTGTGTCTACGCGGGCGTCCCGGCGGCCATGTTCCTGGCCAACGCCGACCCGGAGGCCGACCTTGCCGTCATGCGCGCCGCGCGGGAGAATATCCGCCAAATCGCGCCCAAAAGGCTTGTCCTGATTTCCAGCATTGCCGTGCTGGCAGACAGCCGCGGCGTCTATGAGGACAGCCCCGCGCAGGACACCGAAGGTCTGCCCGCCTACGGCAAAAACCGTCTGCAATTGGAGCGCTGGGTGCGCGAGGATTTCCCCGACGCGCTCATTGTGCGCCTGCCCGCACTGTACGGCGCCGGCATCAGGAAAAACTTCCTCTTTGACCTGCACACCATCACCCCGGCCATGCTCAGGCCGGAAAAATACAGCGAGCTGGCGGCAAAATCGACGCTTGTCAAATCAGCCTACACGCTGGCGGACAACGGCTTTTACAAGCTGAACGGCACCGCCGACCCGGCAGCGCTGCGCGCCTTTTTTGCAGCCAACGACTTCAACGCCCTGGCCTTCACCGATGCCCGCAGCCGTTACCAGTTCTATAATTTAGGCCGTCTCTGGTCGGATATGGAGGCTGCCCGCGCCGCTGATGTAAAGCTGCTGCACCTCTGCACGCCGCCGGTCTCCGCCGCCGAGGTCTACACCGCCGTGACCGGCAAAGCGGACTGGCACAATGAACTGCCCAAGCCCCCGTTTGACTACGACCTGCGCAGCCGCCACGCGGCGCTTTTGGGCGGCAGCGGCGATTACCTTTGCACAAAACAACAGGAATTGGATGATATTACGCGCTTTATGCGCAGTTGGAGGGACTGACCCATGCCGAGCTATCAGCTTGCCATCTCGAACATTGCATGGCAGAAGGACGATGACGAAACCGTATACGCGGCCATGCAGCAGGCGGGCTTCACCGGCCTGGAGCTGGCCCCGACCCGCATTTTCTCCGAAGCACCGTATGAAAACCTGACGAGTGCGCTGCTGTTCGGCGGCTACCTCAAAAACCGCTGGGGCTTCTCGGTGCCCAGTCTGCAAAGCATCTGGTACGGCCAGAAGGGCAATATCTTTGACCCTGCCGACACCGAGCACCTGCTGGACTACACGGCGCAGGCGTTCCAGTTTGCCCACAGCCTGAACTGCCCGTCGCTGGTGTTCGGCTGCCCGAAGAACCGTATGCGCCCGCTGGGGGCCAACGATGCCGCCGCCGAGGCGTTCTTCATGCAGGCGGGAAACCTGGCCGCGCGGTACGGCGTGCATCTGGCGCTGGAGGCCAACCCGCCGATGTACACGAACTATCTGAATGGCACCGCCGACGCCTTTGCGCTCGTCAAGCGGCTGGACAACCCGGGCTTGTCGGTCAATCTGGACCTGTCCACCGTGCTGGCGCAGGGAGAGCACTTGCAGAGCTTCATCGATGATATGCAGTATGTCAGCCATGTCCACATCAGTGAGCCGGGTCTGGTGCCGATTGAGCGCCGCCCCGAGCACAAGGAGCTGGCGCTGCTGCTGGGGGCTGTCGGCTACCGCGGCTTCGTCTCCGTCGAGATGGCCCACACCGACGTGGATACGATCCGCCGCACGATGGACTATATCGCGGAGGTGTTCGCATGATCGAGTATGAGCGCACAAACTTGAACGGCGTGCCCGACTACACGGCTGTGGAGTTTGAGGGCCGCCGCCATGACTACTGCCTGCTGATCCCCGTCATCAACGAGGGCGCGCGCATCCTGACCGAGCTGGGCCGCGCCCAGAAGGCGGGCATCGACCAGCTCTGCGACATTGTCATCTGCGACGGCGGCTCCACCGACGGCAGCATGAAACGGGAGACGCTGGCGCTCTACCGCGTCAACACGCTGCTGACGAAAACCGGCCCCGGCAGGCAGGGCGCCCAGCTGCGCATGGGCATGTATTTTGCGCTGGACCGTAATTATAAAGGCATCCTGACCATCGACGGCAACAACAAGGACTCCATCGAGGACGTGCCCGAGTTTATCGCAAAATTGCAGGAGGGCTATGACCTCGTGCAGGGCAGCCGGTTTATCCGCGGCGGCCACGCCATCAACACGCCGCCGGTGCGCTATGCCGCCGTGCGGCTCATCCACGCGCCGCTCGTCAGCCTGGGGGCGCACCAGTGGTTCACCGATACGACCAACGCCTACCGCGCCTACAGCCGCGAGTACCTGACCCACCCGGATGTCCGCCCGCTGCGCGATGTGTTTGGCGGATATGAGCTGCTGGCGTATTTAAGCATCCGCGCGACGCAGCTGGGCCTGAAGGCCTGTGAGGTCCCCGTGACCCGCGCCTACCCGGCCACCGGCAAGACGCCGACGAAGATCAGCGGCTTCAAGGGCAACAGCGACCTGATGAAGGTCCTGCTGAATGCGCTGGCCGGGAAGTATAATCCGTAAGTTATATTTTGCAAAGATGTGGGGGCGAGCAGTGCTCGCCCGCGGCACTTGGCGGCAGCCGCAAAGCGCCCGGGTCGATGACGAGCATCGACCTCTACAATGCCGGGGCGGATCCCATATCCACCCGGCAATCGTCCGAAGGAATGTAAAAAGGGGAAACGCTCTATGACCTACGATAAAATCATCCTCGGCGCGGGGCTGTACGGCCTGTACGCGGCGCAAAAATGCGGCGCGGCGGGGCAGCGCGTCCTTGTGCTGGAGCGCGACCCCGCGCCCTTCATGCGCGCGACCTACATCAACCAGGCCCGTGTCCACATGGGCTACCACTACCCGCGCAGCTACTCCACGGCCATCAAGTCCGCCCACTATTTTGAGCGGTTCTGCAATGATTACGGCTTCTGCCTGCACACCGAGTTTGACCAGGTCTACGCCACCAGTGCGCACTTTTCTTGGACGAACGCGGCGGAATTCCGCCGGTTCTGCGCGGCGGCAGGCATCCGCTGCGACGACGTTGCGCCCGAGCGCTACTTCAACCCGGGCCTCTGCGACGGCGCGTTCCTGACCACCGAGTACACCTACGATGCGCAGATACTTAAGCGCTGGTTTCTGGAGCAGCTCGCCGCACTGCCCAACGTTGAGGTACTGTACAGCCACAAGCCGACGGCCATCGAGAAGGTCGGCAGCGCGTGGCGCGTGCAGGCGGGAGACATCACCGCCGAAACGCCCTACCTGCTCAACGCGACCTATGCGGGTGTCAACGACGTACACGCCATGCTCGGCCTGCCGCCGTTCGGCATTAAGTACGAAAAGTGCGAGATCATTTTGTGCACCGTGGACAAAAGCCTGAAAAACACCGGCATCACGGTCATGGACGGGCCGTTTTTCAGCCTGATGCCCTTCGGCCGGACCGGCCTGCACAGCCTGACGAGCGTGACCTTCACCCCGCATGAGACGAGCTATGACAGCGTCGCGACCTTCCCGTGCCAGCAGGAATGCGGCGGCGTGTGCAAGCCGGGCAGCCTGTACAACTGCAATGAGTGCCCGGCCAAGCCGCAAAGCGCCTGGCCCTACATGAGCCAGCTGGCCCGCAAGTATTTAAAGGAAGAATACGGCTTTGCCTACCACAGCAGCCTGTTCAGCATGAAGCCCATCTTAAAGGCCAGCGAGATCGACGACTCGCGCCCGACAGTGGTCCGCGTGATGAACGACGAGCCGAAGCTCGTCAGCGTGCTGTCCGGCAAGATCAACACGGTATACGACCTGGACGAGGTATTGGATGTATGACGCTTAAAGACAACAATTTTATTTCGGCAGTCGTTTACCTGCACAACGACGGCGCGCGCGCCGTGGAGTTCTGCCGCACGGTGGCCGCAGAGCTGGACGCCAACTTTAAACAATATGAGCTGGTCGTCGTGGACGACGCCTGCACCGACGACACGGTCAAACAGCTGCGCGCCTGGGGCAGGGAGCAGGACGCCCCGCTGACGATTTTGCACATGAGCATCTACCACGGGCTCGAGGACGCCATGAACGCCGGTCTCGATGCCGCCATCGGCGACTATGTCTATGAGTTCGACTCCACCGAGCTCTGCTACGCGCCGACGCTTATTATGCAGGCATACAGGGCGGCGCTGGACGGCAACGATATTGTGTCGGTCTGCCCGCGCACCGTGCGCGGCGGCAGCAGCCTGTTTTATAAGGTGTTCAACGCCCATTCCCAGAGCGCCTACCGCCTGCGAACCGACGCGTTCCGTCTGGTGACGCGCCGCGCCATCAACCGCGTCCATGCGTCCAGCACGCACCTGCCCTACCGCAAGGCGGCCTACGCGGCCAGCGGCTTACGGATGGTCGATCTGGAATTTGACGGCCAGCTGACCGTTAAGCAGAAGGGCCGATTCAATCTGGCGCTGGACAGCCTGACGCTCTACACGAACTTCGGCTTCAAGGCCAGCGTGACCGTCACGCTCTGCATGATGGCGTTGGCGCTGGCCGAGCTGATCTATACCCTCGTTATCTTCGCCACCGGCCACCCGGTAGAGGGCTGGACGACGACGATGTTCGTCATCACCGTCGGGTTTGCGGGGCTGTTCGCCGTGCTGACCATCGTCGTCAAGTATCTGTCGCTGCTCTTAAATCTGACGTTCAGGCAGCAGAAATATCTTGTGGAAAGCATTGAGAAGCTGCAAAAATAACGCATGAGGAAGTTACCGATGAAGCATTTTCGCCCGCGGCTGTCCCGCCGCGCTTTCTGGGTGCTCTGCGCCCTGCTGGTCTGCCTGCGTCTGGCGCTGACGGGCTTTCAGCAGGCGTACATCTGGGTGGGCGGTGCGCCGCTGGACGACGAGCTGATGTTCCGTGCGGCCAACCATATCACAGCCGGGCAGTGGCTGGGCGCGTATGATTATCTGACGCTGTCCAAGGCCATGTTCTTCCCGGTGTGGCTGGCACTGCTGCACGCGCTGCACCTGCCGTATCTTATCAGCGGCGCGGCGCTCTGGTGCGGGGCGGCACTGCTGGCGGCGTTTGCCTTTTCGACGCTGTGGCGCAAAAAAGATCCCGCACAGGGCCGTGTGCTGACGCTTGGCCTGTTTGCGGCGCTGGCGTTTCTGCCGTCGAGCTGGGCGGCCTACACGCTGCGCGTCTACCGGGACAACATCTTTCCGGCGCTGTGTCTGTACTTCTTTGCGGGCATGGCGGGCATGGCGCTGCGCGCGGTGTTCACGCCGGAAAAGCCGCTCTGGCCGTGGCTGGCCGCAGCGGGCGCAGGTCTGGCCTGCGGCTATCTGGACCGCGAGGACGCCGGGCTGTTCCTGCTGCCGTTCGCCGCGGCGGCCACCGTCATTGTGGCCGTGCTACTGGCGGGCAAGCGCCGCTGGAAGGCTCTGGCCGCGCAGGTCATCCCGTATGTCATGCTCGGCGTCGGCGTGCTGACCTTCTGCACCCTCAATTACACACACTACGGCGTGTTTGCGCTGTCCGACTTTTCGGAAGGCTCCTTTGCCGCGGCCATGGGCGCGATGATGCGCGTGGACACCGACAGCACTGCGCCCTACCTCTCCGTGCCCGCCGATGCCCGCGAGAAAATTTACGACGCTGTGCCGGAATTGGAGCCGCTGGCCTACTGGCTGGAGGAGGACGCCCAACTGCAGAATGATTTCCGCGACCCAAATCTCGACGACTACCGCGCGGGCAGCTTCTATTGGGCCATCCGCCGCGCCGCGCAGTTTGAGGGCATCTACGCCGACGCTAAGACCGCCGACGCCTACTGGCAGACCGTGGCCGATAAGATCAACGCCGCCTGCGACGCGGGCACACTGCCCAGCCGCACCGGCAGGCGCGTGGCGACGAGCCAGCCGATCTCGGCGGCTTACGTCCCTTCGACGCTGGCAGAGACCTGGAACGGCTTTTGGCATGTACTGGGCCTGCGGGACTGTGCGCCCTATGAGACGCTGCGGTCCATCGGCACTGAGGACGACTTTGCCGCCTGGTCCGGCTACCTGCACTGCGGCTTCAACAGCGCCGCCAACGCGGGGGAGGACACGCCCTACTACAGCCCGTACCAAAAGACGGTTTTTGCCGTCATGCAGGGCTGGACGCGGGTCTGCAGTATTTTGCTTACGGTGGGCGTGTTCTGCGCCGTGCTGTGCCAGCTGGCAGAGCTTTTGCCGCAGCGGCGTCAAAAATGCACGGCACAGACCGTTGTGCCGTGGCTGCTGCTGTTCGGCATCTTCGGCATTGCGCTGCTGCGCTGTGCCATGATCGCCTTTGTCGAGGTGTCCAGCTTCGGCATCGGTACCAGCACGATGTACCTGGCAACGGTGCATCCGCTGCTGGTCCTGTACGCATTTGCCGGGCTGCTTTTGTACGGCAGACCGAGAAAAACTGACAAACGAAGGGAGAACGCATGACAGATCTACTGGTCATCGGCGGCGGCGCGGCGGGCCTGATGGCAGCCGGGGCCGCCTGTGCCCGCGGGCTGACCGTGACCGTGCTGGAGCACAACCCAAAGGGACCGGGCCAAAAGCTGCTTATCACCGGAAAGGGACGCTGCAACGTCACAAGCGACAGCGACGTGCGGGAGTTTCTGCCCTATGTGCGGCATAACGGGCGGTTTTTGTATTCGAGCCTTTACGCTTTCCCGCCGTCGGCGGCCATGGAGCTGTTCGAGTCACTCGGCGTGCCGCTCAAAACCGAGCGCGGGCGGCGGGTCTTTCCCCGGAGTGACCGCGCCGCCGACGTGCTGGCCGCGCTGCGCGATTATGCACGCGATGCGGAATTTGTGCGCGGCAGCGCAAAAAAGCTGGTCATCGAGGACGGCGTCTGCAAGGGCGCTGTGACGGACCGCGGCGAGACGCTGCGGGCAGAAAACACGCTGATCGCCACGGGCGGCATCAGCTATCCGGCCACCGGCAGCGACGGCAGCGGCTACAGGCTGGCGCGGCAGGCGGGGCACACGATCATGCCGCCGCAGCCCAGCCTGTGCAGTTTGGTCAGCCCCGACCCGGCCTGCCGCCGCATGATGGGCCTGGCCCTGCGCAACGTTACGCTGACGCTGCTTTGTGACGGCAAGCCGCTGTTTACCGAGCAGGGCGAGGCGCTGTTCACCCACTTCGGCCTGTCCGGGCCGCTCGTCCTGTCGGCCAGCACCTACATTGAGGATATAACGAAGCACCGCTATATCTGTGAGTTTGACTTAAAGCCCGCGTTGGATGAAAAAACACTCTATGACCGCCTGACCCGCGACTTTGCGGAGCAGGGCAGCCACAGTGCGCAGGGGGCGCTGGCAAAGCTGCTGCCCAACTCGATGCGCCCCGTCGCCGTCGAAAAGTGGGGCATCGACCCCGCCACGAAGGCCGCGCAGATCACGCGGGAGCAGAAGCAGGCGCTCGTTGACCTGTGCAAGCACTGGCAGGTGCCGGTCAGCGCACTGGGTGATAAAGAGCACGCCGTCATCACCGCCGGCGGCGTCGATGTCCGTGAGGTAGACCCCAAGACGATGGCCAGTAAGCTGTGTGCGGGTCTGTATTTTGCCGGGGAGGTCCTTGACGTGGACGCCCGCACCGGCGGGTACAATTTGCAGATCGCTTGGTCCACCGCGCAGGCAGCGGTAAGGAATATCAGAAATTACTAAAAGGGAAAAAACTATGATACTTACAATAATTATCATAATTTTTCTATTTAAGTGGCTAAATAGCCCAACGCGTAAGAAATCGGCACAAAATACATCGTATATAATGCGGAGTATAGCTGAATCAAATGTAACGAAAACGATATTAAAACTAGGAGCTATATTTTTTATTGTTATTCTTATTATTATTCATTGGATGGCGGTAATAAATGGTGCAACGAAAAATATTTTTTCTGATTTGGCGATGGGAACGTCAGGGATGGTTATTTGGCCGGTTTTGGCTTTCTTCATCTGGAAAAGACCTGATATGGCAAGGAAACAACGTGTGCGCATTAGGTTATTGTGTATTGTACAGGGGATAATGGCGTTCCTAATTATGCTATGCGCATCCATGAAGGATGAAAATGAGACCCCTAAAATGCTACTTACAGCAATTTTGATTTTAAATGCGTACCCATATTACCTGTTTTGGAAGCAATGCATAAAAGTAAAAAAGAGAAAAGCGATGAGAGGGTATGCGCTTCCATTGCAACAGATAGACGCGATGGATGGGTTTGAATTTGAAAGGTATTGCGCAAGGATGCTACGTGATACAGGAAATTTTGTGCAGGTTCAAGTGACACCCGGAAGTGGTGATTTTGGTGCAGATATAGTGGCAATAGACCAAGCGGGACATCGATGGGTGTGGCAATGCAAAAATTATAGCGCGAAACTTACGAATAAACCAATTCAAGAAGTTGTCACATCGATGGCACATTACAATGCAGACCGTGCAGGTGTAATTACCAATAGTACTTTTACACCAGCGGCGCGGCAACTCGCAAACGAAAATGGTGTTAAGCTGATTGATAGAACATATTTTATTTGATTGACAAGAAGGCAAATGGAATTTCGCGTGTCAATAAAATGTTCATCTATCATGTGCAAAATGTAGGGGCGAACATTGTTCGCCCGTGGGATTTTGCGGCTGCGTGAAACTGCGCGGGCGCACACTGTGCGCCCCTACATCGGCCATACGACTGTTTGCGGGCGGATATGGAATCTGCCCCTACGGTTTGGTTGAAACTAATAATAAAAAAGGTGATAAAAATGATCTCTGTAGCAATTGATGGGCCCTCCGGGGCGGGGAAATCCAGCCTGGCGAAACGGCTGGCGAAAGATCTCGGCTACGTCTATGTGGATACCGGCGCTATGTACCGTTCCATCGGCCTGTATGCCGTGTGCGCCGGGGTCGACCCCAAGGACGAAGCCACTGTAACGGCGCTGCTGCCCCAAATCAAGCTGGCCATCCGCCTGGTGGATGGCGCCCAGCACATCTACCTCAACGGCGAGGACGTCAGCACGGCCATCCGCGCCGAGGAGATCGGCATGGCTGCGTCCGCCGTGGCCGCACACCCCGCGGTGCGCAGCTTCCTGCTGGACACCCAGCGCGGCCTGGCCGAAAGCCAGAACATCCTGATGGATGGCCGCGACATCGGTACCGTCGTGCTGCCCAACGCCACGGTCAAGATCTTCCTGACCGCCAGCGCCGAGGCCCGCGCCCAGCGCCGTGCCAAGGAGCTGGCCGAGAAGGGCCAGCCCGCGGACTTTGCCACCGTGCTGGCCGACATCCGGCAGCGCGACTACCAGGACAGCCACCGCGCCGTGGCCCCGCTCAAACAGGCCGACGACGCCATTCTGGTGGACACAAGCAGCATCGGCCTGCAGGAAAGCTTTGACCTGCTCAAGCGCACGATTCTTGCGCACATCTAAGGGGGCTGACGATGCTTTTATACTGGATTCTGCTGCCCATCGTCTGGGTGCTGGCCCACATTCTGTTCCGGTTCGAGGTCATCGGGCGCGAGAATTTGAAGGCCGTCCGCGATGGGCGCGCCTACGTCATTGCACCGAACCACATTGCCAACCTTGACCCTGTCTTGATCGCTATAACGATATTTGACTGGAAGCGGCTGCGCATTCTGGCCAAGGAGGAGCTGTTCAAAAATCCGCTGGCCGGCTGGTTCCTGCGCTGTATGGGCGCTGTTTCCATCGAGCGCGGCAAGGGCGACACCACCACCGTAGAAAAGCTGACGAACGAGTGCAAAAATGGTACGGGCATCATGATCTTCCCCGAGGGGACCCGCACAAAGACCGGCAAGCTGGGCGTGATCAAAAGCGGCGCATTTGTGATCGCCGCCGCCGCGGGTGCGGACATGCTGCCTGTGCGCATCATCTACGGTACCAAGGACGGCAGGCTGCACCTTTTCTGCAAGTTGCGCATCGTCTTTGGCGAGCCGATCCCCGCCGCGGACCTGCAGATCAGGGATCAGAGCCACAAAATGGCGGAGCTGCGCCGTATGAAGAACCGCCTGCGCGACGAGCTGGAGCAGCTGCTGGCCGACAACGCCTTTGCTGTGCGCCTGGCCGAAGCGGCAGCGGAGGAACCCGCTGCACCGGACGA
>ENA-OPBF01002471-OPBF01002471.1-human-gut-metagenome-genome-assembly--contig:-NODE-2471-length-10333-cov-1.431601_pt1 | contig 10333 bp, 8 predicted proteins | sample MGYA00241067_ERZ501450 | MGnify/ENA primary metagenome ERZ501450 (study PRJEB25962, sample SAMEA2042516) | human gut metagenome | biome: human gut; feature: human-associated habitat; material: faeces... | reverse complement strand
TCAACACTTTTTCAACGGTTTTTACACGCCAACCGAGCCGCTGTCCGTATTTTTGTACAACGGGTTGAGTATATTATTAAATATAAAAAAGAGTTACGATAAAAAGGAGGTAACGAAATGGGCGGCTATGTGACTTATGCAGGATATATGGGAAGAGTGAACGGAAAGTACATGCTCTTTGCTACGGAAGAAGAATACGAAGAATACATGGCAGGATAAAAGCCTAAACCGCCGTTCTTGAACAGGTTTGAATTTTATAGTAAAATTTTTATATCAAAAATTAACCTAAAAGCGAAATTAAAGACAGCTTTATTTTTAAATTGAAAGGTGAACATTATGGCGGTTTCCAATACAAAACTAAAGATACTGCATTTGCTTAAAATACTTTTGGAAAAGACAGATGAAAATCACATAATGTCGTCGGCTGACCTGATAAAGGCTTTGAACGCTTACGGCTATACAGTTGACAGAAAAAGCATATACAGCGATATAGAAACTCTGATGGAGTTTGGCATAGACATAGTCCAGGCAAAAGGAGGAGCAAAGCAGGGCTATTATGTAGGTTCCAGAGATTTTGAGCTGCCAGAGGTTAAGCTTTTGGTTGACGCTGTGCAGTCGTCCAAGTTTGTCACTGCTAAAAAGTCCCGTGAACTTATCGGAAAGATAGAGAAGCTGGTAAGCGAAAATGAAGCAAAGCAGCTCCAGAGAAATGTCTTTATTTTCAACAGGATTAAGACAGAAAACGAGACTATCTATTATAACGTTGACTGCATACATTCTGCCATATCCGCCAACCGTCAGATAAAGTTTCAGTACAGCGAGTGGAATATAGAAAAAGAATTAGCGCCTAAAAAAGGCGGACAGTATTATATAGTGAGCCCGTGGGAACTGACTTGGGACGATGAAAATTATTACTTGATCGCATATGAAGAAACCTCTGATAAGATAAAGCATTATCGCGTAGACAAAATGAGAAATACTGCGGAGCTTGATCAGCAGCGTATGGGAAAAAATCAGTTTGTCGACTTTGACTTGGCCTCCTATGCCAAAAAGACTTTCAACATGTACGGCGGAAAGGAGAGAAAAGTCAGCCTGGTATGCGATAACTCCATGATAGGAGTAATGATAGACCGCTTTTCCCAGGAAATAACAGTCGTATGCGAGGACGAGGAACACTTCCGAATCAATGTGGACATTTTTATCAGCCCGCAGTTTTTCGGCTGGATAACAGGTTTGGGAACGGGAGTAAGAATTGACGGGCCTTTGGACGTGAAAAAAGATTACAAGGTCTTTCTGGAAAACGTGCTGTCCAAATATGATTGACTCTGCTGTCAGCTACTTTTAATAAAAGCTTTACAATAGCATGATAGAACTTCTTTGCGATGTACCTTTATACTGTATGAAACAAATATTTGTGCATATTCATACAAAATGGAGGTATGTTGATGAAAAAGAGCGGAAAAAAGATATTGCTTTCTTCTGTTATGATTACAGCTCTTTTGGCTGGCACGTTTCAGGCGCCGTCGTTTGTTCAGGCGGCGGAAGGCAGCGAAATTTTGATCAATGAAATCGAATCCGATGCGGCCGACGGAGGAAACGATTGGATAGAGATAATCAACACAGGTGAAGAAGACATTGATATAAGCGGCTGGTTTGTAACTGATGACAAAGAACTGGAACGCCTTGATGAAGGCAAGACAACGCCTTTGGCGGAAGGAACCGTACTGAAAGCCGGTGAAGTTATGGTTTTGGAAGAAAACAGCAATTTCACCTTTGGCTTGGGAAAAGAAGATAACGTATGTCTGTATGACGGAAATAAAGAAATAAAGGATTCATATGCATACAGCGGTCACGCTTATGGCACATGGTCAAGGGTTATAGGAACAGATAGCTTTACTGATCAGGCAGCGACCAAGGGAACGGCCAATTTACCGGTTGATGAGCCTTCTGAGGAGGGCGGCCTGGTAATTAATGAAATCAATTCAAGCCCTGCTGATTACGTTGAGCTAATGAACACATCCGAAAAAGAACTGGACATTTCAGGATACGAAATCAGAGACAACTCTGACGATCATCGCTGGCAGTTCTTAGAGGGAACAACAATAGCGCCGGGGCAGATTATAGCAGTGGAAGCTGATACTATAGGCAACTGCTATAACGACACTACGGACAGCTATGAGAGAGGGGAATTTCAGGAGCCTATAGGCATAGGCAGCGGAGATTCCATAAGACTTTATGATGGGTCAGGACAGCTCATAGACCAGTACTCATGGACTGAGCACGCTTCCTACGACGGTGACGAGGCAGCAGCTTCTTTAGGCAGATATCCTGACGGAACAGGTTCTTTTGTCCTGATGAAAGAGACGCCGGGTCAGGCTAATCAGTGGTATGTACCGGAGCTTGTAATCAATGAGATTGAGTCTGACGGCGATACGACTGATTGGGTAGAAGTATATAATGCAGGAAATACCGATATAGATATAAGCGGATATTATTTATTAGACAATGATCTTGTAGGCCATGCCGATGAGACTGTTCCTGTGACGGAAGGCACAGCATTGGCACCGGGAGAATACTACGTATTTGACCAAAATAAAGATTTTACTTTCGGTCTTGGCAATGGGGACACTGTTACAATCTTCAGCAAAGGCGGAGCTGTAGTAGCCAGCTATGAATATGCTTCTCATGCCAATGGCGTTTATGCCAGGATACCGGACGGTACAGGCGACTTTGTCGACTTTGCTTCATCAACAAAAGGCAAGGCTAACATAGTAACCAATCCTGTCGTGCTGAATGAAATTCAGTCCAACGACCCGAACGGAGGAGCTGATTGGATAGAGCTGGCCAACCCTACGGCAGAAGCATTGGATGTTTCAGGGCTTGTGATAAAGGACGATAAGGATGACCACGGATATACAGTACCTGATGGTACGGTGATACCGGCCAACGGATTTATAGTAATATATGAAGATGACTTGGGATTCGGCTTGGGAAAAGGCGACCAAGTACGAATCTTTGAAGACGGACGTATGATTCAAAGCACTACATGGGCAGACCATACAAATCCTACATGGGGACTGTACCCTGATGTTAACGGTTCTGAATACAGGAATACTCAAGAAGCCACACCGGGCTCAGCTAACAGATATGCTGATATTCCTGAACTTTTGCCTTGGCAGGGCGACAGTTCTATAGAAACCTTTGACGATAAAGGAACTTTCCTAGAAGATTCCTCCGGTTTGGATTTTGCTAATGGCAAATTGTACGCAGTTGATAATGGCACTGCTACGTTCTGGGTGCTGAATGTGGCAAAAGACGGCCAGCTGACCTTTGAAAAAGGCTTCGAGTCCGGCAAGAAAGTGTCATTTATAAAAGATGCCGGTGACGATTCAGCCGCCGGACCTGACGCAGAAGGAATAACTGTAGACGGAGACGGCTTCGTATACCTGGCTTCAGAAAGAGACAATTCAGATAAAGGTGTCAATTACAACACGATATTGAAAGCGGACCCTAACAACTCAGCAAGTGTGATAACAGCTGAACAGGAATGGGACATAACAGCGCTTTTGCCACAGGTTTCAGCCAATATGGGAATAGAAGCTGTTGAGTGGGTAGCCAATGAAGATGTAGACGGCTTGCTTTATGATGAAAATACCAAGGCAGTTTTCGACCATAACAAATATCCTGACGCAGTATCAGGAGGCGTTTTCTTCGTCGCTCTTGAGGACAACGGCCATGTATATGCTTTTGTACTCAATAACGACAGTACAGCAGTACTCATCGCTGACATACTGGGAGGAGCCATGGCTCTCGATTACGATACATATGAAGATGTATTATGGGTTGCTTCCGACAATGGATACAATAATCGCATTGCAAAGATTTCTCTTACCGGCAGCAGCGCTCCAGTTATTGAACATTACACACCTGCTTCCGGGCTGGACACTACACTGAACTATGAAGGCTTTGCTATTGCAGCGGCAGAATATACGGTAGACGGACAGAGACCTGTATACCGCTTCCAGGACGGAGTAACTGAGGGAGCTCTTGCCATAGGATACATGGCTTGTGACTATAAGGAAGATATCCAGGACGTGCCTGGAGAAGTAGTACCTCCAAACACAGATGATTCTGACTCAGGCTCGGGGAATGGCGATTCCAACTCCGACTCAGAAAATACCGGGGTTGGCAATGAAAATACCAACAACGTATCAGAATCAGAGAGCCCGGGCACATCAGACAACTTGAAGCTTGTTTCATTTGCTTTAATCATGATAATTGCCGTTGTTGTTGCAATACTGGCATACCGTATAAGACGTAATTCCAGGTAAGTGAATAAAAACAAAATTTTCCATATTTGTGACTCATTACAAAACTACACTCTTTAAAGGTTAAAGGGTGTAGTTTTATATTGCGGTCATATGAGCTTGCGCCGCGCACGCTTTGTGTAAGCGGCATGGTACAAATTCGCCGCCGGTCAATGCTGATAAAATTTTCTTAATTTTGAAATTTTGTCATAAAATTTCCATAAAATGGAATTTTGAGGGGCGTATATCTCGCAAAAATGTAAAAAATCATGATAATGAGGAAAAAAGTCTGCCAAACCAGCATTTTTGCAGACTTTTTTCCAGAATTTTCAAGAAAAAGTCAGTTCCATATGAGTTTCGACAAATTTCGCCATGGATTTGGTATTCCCCTATGTAAATTTTCCTGTAAAATTAATTTTTTGTCAGCAGCCAATCGTACAGACCACAACAGCCAATCGTACAGACCACAGCAGCCAATTATGTAAGCCACCCTCACGGTTATGAATATTAATTCAAAAAAAATAATATTTATTCTTGAATAGTAATGCTCGATATGTTATATTAAAAGATAGACGAGATAAAAAACATGTCATACAATGCTCAAAACCCATAAAAATAGCCGTTATTCAAAGGAAAATAAAAAGCTTGAAAATATAATAATCGAAAAAATGGATAATGGCGAGAGGAGGAAAAAATGAAAAAATAATAGTATTATGCATGACACTGGTATTAACAATCACGGCTTTTGGATGCGGAAACAAAGGTGAAAGCGGTTCGGCTGAGGCTGCAGACGCAGTAAAAGTTGTTGAAATTGACTTGACTAATGAAGAATATGCTTTTGGTGTGGACAAAGATCAGCCGGAACTTTTAGAGCAAGTTAATCAATTTATTGCGAAGATTCAGGAAGACGGCACTTTGGATGAAATCTTTAACAAATATTTCGGCGATGGTGAGCCGACTCCAATCACATCTGCAACCCTCGACACTTCCAAAGATCAGCTGGTGGTAGCAACCAATGCATCTTTTGAACCATTTGAATACATGGACGGAGACAGCTATGTGGGAGTAGATATGGAAATTGCTGCACTGCTTGCAGAGGAGCTGGGACAGGAACTGGTTATACAGAATATGGAATTTGACGCAGTATGTCTTTCTGTTGGGCAGCATAAATGCGATATTGCAATGGCAGGATTAACGGTAAACAGCGAAAGAGAAGAATATGTAACTTTTTCCGACAGCTATTATACGGCGTCTCAGAGAGTGATTACAACAGGAGATGATACAACTTTCGATTCATGCACCGACGCAGCTTCAGTGGAGGCAATTCTCGCAGAACTGAGCTCATCTGACAAAATTGGAGTTCAGAGAGAAACTACCGGTCAATACTATGTTGAAGGCGATGAAGACTGGGGATTTGCGGGGCTGCCTGCTGAATGTGTACCTTATAGTAATGGTTCGTTGGCTGTTCAGGACATGATAAACGGAAATCTTAAGTATGTGATAATAGATGCTGCTCCGGCTCAATTTATTACCGAAGCCATCAACAGTGTGCAATCATAACGTAAGACATCGCAGGAGAGCTTAAGAAAGATGGTGTATTCGGAAGATTAGGAGGGTTTGAATTTAATGGGAGATTTCGGGCTAAAGATAGAACGATTTCTGGAAGTTTTTATAGATAAGAACGGTTACGTCAGGGTACTTGAGGGCTTGGAAAATACTCTTATAATAGCGGTAACAGGACTTTTGATAGGCATAGTCATAGGTACCTTAATTGCAGCGGTAAGAGTAGCACCCAAAGATAAAAAGTTGCTCAGAGTATTGAATGGGTTCTGCAGCTTTTATGTAGGTCTTTTTAGGGGAACTCCTATGGTGGTGCAGCTACTGGTATTTTACTATGTGATGCTGCCGCTTCTGGGAGTTAATATGACAGGTGTGCAGGTATCTATGATGGTGTTTGGATTGAACAGCGGAGCCTATATTTCTGAGATAATGCGAAGCGGTCTCCAGTCAGTAGACCCAGGTCAGATGGAGGCAGGAAGAGCCATGGGATTGACCTTTAGCGCCAGCATGACTAAAATCGTTATTCCTCAGGCAGTAAAAAATATCTTGCCTACTTTAGGAAACGAATTTATTTCACTTATCAAAGAAACTTCTGTTGTCAGCTTCGTAGGAGCGGCTGATTTGTATGTGGCGTTCAATTACATAGGCAGCAACAGCTATGAGTTTATGGTTCCTTATTTGGTAATGGCTATAATATATATCGTTATGGTCATGCTCATATCTTTAATGATAAAGCTGATGGAAAGGAGCTTAAAGAAAAGTGATAGACGTAATTAACCTTAAAAAAAGTTTCAACGGGATAGAAGTTTTAAAAGGAATCGACATTACCATTAACAAAGGTGACATTGTGGTAGTGATAGGACCTTCAGGGTCAGGAAAAAGCACCTTTTTAAGATGTCTTAACTTAATGGAGACTCCAAGCGATGGGAAAGTACTTTTCAAGGGAGAAGATATAACAGATGCCAATGCTGACATCAATATGTACCGCAGACATATAGGTATGCTTTTCCAACATTTTAATTTGTTTAATAATATGACAGTGATAGAAAATATAATGCTGGCGCCTGTATATACCATGTGTAAAGAAATGAAAAAGTCGGGCAGTAAAGCTCAAATCAAAGAAGACGCTAGACAAAATGCCATGAAGCTTTTAAAACGTATCGGCCTTGCAGATAAGGCTGACGTCTATCCATCAACTCTTTCGGGAGGTCAGAAGCAAAGAGTAGCTATCGTTCGCTCATTGGCTATGAACCCTGACATTATTCTCTTTGATGAACCGACCAGCGCCCTAGATCCTGAGATGGTCGGAGAAGTTTTAGATTTGATGAAAGCATTAGCAAAAGATGGCATGACAATGGTGATAGTTACCCATGAAATGGGGTTTGCTAAGGAAGTAGCAAGCAGAATGTTGTTTATGGATGAAGGGATAATAAAAGAAAGCGCTCCGCCGGAAGAATTTTTTAGGCATCCAAAGAATCCAAGATTAAAAGAATTTTTATCAAAGGTTCTTTAGATGCCTAACATGTATAAACATTTATGGAATGCTTCTTTTTTATAGGTCATTTCTTACTATATCGTCCAAAGTTTCTTTCTTTACAGCAATATAGCTTTCGTTACCGCCGCGCAACATTACGGTAGCAGGCTTTGGCAAACGATTGTAATTTGATGACATAGAATAGTGATATGCCCCTGTAGTGCAAACAGCTACAGTGTCATAGCGAGTTATAGATTTAGGAAACATTACATGTTCTTGAATTATATCCCCGGATTCACAGCATCTGCCAACGAGAGATGCCTCAAAATCGACAGGCTCATTCATTTTATTTGCTGTCAGACAGGTATAAGGGGCTTTGTATAAAGCGTATCTTGGACTGTCAGTCATGCCGCCGTCTATAGAGATGTAATTCTTATATCCCGGTATCTGTTTGACAGTACCTACAGTATATAGAATCATTCCTGCATCCGCTACGATAGAGCGACCCGGTTCCATATGAATAACAGGCATTTGAATGTTTAACCGCTTACAGGCAGATTTAACGGCGTCAGCTACTTGAGTCACCTTCTTTTCTACATCAAGGTATGGGTCGTCCTCTTTGTAACGTACTCCGTATCCGCCGCCCAAATCAAGTTCCTGAGTTATAAAACCGTGTTTTTCTTTCATCATTGCGATGAATTCCAGCATTACGTTGGCAGCTCTTTCGAAGATGTCTTCTGCAAACACTTGGGAACCTACATGGCAGTGAAATCCTTTCAAATCAACGTGAGGCATTTTTATTGTATCAAGAGTTATCTGCTCAGCTTGCCCTGTTTCTATGGCAGTACCGAATTTTGAATCTACTTTTCCTGTGGAAATTGCCTCATAAGTATGAGGATCTATGCCAGGAGTAAGCCTTAAAAGTATCTTTTGCTTTATGCCTCGTTTTTGCGCTTCTCTTTCGACAACTTTGACCTCTTCAATGTTGTCCGCAACGAAATAACCTATATGGTTGTCCATTGCATAAGCGATATCCTCATCAGTTTTGTTGTTTGAGTGAAAATATGCTTTAGTAAGGTCGTATCCTGCTTTTATTGCTGTATATATTTCTCCGGAAGAAACCACATCGATGCCCATATCTTCTTCTATCATGATTTCATAAAGACGCTTAAAACAATTGGCTTTGGACGCATATAACGGAGCAGATTCTCCGCCGAAGTTTTTTTCAAAAGCTTTTTTATAAGTACGACAGTTTTGACGTATTTTATCTTCATCCATCAGATAGACCGGTGTTCCGTATTTTTTAGCAAGCTCTATTGTATCTTGACCTGCGAACAATAAATGCCCTTCTTTTGATACAGAGATATTATCACAAATCATTTTCCTTTTCCTTTCAGTAAACTCTATTTATTAAATATTTTAGCTCTTCATCGAGGACTTCTCCTCTTGCTACAATGTTAGTGGGACCGGTCAGAAAAATATCTGTAACCTTATTGCTTTCTGTCATAACATCAACAGTAAGCTGACCGCCTTTCATATCGACTTTCACTTGATCTCCTGAAACGAGATTTTTAAGGGTGAGAACCATAACTACTGAGCCGGTGCCTGTACCGCAGGCGTAGGTAAAATCTTCTACACCCCTCTCAAAAGTACGCTCATAAATGTGGTTGTCACCTATGATGTCATAAAAGTTTACATTGGCGCCCTTTGGATATTTGCTGTACCGACGCAGGGAACGTGCGATATCTCTAAGCATGTCTTCGGGAAAGTCCTGAAGGTTTTTTATTTCCGTAACACAATGAGGAATTCCGGGATTTCCCAGCTCTACATAGGAACATTTAAGATGCACATTGTTTATTGAAACATCTTCGTCAAGACGGCAAACAGCAGGAGTGTTCAGCCTGATTTTGTATGAGCGCTCTGAAATGCGTTCACCTGTGACTATTCCGGCAGTAGTTTCGATGCGCTGTGTTTTCCCTGCCAGATGGTTTTCAAAACCGAATCTGCAGATGCACCTGGCGCCGTTTCCACACATCTCACCTAAGGAACCGTCAGAATTATAAAAAATCATTTTATAATCAGCGTCACCATCAGGCTTTTCGACAATCATAAGTCCGTCTGCGCCTATGGACATATGTCTTTCACAAAGCCTAATCGCTATTTCTTTAAAATTTTCTGCCGGGATATTTTCTTCAATGTTATTGATTATGATGAAATCATTACCGGCTCCGTTCATTTTCCAAAAGTTCATTGTATTTTGTATCCTCAAAAAAGGCTAATGATAGGTGGCAGACAAACGCCTGCCACCTGCTTTAATTGCATATTCTGCAAGACACCGGATTATCTGTTAATTTCAAAAGTTAAGGACTTTTTAGCAGTGTCCATTGTGCAATTTGCACCGAAAGGAATAGTGATCATTTTATCACCGTGGCCGGACTGGATGTTATACATAACAGGAACATCCACGTCAGCAAGAATCTCTCTGATACAGTCAATCACTGTATATTCAGGCATATCACTATTAGTAATGCCCGTGAACTGTCCCAAGATGATTCCCTTGCAATCTTTAAACTTGCCGGCATTTTTCAGGTGATAGCACCATTTCTCAATCTTAGTAACAGGCTCAGAAACTTCTTCTATGAATATGATCTTTCCTTTTGCGTCCATTTCATAAGGAGTACCCATGGCCGCAGAAACAAGAGACAGATTGCCCCCTATGACAGGACCTGTAGCTTTTCCGGGTTTCATAACTTCGATAGGGCATCCTTCCGGATTGACAAACTCATAAGTTCCGTCTCCATTGAGAGCGGCAAACAGAGCTTTTGAGGTTTCCTCATCGAAAGAATCAACGATGTTGGATGAAACCATCGGACCATGGAAAGTAACCAGATCGGCCTTTTGATTGAAATACATGTGCATGCTTGTGATATCGCTGTAGCCTACAAAGATTTTAGGATTGTTTTTAATAACATCTAAATCTATGTATTCCATA
>ENA-OPBF01002470-OPBF01002470.1-human-gut-metagenome-genome-assembly--contig:-NODE-2470-length-10338-cov-2.023339_pt1 | contig 10338 bp, 8 predicted proteins | sample MGYA00241067_ERZ501450 | MGnify/ENA primary metagenome ERZ501450 (study PRJEB25962, sample SAMEA2042516) | human gut metagenome | biome: human gut; feature: human-associated habitat; material: faeces... | reverse complement strand
AAGTTTTTCTGCCTCATCATATGCTTTTTCATTCAGATACACATTTATTTGCTCTAAGAGTTCCGTTGTCTTCCTGTTATATACTTCGGTATCCATGTAATCTTCCAGAATTGTATTGACATCCCAGCCGTTCATCGGCTCCATCGGTTCTGCCAAAACCAGATGCGTTTCTGCATCTTCATGCAAACGTATTACCTGTATATTTTCATCCACAGACTCCAGCACTTTCGGAGCATGTGTGGAAACAATAAACTGAATATTTGGAAAAGTATTCTGTAAAGCCGGAAAAATCTTCTCCTGCCACTTCGGATGCAGATGCAGATCAATTTCATCAATCAGCACAATGCCATCCCCTTCCAACGGATTCTCCCTCTTTGGATTTGCAATTGCCAGCCTCCGGCTCAGATCGCCTACCAGTGCGATTACACTTTTTTCTCCTTCTGACAATTGATAAAATGCCAATTCCAATTCTTTTTTGATGACAATAAGTTCCGCATCTTCTTCTGTTACTTTCACACGAATTTCCGAAAATCCATCTCCCAATGCGTTTAATATAGCTTTTTTTACTGCATGTAACTGTGGATCTTCTGCGTTCGGTGTTTCCACTCGTATACTGTTTTCATATTCCTGTCTTCCCCGGAACCATTCAAAAAATAACCGGAAATTGATCACTCCTCCAAATGCAGAATCTCTCCACGCATCCAGCTTCCCTGCTGCTCCTGTATAACGCCTTCTCAATTTACGTATTTTTTCATTATAGCGGTCAACTCCATAAAACACATAAACAGGAATATTTTCATTATTTAAAGTAAACTCTTTCTGTGGTGTTTCCGTGTCATCGTTTTCATACTCTTCTTCTGTTTCCAAATAATCTCCCAGATACTGTTTTCGAATATATTCCGAAACTCTCTTCAGTTCTTTGGAATTATGCAGATTTTTCCCCTGAATTCTTTTTCGGTAATAGTGAAAATTATTTCCCTGGTCTTCAAGAAACAACGTTATTTTTGCTTCTTCTTCTCCAACTTTTACATCTTTTTCTCCTAAAAGAGAGGCTGTTATCTGTTCATCCTGTGCGGCTTCCTGCATAATTCTGGAAAAGAGAAGATTGCAGACATCCAGTATTGACGATTTTCCCATTCCGTTTACTCCATAAAAAATGGCATCTTTTCCGTTTAATACTATTTCTGTATCTGAAAAACCTCTGAAATTGTGCACTTGCAGTTTGTCTATTCTCACGCTTTTCTATCTCCTAAACCTTCGAATGCATACCATTAAGCTATTTATCATCTTTTCAGTAGTATCATACTTTAATTCTTTTATTTATGCAAGATTTTCCCATTCCAGCCTTTATCCTTCCGTCCTTCTTACCGACTCTTTCCAGTCACACACACGATATTCTTCCTTATATTCACTCATCTGCATATCGTACACACTGTCACCAAACGCTTTGCCCGTCAAGGTGCCAATTTTTCCCGGAATCTTTTTCATCAGCCTGACGGCCCAGCCCGTTCCAGGAACCATCACAAGCCGGTGTCCTTTTACCACAGCGATCATCTGCACCAGATCCGAAGTATTGATATACTGCTCGTTCTGCGGGAAAAACACTCCGGTCTCTTCGTTGTCGATCATTAGTTTGACAAACTGTGCCAGATTTTCTATATAAAGCATGGAACGCTGATTCTGTACAATCGGAAATAGCGGAAGCTTTCCTGCCAGTTTTGCAAGCTGTGGATAGTTTCCCTTTGATCCCTTTCCGTAAATCATCGGCGGGCGCAATACAACAACCTTAAAACGTTCATCTGCCAGTGCCTGTATTTTCTGATCCGCCTGCCATTTGCTGTCTCCATAGAAATTCAATGGTTTGGGAATTGTATTTTTTGTAATTTTCTTTTCTCTACATCCGCTGTATACAATCATAGAAGACATAAAGAGAAACTGCTGCACGCCTTCCTTTTTGGCTTTTTCGGCTGTCTCTACTGCCAGATCTGTATTCACACGGTAATACTGCTTCTTTTCTTCTTCCGTCACCTGTCCCATATCTGCATGTGCGATTCCCGCCACATGATAGACCACATCATATGTAGAAAAATCGTGTGTCCGCCATGTTTGGGTTCTCATATCCAGCGTGTCAACCTGGTAGTACTCCGGCCATTGTCTCAGCCATGCCTCCACGGAAGTTCCCACATAACTGCCGCTTCCGGTGATCAGAATCTTCTTTTTTCTCCTGCCCTTTTCACTTTCTTCTGTGTCTTTTGCAATGGTTTCCTTTTTTGCGCTGCTCTGTGCTGTTTCGCTTTTGTGTGCTTCTGTCTCTTCTTCCTCTTTGTTCAGTTTGCCGGTTCCACCTTCAACCACGCCGTTGTGCATGAGCACGGAGCCAATTGTGCCAAGAAAACATTTCAGATCCATCCATGGTCCCAGATGTTTGACATATTCGCCATCCAGTCTTGCTTTGTCCGGGATCTCCAGTTCATCTCTGCCATTGATCTGTGCCCACCCGGTCAGCCCCGGTGTCACATCATTGGCACCATATTTCTCACGCTCTGCTACCAGATCATCCTGATTCCACAGTGCCGGCCGCGGTCCTACGATACTCATTTCTCCTTTGAAGATATTAAAAATCTGTGGAAGTTCATCCAGACTGGTTTTGCGCAGGAATTTTCCTACCTTTGTGATGTACTGCTCCGGATTCTCCAGCATATGTGTTGGCACATCCTTCGGTGTGTCAATCCGCATGGTACGGAATTTGTAAATCTGGAAGAAACTCCGGTGGATGCCGACACGCTTCTGCTTAAATAATATCGGTCCCGGTGTATCCAGTTTGATCGCAATACATAAAAAAAGAAGGAGTGGTGATAAAATCACGATCGCCATCCCACTTAATATGATATCAATTCCTCTTTTGATGTAATGGTATCCTTTCATGGCTGACTTGCTCCTTCCTGATTTCACACTAATCTGCACATTTTTGTAATCTCTTGATTTAGTCTTCTGAGTATCTCACTTTCCTCTATTGTTCTCTCTGATACCCAGTCATTGTCTGCAATTGAAACCTGATTCGCTTTTCCTGGTTTCATTACATTCGTAATGCATCCCACAATTGCCTTATTCTTATCTTGTTCTCTCATTAAAGTTGTCTGAATTGTTGCAGCCTTCCCGACATACTCTTCTGCAAAATCCAATAGCTGTGGATACACAATTTTTGCTGTATCTATCAATAAATTTTCCAAATTTCCACTTCCATCATTATCTGGGAAAATATATGTATAGACTTCTACTTCTTTCCTTCCATAAAATAACATAGTCATTTTATCTTCATCAAATATATAATCAGTCCCTTCCCCCATATTATCCAACATCATTTTTCTCTTATCATTTGCATTTTTCTCATCAGCATCACACACTAACATAATGCCATCCAATGATAACACTTCTCTTATATCCATGAGTTTCAATGTCTGCACTAATACATTCATGATCTCACTATCACTGCCGGCATTCTTGATTGCCACAGATATCTCTTCATTTTTTACGAAACTTGGAATTGGAGAGATTCTCTCCAGCCGATCCCCATGAAATGGATACCTGTCTGGAATTGTGCGTCTCCAGACAGGTGGAAGTTCACGTTCAGAATGTACTATTTTATCAACTCCGTTTATACGCAACAGTTTTTGGATTACCGCAATATCATGCGCCCCCTCTACAATAATCAAGTAATTTCTCATAAAATATCCATCCCCTGTTTATTTACCAATTCTAGTAATTCATCACTTCGAAACTGCTTTACAAAAGTATCTCCCATATAATGTTCCAAACGATATGCGCTCATATCTATCTGTTGTTTCTTTTGAGCCTGTACCAATGCATTGACAGCCTCGCTGCTATGTGTAGTAAGAAAGATCTGTATATCTCTTTCTTCTGCTGCTGATGCAATCCAGTCAGCAACCTGTACCAACGCTCTCTGATGAATTCCTGTTTCGAATTCGTCAATCAAAATTATCCCATGTTTTGTTTTCACAATTGCGCTCGCAAGTGTAAGAATTTTTTTCAAACCATCACCAAACAAAGATACGGGCATCAATCCTATATTTTCCAACTCAATCAAAATCGTTGGCTTTGCATTTAACATTCCAATTTCTATGCCTATAATACGTTCATCGAATAACCGCAGCAACTGAATTAATGTTTCTTTTTCTGATACTCTCATTCCTTTGTAAAAATTCGCATTAAGCACACGATTGGTGTATACATCCATTGGTGAAATGTACACTATACTCACTCTTGACATATTCTCTTTTTTTATGTCCAAAGTTTCTTTCATAGACACATCCGGTCTCAATTGTGTCTCTCGAAAAGAGTAGTTATTTTCAGAGGTCAGATTTTCGCTTATATATAAGAAGTTTCCGCTTATAACACTGATTTCCCCATCCTCTCCGCAATAAAGATCATATCTTCTCTGTTCACTCTCCGAAAGATCTTCTTTATCAAAAATTTCTTTTTTTATTGTTCCACATAATTCAATATGCCATTTCTTCAACTCATAATCTGTCGCATAAATTACTATATCCTTTTGTTCTCCCTGTACCGGAAAAGAATAAAGAAACTCATCAAACGGAATCAAATTTGCACTTTGCACCATTATATTCCTAGGTTGACGTTTTTTTGCAATTGACAAAACATTGTCCACTACCTCCGGATCTCTTAAAAGCTGTATCGCTTCTAATATAGATGTTTTTCCGGTATTGTTTTCTCCCACAAGAATATTTACCCTGCTGAGATTTTGTAATGTAATATTCTTTAATCCCCTATATGCTTTTATATCAATTGTTTGAAACATGCCGCCTCCAAGTTTTTCCCCGTATTTTCAACTATTTATATGTATTATATCATACCCCATTTTGTGGGATATTGCAATAATTGTAGCCGGAGGCAACATTTTTGCTTAATTGAAAATATACAAAATTAAGATCAACCTTAATTAGATATAACATATTAAGATTAAAATTTGGCAATCCACTCTCCTAAAACAAATATCAGTCCCATCACTGTATTGTCCCTACAAATATTAAAATCTGAAGGATAATAAATAGTTATCTATTAAATGGGTTATTGATAATGTGAGACAATAGCGACTATTGTTGACATATACCATTATGTATTTTGAAAGAATTACCTATTATAAAGATACATTAAATCTGTTTAATATTTAAATTTGGAGGAATATAGTGTTACAATTTACTGAGAGAAAAGAAGGCTTTCGTCTAATAAGAGTACTATCTAGTTCAAAACATGAAGGAAGTACATACTTTAAATTATCAGGTGGGAGTGGTTGTGGGAAAACAGAACTATTAAAGAAAACTGTGGAACGAATCATAAAAAGTGATATGTTATTCATTTATATTGATATTACATCTGATGAGTTTCAAGCTACATCTCTTTTTCAAACATTACTAGAAACCGTATATATGCCTTTGAGTTATCAGTATAATACTATTACCAATATTCCAGAAGACCTAGCGCTATCAAAATACATTAAAAAATATTTAAAACCCACACGGCTTTTGAAAAATTTTTCAATACAGCGACGATCTCTGCGGCTGCCATACCCAATACAGGTGGTCCTATATCTATGATTATGGATAAGTGGTTGCAAGAAAGAACGGCTTCTATCGATAATATGCTTTTTTTGTATTTTAAATATATAATAAAAAAGACAAGAATTAATTTAATTATAGATAACTATCAATTTTTACCAGATTCAATTAAAAAGGTGCTTGAAGTTGGAATTAATCAGTTTAATTATGGATTTACATTTTTTGTAATCGAACGTACAAATGAAATTTGTGATCATAAACAATCATTTTGTACATCCTTTCACCAAGATTTTTGTAACTTGAAATATATGTCATATGAACATTATGATCAATTGATAAAAAATCAGAATATAGTTATTAGTGATGATCAGGAAAAGAAAATTTGGGATATTACAAAGGGAAATTTGAAAGATATTGATATAATTCTAAATGAGGTTCGCATTAATCCTGGATATGATATTACAAATAATGATATTGCAATACAGAATCTGAGTGAAATACAGCGCTGTATTCTTTTGATAACTGCTTTATTTCCTGCCGGAATGAAGGAAGGATTTGTTATCCAATTTATTCGTAATATTTTAAGTGAGTCTGAGGATGAAAAAATACAAAGAGCAATAATTAAGTTAATTGACCTGGGATATATATATATAAATAGTAATTCGCATGATACGATTAAACCAACTCACGAAACCGTTATCAATCATGTGAAAGAATCAGTAGATATCCATGATTTGGCAAACTTTTGTTCTAGATTATCGGATAGCCTTGAAGAACTTGCAGAGTCTTGCCATGGAACAAAGGATTATTCATATCTTCTGCATTGCTGGGTTGGAATAAATTCCTCTGAAAATTTAAAGAAAAAATCAAGTGTAGTACAGGAATTAATTTCTATAAAATATAAAGAAAATGCTTATTACTATATAGATGCAATTGCAACTTCTATTATAGATGTAATTATATATTTGCCTGAAAAAACTATAGAAAAAATTTTAATATCTTTTCAACGAGTATCGGATTTTAAAAATGGTATTAATATATTAAATAGATTTCGACAAACAGATAGTATGCTATATAATAAATTTCGAATTTTCTATGTTAAATTTCTTATTCAAACATATGATTTCGAAGAAGCACTGGAAGAATTAAAAAATATTTCGGATTCGTCATTGAAATTACTGTGCCAGACAAATGCTTTACAACATCTAGGCCATGATAGTGAGGTGGAAGATTTATTAAACAACAAATTAACGGCATGCATTCAAGATGAAAACTACTATATTATTTTAAGAAACACAGCGCACTATTATAGCTATGATAAAGCAAAAAATAATTTGCTTTTGGCTTTAAATTATTTTAGTAGTAAAAAGCATACTGCCTTTACAGTAGCTACAATTCAAAATAATTTAGCAGTAATTAATATATGGAAGGGAAATTATGAAGAAGCTAATAAATATTTAAATCCTGCAATAAAGACATTAGAGCAAATATTTTCAAATGAAATTTTTGAACCCTATTGTAATAAAAGTATTATGCATTTAATGCGTATGGAATATGATACTGCATATGAATATGCTAACATGGCATTGGAAAATTGCCCTAGAACGTTGACTTTAGATATAGTTATGCTGAATATTCATCTAATTATAATTAAACTGTGTCAACAGAAATTAACTATTGAAAATGCTTTAAGTGAGCTAGAACATTTATCTGATCAATATACGCTAATAGAAGATCCATGGTATGAATTTCAATTATTATACAATCGAAAGCAGCTTGGAACTTTAATACAACATGATGCTGTATCTCTTGAAGATATTCATAAACGATATATTACAGAGTATCATAATACCAAGACAAAGTTTTACATATTAAAACCATTTCAAATTCAAAATTTTCAAGTGGAACTTTGTCTTGGTTTGTCTCCTAATTGGAGATATTAATATTGTTATGATATTTTTCAATTAAATGCATGAAAATTTCTTGTTGTGGTATCTTGCCGTTAATTACAGCGGCTAGATACCTTCCTAAATTTACGATGTCATTCTTGGAATAGTTAAGGTTGGTAATTGGAACGGTTCCTATTCTGATTCCAGAAGTAATTAAGGCATTTTGAGTGTCATTAGGTATTAGATTTCTATTTACAAGTATTCCATGATTAAATAAAAGTTCTTCCGCATTTTTTCCTGAAAGTTCATTGGTAGTCAAATCTACCAAAATTATATGGTTCTGTGCAATATCATTGATTGTTTTAACATTTTCTGCTTTCAGTGTATTAATCATTAAATTTGTGTTATCGATCACTTCTTTTGCATATGCATCAATATTTATGTTATTTAGTTTCAAAAAACACATAGTTTTAGAAAATAAACTATTTTGAATTGGTCCCCCTTGCGTTTTAGGAAATATAGATGTATTTATTTTTGAATCATATTCAGTTTTGTAAATGATTACACCGCCTTGTGGACCACATAAAAGTTTGTCCATAGTAAAAGTTGCAAAATCAACAAACGGAAATATATTTTTATGTACATTTCCCATAATATATAAAACAGAATGGCATATATCCGCCATCAATGGAATCTGATAACGTGATGTGATTGAGTATATTTTTTTATAATCGAATTCCTTTATGTATGAAGAAGCTCCAACAATTACTAATTTGGGTTTCTCCTTTATTATTTGGTCTTCAAATAATTCATAATTTACTTCTAGATTTTGGTTTAAAGAAAAATATATAGGTCGTATACTTCTACAACCAAGTTTTGTGTGTGAAATATGTCCACCATCTTTTGGATTTAGAGCTAGTACAGTATCTCCATTATTCAAAATAGCATTATATACAATTTGATTTGCTTGAGTCCCAGAATGAGGTTGTATACTTATTTTATATGATGAATCATGGATATGAAAAAGTTTTAATCCCAATTCTTCAGCATAATTTTCAATATCATCTATAGATTCTACGCTTGGGAAATATCTTTTTCCTCTGGTTCCTTCTGTTGGGATTGTTGCGAACGGCATTGCTTGTACATCTAGAACTTCTTGAAAAGGATAACTAACACAGGCTGTGAGATTTATATATGTATTTTGTTCCAAATTATATTTTTTAACAATGGTGTTAAAACGTTCAAAATTTTTTCCTAAAAATCGTTTTAATATGTACATACGTTATTCCTTGCGCTCCTCTATTTTTAGTCATTTTTAATTATTTGGTAGCGAATTTGAAGGATAACTATTTATTATCTTTCAGCCACTTCTTCAATTACATTAGAGATTATATCATATATTTCCTAAAATTATAACAAAATCCTTTATTTTAATCCATTTTTCTTATTTAAACGGCAATTTATTGTTTAATCTCACCGTTTTCCCATCAAAACATCACCTTTCGATATCCACGTTTTGTATTTCCCCAAAGTCTATCCCATACCCTTTCCCACCCATACTGATACAGGAAACACCACTGTTCTATCCATGTAATTGTTACATATTGTACAATTTTTTCAAATTTTGCCTTATCCAACAAAATCTTCCCCATTTCATGTACCATATACTCCTAAACAAAACTTCATATACAAAGGAGACCACCCATGAATAATTTACAGACACACATCAACAACTATCTGGAACACTGCCGTCACCAAAAACGCCTGGATTCCAAGACTCTGAAAGCATATCGCATCGACCTTCAGCAATTTTATGCCATTTTTTCATGCAGTGATGTTTCTGATATTACACCGGATCTGTTGGAAAATTATATTGGCAGTCTGCACCAGAAGTACAAACCCAAAACCGTAAAAAGAAAGATTGCCTCGGTCAAAGCTCTTTTTCACTACCTGGAATATAAAGAAATCATCGCCCGGAATCCTTTCAACAAGGTGCAGATCAAATTCCGCGAACCTGTGATTTTGCCGAAAACCATTCCATTGCACACGATCGAAATTTTCTTATCTACGATCTATGAGCAGCGCACCATCGCCAAAACGGATTATCAGAGAAAAAACGCTTTGCGGGATGCCGCTGTCATAGAACTTTTATTTGCAACCGGAATACGGATTTCCGAATTATGCGCTCTGCGTATCTGTGACATCAATTTGTACGATGGATCAGTCCTGATCTACGGAAAAGGTTCCAAAGAACGAATTGTTCAGATCGGAAACCACGAGGTCATACAGATTCTGTCGGAATACCGCAATGAATTTCTCCCCCAGATGGAAACCTGCCAGCATTTCTTTGCGACGCTAAACGGAACGGCATTATCCGATCAGTCGGTACGGCGGATGATCAACAAATATGCTTCTCTTGCTGCAATTGAACAGCATATTACACCGCATATGTTCCGGCATACATTTGCCACCAGCCTTTTAGAAGCGGATGTCGATATCCGCTATATACAGGAAATGCTTGGTCACAGTTCCATTCATATCACAGAAATCTATACGCATGTTGCCATGTCAAAGCAGCGTGCCATCCTCACTACCAGACATCCCCGCAATACGTTTCATCTGTAAAAAGCAAAACAGCAATTCACGTGCCATGCACGGAATTGCTGTCATTGATAGCCGTTCTATTTTTACTTATTTATTCTCCCCCGCCAGTTCCGGATGATACGTCGACACGATTTTTTTGACACACTCCCGGATGTCTTCCGGTTCTGTCACAACGTACTCTTTTAATTCTTCCAACTGCTGCATGAATTTTTCTTCATCCAGTTCAATCGGCCTGCCGATATGAATCAGAT
>ENA-OPBF01002465-OPBF01002465.1-human-gut-metagenome-genome-assembly--contig:-NODE-2465-length-10364-cov-6.494810_pt1 | contig 10364 bp, 8 predicted proteins | sample MGYA00241067_ERZ501450 | MGnify/ENA primary metagenome ERZ501450 (study PRJEB25962, sample SAMEA2042516) | human gut metagenome | biome: human gut; feature: human-associated habitat; material: faeces... | reverse complement strand
CTTGCAGGCGACCAGCCCGCCCGCACAGCAGGCAGTCAGGGCCAGCACCGCCAGCAGGGCGCGTCCGCGGTGCTTGGGGGCGGTGTCCCACAGGGCGGCCAGACGCTGCTTGAACTGGCGCTTGTTCAGGGCAAAGCCGCTGGTCAGCGCGGGGCCGCGGTTCTGGCGTACGGCGGTCAGCAGGGCGTCGGCGTAGGCCGCGCGGCAGTCGGCATCGCGGCCACACAGGGTCTCGGCGTCACAGGCCTCCTCAATGTCGCGGCCCGCGCGGGCGGCCAGCAGCCAGACAGCAGGGTTATACCAATGCACGGCACACGCCAGCGTAAACAGCAGCTTTTTAACGACGTCATGCCGTTTTATGTGGGTCAGCTCGTGGGCCAGCATGTAGTCTGCGCCATTGGGAGCCGTGCCCGTGGGGGTCAGAAGTACGGGATGCAGCGTGCCCGCCACCATGGGGCTGCGTACCAACGGCGTGGCGACCATGCGCGGGCACGCCCCCTGCGGCAGGGCACTGCGCCAGCTGGTGTCAACCGGCTGTGCGGTGCGGCTGACGCGGATGCGCCAGACGGCATAGCCGCCAAATTGATAGAGCGCAACAGCCAGCACGCCGAGGTTCCACGCAAGGGCCAGCAGGTTCAGCCGCGTTGCACCGACGGCGAGGCGTTCCAGCACCGTGCGGTGTCCCGTCTGCAGCTCGGCGCGGGGCACGATGTAGCCCGTGGGCGTGTCGCCCTCCATGGCAACCATGTAGGGCACACCGTCGGCGGGGCGCTCGGTGACTTCCTGCGAAAGGGCGGTCCGGCTGTACAGCGGTGTGGTATCCACGGACACCGCCGCCGGGGCCTGGGGCACAAGCGCGTGCAGCGGCACCAGAAGCAGCACCGCCAGCGTGACCCACAGGCGGCAGAGCCACTGCGGGCCGTAGCGTTTTTGCAGCCGGGGCGCCGCGGCCAGCAATGCCAGCGCGGCCAGGCCCAGCAGAATGCCCTGCACGAACAGCGAAGCAAAAAGTGTGGCGAACATGGGGTCGACCTCCTTTGTTCTACAGTTGTAGAAGATAGCTTTATTCTACAGGTGTAGAAGGGCAGTGTCAAGGGGTGAGGGTGACAAAATTTGACAGGATTGTTTGGTGGAATTGCACAAGGGCGGCAGCGGGCAGGTGGAGGGCCGGGCATGCCCGTCCCCTGCAGTGCCACGCTTGTTGAACAGGCGTTGAAGGCAAGGTACACGGGAGGGATGAATTCCTCCCCTGCAAATCATTACCGGGTGGTTGTAGGGCGGCCAGCCCTCTGGCCGCCGCGGACGTTTGCGGTACTATATAACTTTATGGGCTGCCACTGTAGGGGGCAGCGTCCTCGACGCCCCGCGGAGGGGTCAAGACCCATCCCTACAAATCGCTCGAAAACGGGGCTGCGCACCAAAAAAAGCGCACCGCCCCCAGTCGGGAGCGGTGCGCAAAATATCTTTATGCTATGCCAGACTTACGCCAGCAGGGGCTTGCAGGCCTCGGCCAGCTTTTCCTTCTGGGCCTCGGCCTCGGCGAGGTCCTTGCCCTTGGTGGTGAAGTAGGTCTTGATCTTCGGCTCGGTGCCGGAGGGACGCACGACAACCGTCGCGCCGCTTTCCAGCGTGTAGATCAGGACGTTGGCGGCGGGCAGGCCGGTCTCCTCGGGCTTCTTGTAGTCCACGACCTTGACGACCTTGTCACCGGCAAAGTCCTTCGGCGGGTTGTCGCGCAGGTTCTGCATGATGTCGGCCATCTTATCCATGCCGGACAGGCCCGGGAACTCAAAGCTGTCCACCTTGTTCAGGTAGCGGCCATATTCGGTGTAGATGCGCTCCAGCTCTTCCTTGATGGAGGAGCCCTTGGCGCGGTAGTAGGCGGCCATCTCGCAGATCAGCATCGAGCCGATGATAGCGTCCTTATCGCGGACGTAGGGACCGGCCAGATAGCCGTAGCTTTCCTCAAAGCCGAAGATAAAGCGATCCACCTCGCCGTCGGCCTCCAGCTTGGCGATCTGGTCGCCGATCCACTTGAAGCCGGTCAGCACGTTGCGGCACTCGACGCCGTAATGCTCAGCGACCTTGTCAGCCAGCGGCGTGGAGACGATAGACTTGCACATGACGGGGTTCTTAGGCATCGTGCCCTGCTCAATGCGGCCCGCGCAGATGTAGTCGAGCAACAGAACGCCGACCTCGTTGCCGGAGAGCAGCTCATAGCTGCCGTCCTTGCACTTGACGGCGATGCCGACGCGGTCCGCGTCGGGGTCGGTGGCCAGCATCAGGTCAGCGCCGGACTTCTCGGCCAGCTCCAGACCCAGGCGCAGTGCCTCGAAGATCTCGGGGTTGGGATACGGGCAGGTCGGGAAGTTGCCGTCCGGGTCCTTCTGCTCGGGCACAATGGTGATGTCGGTGATGCCGATGTCGCCCAGAACATGGGTGACGGGCACAAGGCCGGAGCCGTTCAGCGGGCTGTAGACGAGCTTCAGACCGGCGGTCTTGCAGATGCCCGGGCGGATGGAACGCGCCTCGATGGCGGCGTAGAGGGCGTTGATGCAGTCGTCACCGACGTACTCGATCAGGCCCTGGGCCATGCCGTCCTCAAAGGAGATCAGCTTGGCGCCGGTCAGGATATCGGTTTTCTGAATTTCGGCGTAGACGATGTCGGCGGCCTCGTCGGTCATTTGGCAGCCGTCCGGGCCGTAGGCCTTGTAGCCGTTGTACTTGGCGGGGTTGTGGCTGGCCGTGACCATGATACCGGCGTTGCAGTTGTAATAGCGGGTCGCAAAGCTCAGTGCGGGCACGGGCATAAGGGCGCTGTAGATGCGGACCTTGATGCCGTTGGCGGCCAGCACCTCGGCAGCGGTTCTGGCGAACAGGTTGCTCTTGATGCGGCTGTCATAGCTGATGGCAACGGTCTGGCTGCCGCCCTGGGTCTTGACCCAGTTGGCAAGGCCCTGGGTCGCCTGACGGACAACGTAAATATTCATACGGTTGGTGCCTGCACCGATGACGCCGCGCAGACCCGCGGTACCGAACTTCAGGGCCACAGCAAAACGGTCCTGAATGGCGGCATCGTCACCCTTGACGCTTTCCAGCTCGGGCTTGAGGTCAGCGTCGTCCAGCTCGGCAGCGAGCCAACGCTCATACATATCCTGATACATAAGTAAAACACCTTCACTTTCCATAGGAAACACGAACTTAGGTATACTCTAAATATACCAACTTTGCCGCACTCTGTCAATCGAATTTTGTTTATTTTTGCCTGATTTTTACAGTTTCTTTCGCCTTTTGCCCTTGCCAAACGGTGTTTTCCAGTGTATAGTGAAGATATCTGCTCTGCACATCGATGATTATATCCAAGGAAAGCCGTGGACCTATATGAAACATACGCCTGAACTCATCGTCATGCTGACTCACAACGACGTCACTGTGCCCGATGCCGCCGCAGTCTTTGCCCGGTGTCAGCACACCCGCGCCCGGTATTGGGGCTTTAAAGAGGAAGGGCTTCCCTTCGCCAAGATGCAGGCCCTGTTTGCCCAGATGAAAGCCTGCGGCAAGACGACCTGTTTGGAGGTCATCGCCTACACCGAGCCTGAATGCCTGCACGGGGCCGAAATGGCCGCTGCCTGCGGGTGTGATATCCTGATGGGTACGGTCTACTCTGACGCCGTCCATGCTTATTGCCGCGCCCATGGGCTGCGGTATATGCCCTTCGTTGGGCAAATTTCTGGCCGTCCCTCTATCCTGCACGGCACCCCGGCGGGGATGATCTGCGAGGCCGAGGGCTATTTAGCCAAGGGCGTGGACGGCATTGATCTGCTGGGCTACCGCTATACCGGCGACGCGGCGGCGCTGAACCGTGCGTTCATCGCGGCGGTCCATGTGCCGATCTGCCTGGCGGGCAGTGTGAACAGCTTTGCCCGGTTGGATGAAATCAAAGCTGCCGGGGCCGCGTATTTCACCATCGGCAGTGCCTTTTTTGCGCACGCTTTTGGCGGGGATATCGCCGACCAGATCAACACCGTCTGCGACTATATGGAGGCCCCGCATGCTTGAGCGTTGGTACCCCACGGCCCATGTTCCCAGCGTATTTGCCATCGACTATGAAAAGCTGGCCGCGCTGGGCTACAAAGGCATTCTGTTTGACATTGACAACACGCTTGTCCACCACGGCGACGATTCCACGCCCGAGGTGGACGCGCTGTTCCGCCATATCCACAGCCTGGGGCTGAAAACACTGCTGCTTTCCGACAATTCTGCCGTGCGCATTGAGCGATTCAACCGCAATATCCGCACGCTTTTTATTGCCGAGGCGGGCAAGCCCGACCCTGCTGCCTACCGCCGGGCCTGCGCCATACTGGGCCTGCCGCCCGAGCAGGTCGTCTGCGTCGGCGACCAGGTGTTCCGGGATATCCGCGGCGCGAACAGCGCCGGGCTGGACAGCATCCTGGTGGATTTCATCCGGCTGCCCAGCGAGACGCACTATGGCAAAAAGCGTGTGCTGGAAAAAGTCATCCTCTGGTTTTACCACCGTGACCCGCGCCGCCGGGGCCGTTTGGACGGCATAGGAAAGTGAGGCAGTTTCATGTTCTGCGATATCAGCCCGACCTGTTACAAAATTGCGCTGCAAAAGGAAATCTGCAAGCGCCATATCAAGAATTTTTTCGCGCAGGAAAACTATGCCGACACGCAGGATACCGCGCCTCTGCCCTGCATAGTGGCGCAGTACAGTTCGCACCTCATCAAGCGCGGCAAGGGCATCGACCCAGTCTTGCAGGAGAACAAGGCCGTCAACATCCGCCTTGCCAATGAAAGGCTCAACGGCATTCTCATCCGCCCGGGTGAGACGTTTTCCTTCTGGCATCGGGTGGGCAAGACGACCAAGCGCAAGGGCTACCGGGATGGGCGGATTTTGGTGCGTAATCATATTCTGCCGGGCATCGGCGGCGGGCTGTGCAACCTGGCAAACACGATTCACCGCGTTGTGCTGGTAAGCCCTCTGACCGTGACCGAGTTTCACAAGCACTCCGACGCGCTGGCCCCCGACGAGGGGCCGCGGGTGCCGTTCAGTTCCGGCACGTCGGTGTTTTACAATGACGGCGACTACCGTTTTAAAAATGAGATGGACCAGACGTTCCAGCTGCTGTTGTGGTGCGATGAGGACAACCTCTACGCCGAGCTGCGCTGTGAGCGCCCCCTGCCCTGCCGCTACCGCATTGTGGAGGAAGGGCACCACTTCCAAAAAGAGGGCGGCAAATATTACCGTGTGTCGAAGATTTACAAGGAGACACTGGACGCACAGACCGGGCAGCTGCTGCATCGGGAGCTTGTGCTGGACAACCATTCCGAAGTCATGTATGACCCCGCGCTGATTCCCGGCGTGGAAAAACTGTAAAGGGAGCCGCCTATGTATGCAAAAGTGACAAGCCTTGGTGTGACCGGTCTGGCGGGGTACATCGTGCAGGTCGAAGCCGACCTTTCGGGCGGGCTGCCGCAGTTCAATCTGGTGGGTCTGCCGGACTCCGCCGTGAAGGAGAGCAGCGAGCGGGTGCGCAGTGCCATCAAGAACCTGCACTATGAGTGGCCCGCCAGCCGCATCACCATCAACCTGGCCCCCGCCGACGTGCGCAAGACCGGGCCGGTGTACGATCTGCCGGTGTTTGTTGGCATCATGGCCGCGCAAGGCAAGCTGCCCGCCCCCGGCAGTGAGCGGGCGTTTCTGGGAGAGCTGGGGCTGGACGGAACGCTGCGCCCCGTGACCGGCGTGCTGCCAATGGCGCTGGCCGCGGTGCAGAACGGCGTGAAGGAGCTGTTTCTGCCTGCCGAAAACGCCGCCGAGGCCGCCGTGGCCGAGGGACTGACCGTCTACCCGGCCCGCAGTGCGCAGGATGTGGTGCTGCACCTCTGCGGCGCAACGCCCCTGACCCCGGCAACGCCCGAGGGATACGACGAGGACGGCGTCTGGCTGGGGCCGGACATGGCCGACGTGCGCGGCCAGAGCGAAGCCCGCCGCGCTATGGAGATCGCCGCTGCAGGCGGGCATAATTTGATCGTGATAGGAAGTCCCGGAACCGGAAAATCCATGCTTGCCAAGCGGCTGCCGGGCATTCTGCCGCCGCTGACCTACGAGGAGGCGCTCGAGACCAGCGCCATCTACTCCGTGGCCGGGCTGCTGCGCGGCGGCACGGGGCTCATCAAGCAGCGGCCCTTCCGCAGCCCGCACCACAGCGTCAGCTCGACAGCCATTGTGGGCGGCGGGTCTGTCCCCCGCCCCGGCGAGGTCAGTCTGGCGCACAACGGCGTGCTGTTTCTGGATGAGCTGCCCGAGTTTGCCCGCGATACGCTCGAGGTGCTGCGCCAGCCGCTGGAGGACGGCAGGGTCACCGTCAGCCGCGTACACGGCACGGCGTCCTACCCGTGCAGGTTCATGCTGGTGGCCGCCATGAATCCCTGCAAGTGCGGTTATTTAGGCCATCCCACGCGGGAGTGTACCTGCACGCCGAGCGCGGTGGATGCCTACCGGCGGCGCATCTCCGGCCCGCTGCTGGATCGCATTGACTTACACGTCGAGGCCCTGCCCGTGGAGTACGACGACCTTGCGTCCGAACAGGGCGGTGAGTCCAGCGCCGACGTGCGTGCCCGGGTCATGGCGGCGCGTGCTTTGCAGCGGGAGCGGTACAAGGCCCTGCCCGGCGTGCGGTGCAACGCGCAGCTGCCGTCCGGCGCCCTGCGGCGCTACTGCCGCATGACCCCTGCCGCCGAGAAAATCCTGCGCAGCGCGTTTGAGCGGCTGGGCTACAGCGCCCGCGCCTATGACCGCATTCTGCGCGTGGCCCGGACCGTGGCCGATCTCGACGGCAGCGAGGTACTGGACACGGCGCATCTGTCCGAGACGCTGCAATACAGGACGCTGGACAGAAAGTTCGGGATGTAGTAAAGTTCATACATCATCACACTCTTTTATCCCCGTTAAAAATGGGGCATAGCTCATGTCGCGAGCTATGCCCCATTTTTAATTTTGCTGCAATTTTATAAGAAGTTTCTTTTCCCAGTTCCTCAAATCCGCAATGGCTTTTGTCACCTGCTCACGGACTTCTGTCTGCAAATCATTTTCGGTATCAATCCCATATTTTTTTGAATAAACACGCTTGTACCGATAATCTTCCCGCTTTTTGTCGTTTGGTTTTGCGATGTCTATAATTTTATTTTGAATTCTCTTTCTGTCCTCTGGCAAATTCCAGCCGCCGAGTTCAAAGACAAGCGAAAGGGATTCATCCGTTCTGCCAAACCAATAGTTATAGATGTTGCTGTTGCCCCATGACCCATTGTTTGCAGACAGCGGCGGCAGTACTGCGTCCATTTCTTTTGTGTGGAAGCACAGCCAGGAATCCGTTGAATTTGCGTCAAAAACGATACTACCCTCATCGCTCATCTGCTGTAGGGTTTCTCTGACCGCCGCTGCGATTTGCCCGCGGTTATTCACGCGGTGTTCAAATATGAGGTCCAGTGCTTTTTGATGTTTTTTGTATATTTTATCGCATATCTCTATCAACTGTTGGTCGTCCACAATATCTCTCCTGATAATCGCTATATAGTTGTCAATCATCAACCGCACATCCGGAATCAAGTCGATGCCGCCTGAAACACTTTCCAGTGTTTCAACAATATCCAGATAGGTCATCACATCCCAGTACTCTTCATCACTCGGCAATTCCCCGTCTGGTGTCAGATACAGATAGATTCTGCAATAGTCCGGGTACGCTTTTTCAAGGATTTTTCGATACCGGTTCAGTTGGTCACTGTGCTCATGCGACCCAACCTTATTTTCAAATGCTATCAGTGTCTTTTCTTCGCTGGAGGTGAGCAAAATATCTATATTGTTCCACTCCCTCTGTACTGTAAAGCTGTAAAAATCCATCAATGCCAGTTGGAACACATCGTACCGCCCAGCACTATCATTCGCCACCAGTTTTTGCACCAGCGCTTTTACATACGCATCACCCATGCCATGGTTTTCATTTGCATTCAAAAGCCACGCCAGCATATTGCTGTGACGTATTTCAGTGCGTGAAATGCGAAGCACATCAAACAGGTTAAATTTCCCCGTCCACGGAAGCAATTCATTCAAGCAGTCTATGTCCAGCAGGAATTTTTTTAATGCCTCTTCATTCGTCATGATAACATCCTTATTTTGCCAGAATTTGCAGCAGCCTTTCAGCGCTCTTGTCCCAGCTGTATTTTTCGAGAAGGGCGGCGGTGGGGGCCGTGGCCGGGGTGACGTCATCGACGTCGCCGGGGTTCGCGGTCAGGTCAATGTAGGCGGCGCAGGGGCCGTAGACCTCCCGCATACAAGGGGTGTCGCTGACGATGATCTGCGGCGCACCGCAGGCGGCGGCCTCCAACGGCGGGATGCCGAAGCCCTCATAGAGCGTCGGGAAAAGAAAGGCTTTGCAGTGAGCCATCAGCGCCTTGGCTGCGCCGTCGCTGACATACCCCAGATACAGCACATTGGGCAGGTCGGCCAGGCCGAGGCGCTCGGCCTCGGCGGCAAGGCTGCCGCCGCCCGCAATGGCAAACACGGCGTCTGGCTTGGCCCCGGCCGCGCGCAGCACCCACGGGAAGTTCTTGTTTTTGAGCAGGTTCGCCATGCTGAAATAGTATTGACCGGGCTTGAGCTGCGGGTGCCGGGCAAAAATGCTCTCGTCGGGCGCAATGCGCTGCATCTGCTGCCAGGCGTTGTAGACAACGTCCATTTTCGACGCAGGAACGCCGTAATATTTGGCAATTTCCGATTTAGAGAACTCCGACACCGTGATGATGCGCTCGGCCCTTTTGGCAATGCGGCGGTATTGCAGGCAGTGCCATGCAGCGCTCAGCCGCCCGCGGGGGTCGGTGTAAAAGTCCGGGCGTGCGCGGTAGCAGACATCGTGCACAACGGCAATGCCGCGGAAGCCGAACAGCGGGATGACATTGCAGGTGGCAAGTCCCCCGGCCCCGCGCTGCCGGAGGTAGCGCGGGTAGTCGAGCTGCTGCCAGACGCCGCCCCTGTGCGTGCCGAAGGAAACGACCTTTATATTGGTATAGTGCGGCGTTTCAACGCCCGGCGGGGTGACAATTTCGACAAAGCCCGGCGGGACGATGCGGTCCAGCGCGGCGAGCAGCTCGATGGAATAGCGCTGGATGCCCGAAAGGCGCTGGGCAAAAAACGAGCCGTCAACGGCCCAGATGGTGTTGGACATAGAGTACCTCTTTTGTTACGGCGCGGTTGGCGGCGGCCAGAGGACTGGCCGCCCTACGATGCAAATTGCTGCTTGTACAGCAGGATTTTATTGACACTCCGGTCCAAACGTTCCTCGGAGATTGTGCCGTTTTGCACAGCCTCCAGAACGGCGGCGTAGGCCTCGGGCAGGGAGTTTGGCATCAAAAGTACATCACAGCCCGCCTGAAGGGCCTGCACGGCGGCCTCGCCGGGGGTGTAGGCGGCGGTGATGGCATCCATCGCCAGCGAGTCGGTGACGATGAGGGTGTTTTCCGCGTCGGGGATCAGCGCGACAAGCTGCGGCGAAAGGGTGGCCGGGGTGTCGTCGCCGGTCACATTCGGTGCGGCGATATGCCCGACCATGACGGCGTGCAGGCCGGTGTCCGCCGCAAAGGGCAGCAGCTCGCAGGCTTGCAGCTCGTCGAGCGTTTTGTAGGTCACGGCCAGCGCGGTGTGGCTGTCCTCAGCGGTATCACCGTGGCCGGGAAAATGCTTGAGCGTCGGCAGGATGCCGCCGGTGCGCAGGCCGTCCGCGGCGGCAGCGGCCATTTCGGCGGCGGTGGCGGCGTCCGACGAGAAGGCCCGCGTGCCGATGATGGGGTTATCCGGGTTCGTGTTCACATCGGCGTCAGGCGCAAAGTCCATGTTGAAGCCGTACTCCTTTAAATATGCGCCGATGGTCTGCCCCATGGCGCAGGCGTCCGACGGGTCGCCGGACGCGCCCACCGCGGCGGCGCTCTCATATTGCGGCAGGTCAAAGGCCGGGTGGTTGGCCAGGCGCGCCACTGCGCCGCCCTCCTCGTCCACCGCGATGAAAAGCGGCGTGCGGCTGGCGGCCTGCAAATCGGCGTTGAACTGCGCCAGCTGCTCCGGGTCGGTGATGTTCTTGCCGAACTGGCAGATGCCGCCCACAGGGTAGGCTTGCAGGGTCTCCCGCATGGCGTCGGTCAGCATGGTCACACCGTCGGCCTTTGCGTCGTTGATGGTCTCCTGCGGGAGCATCAGATCCAAGGCGTCGGGACGGATGATGAAAAGCTGGCCGATTTTTTCTTCCGGCGTCAGCGCGTCGGCGGGGGCAGGCGCTGCGGTTGGGGCCGGGGTG
>ENA-OPBF01002449-OPBF01002449.1-human-gut-metagenome-genome-assembly--contig:-NODE-2449-length-10402-cov-2.468252_pt1 | contig 10402 bp, 10 predicted proteins | sample MGYA00241067_ERZ501450 | MGnify/ENA primary metagenome ERZ501450 (study PRJEB25962, sample SAMEA2042516) | human gut metagenome | biome: human gut; feature: human-associated habitat; material: faeces... | reverse complement strand
AGGGATCCGTTGTTTTCACAGGATCCGCTGTGCGGGGTTTCTCTTTTGCTACCACTTTTTCCCCGGGCAGTCCCGCAGTGCAATCGCTGCCCGCATCTCCACGTAGCAGCCGCACATGCGGCACATGCCGGACAGCAGCTTTTCACACTCCTTACAAATGGAAAGCCGCCGCTCGTATTCCTCCTCCGGCGTTTTATCGTCCGCCGGAATTCTTGCAATATAATCATACATATTCTGAAAAAAGCCTGCCTCGTCCATCTCACGAAGCAGGCATTTTTTACAGATCCTGGTATTTCCGTCCATCAAACTCCTCCGGAACCGAATCTTTTTTCATCCCAGATATCTTCTGGTTTTTATGGTTTCCCTATTTTACGGCGATATGAAGCACACTGCATGCCGGAATGGTAAAGGAAATTCCCTCTTTGGTTGCCTGTACACCGTCAAAGGCCTGAACGCCAACCGTCTCCGGCGCTTCAAAGGTGTTCTTATCCTGCATATGGCCGGTTACGATCTCGGCTTTGATCTCGCCGGCTTCTTTTCCGAGAAGTACCGCCTCTACCGGATATGCTTTCTCCAGATCCACATTCGTCATCGTGATATGAAGTACACCGTTGGCATCTACCGAAACAGATTCCGTCAGATTCGGAACCATGTATTCGTCTTCCAGACCAACCTGCTCCGTTTCCAGAGAGCTTGCCAGAAGATCATTTTCCTGATGTACCTGATACAGATCGAAAACATGATACGTCGGAGTTTTGACCAGCTTTTCCCCCTCGGTCAGGATCATCGACTGCAGAACATTGACCATCTGTGCGATATTTGCCATCTTGACACGGTCGCTGTGTTTGTTGAAAAGATTCAGGTTGATACCTGCGACCAGTGCATCACGCATGGTATTCTGCTGATACAGAAATCCCGGATTTGTTCCAGGCTCTACATCATACCAGGTACCCCACTCATCCACGATCATGCCGACCTTTTTGTCCGGGTCATACTGATCCATAATGGCGCTGTGGCGACGGATCAGCTCTTCCATATACATCGTCTTTTTCATGGTCTTATACCAGTCTTTTTCCGCAAACTCCGTTGCACTTCCCTTGTGATCCCAGGTTTCCGGCACCGTATAGTAATGAAGCGACAGGCCATCCATCATGCCATGCTGCTGTGGGGAGATTCTGCGAAAGCATGCTTTCATCACTTCCTGCGTCCACTCATAATCATCCGAATTGGCGCCGCAGGCAATCTTCCGGATCTTTTTGTTTCCATCGTAATCACGCACAAAGGTCTGATATCTGCGGTACATATTTCCGTAGAATTCCGGATTCATATTTCCGCCGCAGCCCCAGTTCTCATTGCCGATTCCGAAGAAATCGACAGTCCATGGCTTTTCGTGGCCATTTTCCGCACGAAGGTCTGCCATCGGAGATACACCGTCAAATGTCATATATTCAACCCACTCCGACATCTCCTGTACAGTACCGCTTCCCATATTTCCGTTGATATAGGTTTCACATCCGATCTGACGGCAGAGTTCAAAAAACTCGTGGGTACCGAAGCTGTTGTCCTCGACAACACCGCCCCAGTTGGTGTTGATCATTTTTTTGCGGCTTTCTTTCGGTCCGATACCGTCTTTCCAGTGATATTCATCTGCAAAACATCCGCCCGGCCAGCGCAGTACCGGAACTTTGATATTTTTCAGTGCTTCAACAACATCGGTACGCATTCCGTTCACGTTCGGAATATCGGAATTTTCTCCTACATAGAGTCCTTCATAAATACATCTTCCCAGATGCTCCGAAAACTGTCCCTGGATTTCCTTATTGATTTTTGAAAGCTTTCTGTTCGCATCAATTACTAACTTAGCCATAACTTGTCCCCTTTCGAGATCTTAAATTTGGCTTTATTATAGGAGATGTATCTCACTTGTGTCAATGAGCGTACAAGTTGTTTCCCCATGATTTTTTCAAAAAGCGCGGCCGTCTGGCTGCTGACCAAAAGGCCGCTTGTTTTATTTTTCATTCTGCATACGAAAAAACCGCCCTGGTTTTCACCAGGACAGTTACCGTCCGTGCGTTAGAGGATTCGAACCCCCGACCTTTTGGTCCGTAGCCAAACGCTCTATCCAGCTGAGCTAAACGCACATTTCTTTGTCGCTTTAGAACTCTTTGTTTATCACTCGTTCCCGCTGACATCATGTATATTACACTATCCTAAGAGAAAAGTCAACACCTTTTTGAAAAAATTTTAAAATTTTTTCGAATAACAGTTTTTTGTGAAAATAAGGGCTTTTTCCCCTATTTCACAGTCCGCACCAGGTAGTCTTTCTTTCGCAGTTCTTCTTCAATCAGATCCAGGGTCTGCGCAGAGTCTGCCGATACGGTATGAAAATGTTCCCCTGATGTGATATTCTTCAGCGGCCGTGATTTTCCCTGCCGGATTTCTTCCATAAACAGTGCCACCTTATTTCGTGAACTGATATTCAGTTCCGCCCGCAGTTCTCCGTAAACCTCGTGACGCACAATCACATCCAGCACAACGCCGCCGAAATCCACAATTGTATTCAGCTCGTCCTGCATCTGCTCATCCGTGTGATTCACCTCAAAGACCCGCGTCTCTCTCACCGGGCTGCTGCAGATGTAGCCGCGGTTTGTCGCAATCACATCGTATCCGGCAGCGCGGATCAGGGCAATGTCCTGGACAATCACCTGACGGCTGACTTCACAGCTCTTCGCCAGCGCTGCACCGGAGACCGGCGTCTTACTGTTTGTTATTCTTTGAAGAATCTCTTCTCTTCGTTCCTTTCCACTCATCATAAAACAAGACCTCGCATTTCGTACACTTCCCTTATCTTATCACACTTTCCGCCGTTTCTACAATAGCAGGAAATCATTTTCCAAAAGCTTTGTCAAGGACTAAAACTTTATGAAATTTTCCGGGCTCTCGTATATTCGTCCCGCCAACTGCCAATCATGAACGTATAACAGTAACGAACGGTAACCATACGTTCCATGTTTCAGGAGGATGCATACCATGGCGATCAATAAAGTTGAACTGTGCGGAGTCAATACATCACGCCTTCCCGTACTGAATGCCGAAGAAAAGGAGACTCTGCTGAAAAAGGCCCGCGAAGGAGATGCTGCTGCCCGCGAACGCTACATTCAGGGCAATCTGCGCCTTGTCTTAAGCGTGATCAAGCGCTTCTCCAACAGCAGTGAAAACGCCGACGATCTCTTTCAGATCGGCTGTATCGGCCTGATTAAGGCGATTGATAACTTCGACACGACCTTAAACGTCCGTTTCTCCACCTATGCCGTGCCGATGATCATCGGTGAAATCCGGCGGTATCTGCGTGACAACAATGCGATCCGCGTCAGCCGTTCCCTCAGGGATACTGCCTACCGCGCCATCTGCGCCCGCGAACTTTATCTCAAGCAGAACCAGAAAGAGCCTTCGATCGAAGAAATCGCCGCTGAAATCGGCATTGGAAAAGAGGATATCGTCTATGCCCTCGACGCAATCCAAAGCCCGATGAGTCTGTATGAACCCGTCTACACGGAAGGCGGCGATACCCTGTATATCATGGATCAGTTAAGTGACAAGAAAAATAAAGAAGAAAACTGGGTGCAGAACCTCGCCCTGCAGGACGCGGTCGCCCGTCTCAATGAGCGCGAACGCCAGATCATCCGCATGCGTTTCTATGAGGGGCAGACCCAGATGGAGGTTGCCCGGGAAATCGGCATCTCGCAGGCGCAGGTCAGCCGGCTGGAAAAGTCCGCCCTGCGCTCTATGCGGAATTATCTCTCCGACGAGCGGTACCGCCCGCCGTTCACTGAATTTCTGCAAACTGCAGCCGGTAATCCGACGGCGGCATTCCATAGTGTTTCCGGAACACACGGGAATAGTAAAAGGGATCTTCAAATCCGCACGACAGCGCCGTCTGTTTGACCGTCATCCCCATCTGCAGCAGCTTTTCTGACTGCTGCAGCCGATATTCCAGCAGATACTGTCCTGGTGACCGGCCGATTTTCTTCTGAAACAGACGGTTCAGCGTTGTGCGGCTGACCGCCATTTTCCGCGCAATTGTCTCCGCGCAGAACTCACTCCTGTGATACCCTGCGGCAATCAGAGTCATCACTTCCATGATCCGCGGATCTTCCTTCTTTCTCTCCTCCCGCTGCGGCTCCGCCAGATCCTGGTACACGCCCAGAAGCGCAAGCAGCACACCGACGGCCTCCTGGCTGTTCCGGCGATAGAGTTCCATCTGGCAGAGACGCTCAAAATACGGCAGAAGCCTTTCCTGACGGAGAGGCGGCGCCGCCGGCTGCTGTGGGTTCAGTACCGACCGTGCCAGAATCTGCCGGCATTGTTCCCCGACAAAATCAACCCACACATATTCCCACGGCTCGTTCTCATCCGGCGCGTACTGCACCACCTGCTCTGGACAGATTAAAAAGCTCTGTCCGGCGGTAAGTGTGTACGTCTTTTTCCCGCAGGTAAACGTTCCCTTTCCGCTTATAATATAATGTATAATATAGCACTGCCGTACACCCGGCCCCCAGGAATGCAGATCATGGCAGTCCTGCCGCCCGGCATCGACAGGCCGGATCCCGTTCATTTCTGATACAAGCATATTCTTTCCTTTTCCCGTATTTTATTCTTTATGAAGCAAAAATCCATGCTTTTGTCTTAAAATTCCATGGTTTTGCTCTGGAAATCCATCTATACTCAAAGTACATCAAAACTTACGGGAGGTCAATACTATGATCAAACTTACACCGCCGATGGGCTGGAATTCCTGGAACACCTTCGGAGAAAATATCAATGAAAAAATGATTTTTGAAACTGCTGATGTCATGGCCGAGAGCGGCCTGCGCGATAAAGGATACGAATATCTTGTCATCGACGACTGCTGGTCTTTACGTGAACGCGATGAAAACGGCCGTCTTGTGCCGGATCCGGAAAAATTTCCGCATGGTATGAAAGCCGTTGCCGATTACGTTCATTCCAAAGGGCTGAAATTCGGTATGTATTCCTGCGCCGGAAACATGACGTGTGCCGGCTACCCTGGCAGCTATGAGCACGAATTTGTCGATGCGGAAACTTTCGCATCCTGGGATGTTGATTTCTTAAAATACGACTACTGCTACCACAGCCCGATCCTGCACGGAAAATATCTGTACCGCCGCATGGGACTGGCACTCGAGAACTGCGGCCGCGACATTCTCTTCTCTGCCTGCTCCTGGGGTGCCGATGAAACGCATGAGTGGATCAAAGAAACCGGCGCTTCCATGTGGCGTTCCACCGGCGACATCTTTGATACCTGGGATTCTGTCAAAGATCTCGTGGCACAGCAGGAAAAACTGCATCCGTACAACGGCGTCGGCTGCTTCAACGATATGGACATGCTGATCGTCGGCATGCATGGAAAAGGAAATGTTGGACTGGCCGGCTGCAGCGATGTCCAGTATCAGACACACTATGCACTGTGGGCATTCCTTGGCTCCCCGCTGATGATCGGCTGCGACATCCGCGAGATGAGCGACGAAACCCGCCGCATTCTCATGAATGATGAAATGATCCGCATCAATCAGGATCCGCTCTGCCGTCAGCCGTATAAAGTGAAAAACCATGCATGGAATGACAACGTTCTGATTTATGTAAAAGCGCTCGCAAACGGAAATCTTGCTATCGGCATGTTCAATCTCAGTGATGAAAAATCGCGTGCAGCCATGAATCTGGATGAGATCGGCCTTCCGTTCTCCACTGGCCGTACTCTGGAACTTACTGAGGTCTGGACCTGCGAGAACCTGTGTGCAAACAATGCATCCCTTGTCACAGAGCTCGAGCCGTTTGCATCAAAAGTATACCGTGCAAAGGTCGTAAAACTCTGATGGCACGCTGTATGCAGTGCGGCAAAGAACTCACACATAACGAGATCGGCGCCCACCGTAAATTTATCAACCGCGGCGCAGAACAGTTTTTCTGCAAGCAGTGTCTTGCCGAGCATCTCGGTGTAACGCCGGAGCTCATTGACGAAAAGATCGAACAGTTCAAGCGGCAGGGGTGTACACTGTTTGTATAGACCTACACTGTCTGAAATGCACACAGCCGGATTTCCGCCAAATAGAAATCCGGCTCTATTTTCATGCTGCATAAAAAATCATTTCTTCTTTATTTCTTTCAGATATGCTCCGGCATCCTTTAGAAATCCCGCCACAATCAGAAGAATTACCATTCCGATCGGAAACGCTGCCACGATACTGACCGACTGCAGATTGCTCATAGAGCTTTCGGAAAAGACCAGTGCAATCGGAAGCAGAATCAGCAGAAGGCACCACATAAGCTGAATCGCTTTCGATGGCTGCTGTCCCTCTTCCAGACGGCGGTAGCTGTAGCAGGAAACCGTCAGCGCAATCGAATCAAACGAGGTCGCATAAAAGGCAATCATCGTGAGCAGCAGAACGACAAGAACCAGCGATGCACACGGGATCTTCTGGATCATGGCGATAATCATTCCATAGAGATCACCGTCTTTGGCATACCGCGCGATAAAATCCGCTTTTCCCGCCATCTGCATCCCCATCGATTCATTTCCCAGGATGATAAAGCTTAAAATCGTGGAGCCAACGCCGAATCCATATCCGCCAAGGATTGTCTGCCGCACCGTTCTTCCCCGGGAAATACTTCCGATAAAAAATGGCGCCGCCACGCACCATACCATCCAGTATGCCCAGTAATAAATAGTCCAGTTCTGCGGAAAATGCGTCTCGCGCAGCGGATCGGTATCGGTCGCCAACGTCGGGAAATACTGAATCATCCGTCCCAGCGATGAAAATCCCGTCTCGATAATATACCGCGTCTGTCCGCCGAACAGCAGCACGTACGCCAGTAGCCCGAAAAACAGATAGATGCAGAGCTTTGCCAGAAAACCGATTCCGCGGAAGCCGTGAAGCAGCGAATACGTGTACACAAAACACGTAATCAGCAGAATCACAATTGTCACTGCGTTCCGGTCCAGATTGATATGAAACAATGCATTGATTGCACTTGCCATCAGCGGCGTTGCCACGCTGAATGTCGTTGCCGTTCCTGCAAGGAGTGCAAATACCGCCAGCAGATCAATCAGCCGTCCGCCGATGCCGTCCGTCTGTTTTCCCATAATCGGACGGCAGGCTTCTGAATACCGCTGCCGGTTCCGTTTCCGCACGTGCAGCATAAACCCAAATGCGGCAGCGAGAACGAGATAAAAGCCCCACGGAATCAGACTCCAGTGAAACAGCGGGTACACGCCCGCCCACTCCTGGATTCCGCCCATCTTTTCAATCTGCGGATCAGCAGCATACATCACCCATTCTGCAAAAGAATAAAACAGAATGTCTGCCGCAAGGCCGCACGTAAACATCATGGATCCCCAGGCAAAAAAAGAATATTTCGGTTTCTCATCCTGCTCTCCTAACACAATATCGCCATATTTTGAAAATGCCAGATACAAAGAGAGCAGAAAAACGCCAAGGCCAATTGCAAGATAATAGACTCCAAAGGTATCTCCCAAGAAGAAGCGTACCTTCGCAAGAACTGTGTTGGACTGTTCCGGCAGGAGGAAAAACAAAATGCTGAGCGCTGCAATCAGTCCCAGCGGCAGCAGCGTGATCATCCAGTCAATCTGACCTTTTTTCCGTATTTTTCCGCTCTGTTTCTTTTTCGCCACTCTGTTTTCATCAACTGTATTCATGTTTTCTGTTCCTTTCTGCTATACTGCCCGATCCAGCTTATTTTTCTTCTGATTTTTCCTGCCCCTGTGCCTCATATCCGCAGTAAGACGGATCCAGATCGCAGAGTTCCGAGAAATCATCAATCTCAATCAGATCGCCTTCCTGCATAGGATAAATGCCAAGCTCATATTCTTCAAAATGACAGAACATCGCCACATCATCCCAGTAAATCTGGCGGTTCTGTTTTTTTTCAAATTCCAGTTCCAGGTGGCGTTTCAGCCGCTTTCCGTCCTCCCGGTTCCAACGTGATACACTGAAGAGCTGCCAGCCGCCCTTACCGCCGGTCCGGCTACAGGAACACACGATTCCATCCTTCACCTGCATCAGCCATTCATCCGTCTTTTCGTCCGTCCAGACAGCATTGTAGCCAGAATGCGTAAATTCCGGTGCAAGAATTTCTTTTTTGTATATAATCTGATCCCCATCCAGAATCATTGCATTTTCCAACTGTTCCCGCGCCACATAGAGCGATGCAATATTATTGCAGGAATCCCAGTATGGATTTTCGATCAGTGTCACACCTTTATATTCTGCGGTAAGGCACGCAAACTGCTCTTTCCGATATCCCACTACTACATAAATCTCATAAATTCCATTTTCATGCAGCGCCTGAATCACCGTATCAATCATGCGGACACCCTTCACACGGATCAGCGGTTTCGGCGTAGTAAGCGTTACCGGCCGCATCCGCGTTCCCGTTCCCGCCGCCATGATAATTGCACGTTCTACATGATTTTTCTGCTGAATTTCACTTCCCGGTCTCTGCCCCACATCCATCGCTTTCATTCTTCCACCCTCTTATTCTTCCTGACCTTTGCTTTTGGCAAGCTCCTGCTTAACAAGTTTATAGTAATCCTTAGCATATCGGTACTGTTTCAGCGAATACTCGCCAAACTCCACGCCTAACCGGCTCTTGTACTCACACCAGTTGCTCCATAAAAGCCCGCACACCGCAATGTATGCATAAATTTTCGTGCGCACCTCCTGCGGACAGCCTTCCGTAAAATAACTGTCGATCAGCGCATCCACCTGCGGACGGTCATACATGGCGTAAATGCAGAACATCGCCAGATCCACATGTGCATCCTGCATGCCCGCATATTCCCAGTCAATCAGACGAATTTCCGTTCCGCCGTTTTTCTCCACAAACAGAAAATTGTCCGGCACCGCATCAATATGCGTCAGCGTCCACACCTTCGGCTGCGCTTCCAGATAAGCCTCAAGCTCCAGCACATGCGCTTTCGTCGTGCTGTAATCCCGATAAACAGACGGTTCTCCCTCCCACAGACTTTCATAGTATGCGATCTGGTCAAACAGCGAAAACGTATGCTCCACGCTCAGATGCTCCTCATGGAAGGAACGGAGCTTTTTCATACAGGCCTGCACATCCTCAGGGTTTTCCGGATCGCAGACACGCGCACCCTCCAGGTATTTCGTAATCTTATAGCCGTTTTCCGGATTGATCGACACGATTTCATCGCAGATGCCCTTTCCGTCCAGTGTCCGATATACCGCCGCCTCCTGCCTGCGGTTGATCAGAAGACTCGTGCCTTCCCCCGGAATTCTCATAATATACCGCCCGCCGCGACAGCGGAATAAAAACGAACGGTTTGTCATTCCCTTTTTCAGGACCTCAATTCCCGTAATCTCCTCACCGGAAACCGAAAGCACCCGTTCAATTTCTGCCATCGCATCCGACTTCAGCTGATCCGAATTTTCATCCAGTTCCCGCAGCTGCTCGTAGGTATTGATCTCCACCACAGCTCCTTCCGGGACAAGCTTTGCCTGCACCGGCATTCCGTTTTCCGCAAAAAGGGCATCCTCCCAGAAAACATGGTCATACCGGCGATCCTGTACCATCGTTTCGATTCGCCGCGCCATCGACTGTGCCACAGAATCCGTCAGATAGCTGATGCCGATCATATGATTTCCTTCTTTTTCCCCGCCTGAGGGCACAAGCTCCCACTTCCGGCTCACACGAACCGTACTGTCTGGATCTTTTGCATCGCTCACCAGATACCAGGAATACCACTCATACTCCGAAAACGGATTTTCCCGGCACCAGAGGTCGCACGGCATAAGATACGTTTCACCAAGCTGCGGCAATACCTTTGCCAGGGAATGCAGGTTGTTTTTCTCTGCATACTCCATATTGACAACCAGCTTCACGCCATACCGGTCAACCAGATAATCGTACTGTTCCTTTTTAAAACCAACGACAACATAAATTTCCTTCACCTTTACCGCATGAAGCTGACGGATCAGCCGCTCGATCAGCGGTTCCCCCTCTACTTCCAAAAGTCCTTTCGGCGTTTCCATATTAATCGGCACCATCCGCATTCCATATCCGGCAGCCAGAATCACCGCGTTTTTCGGGCGATGCTTTGCCATCTCAAGCCTGGCTTTTTCCGTCAGCTCCATATCTGTTGTTAAAAAACCCTGCCCCTGCAGCGCTTTCACCGAACGGTTTACCATTCCCAGTGAAAACCCACACCGCTCCGCCAGCGCACGCTGGTTCCGGCAGTGGTATTGCAGGATCACGTTCAAAATATCAGATTCTTGTTTGTTCATGTACATCTATCCTTTCATTTTCGTGAACATCGTTATTATAATACAGGACCGGCGACATG
>ENA-OPBF01002445-OPBF01002445.1-human-gut-metagenome-genome-assembly--contig:-NODE-2445-length-10414-cov-1.785597_pt1 | contig 10414 bp, 9 predicted proteins | sample MGYA00241067_ERZ501450 | MGnify/ENA primary metagenome ERZ501450 (study PRJEB25962, sample SAMEA2042516) | human gut metagenome | biome: human gut; feature: human-associated habitat; material: faeces... | reverse complement strand
CAGCCGTAGTTAGGATACCAGCCGTTTACCTCATACATCCAACCGGACCAGCGTCCGCAGTCAAACTCATAGAGATTGTTAATCCCTTCCACGTAAGCGCTGTTGTATTTCGGAGTAAAGCTGGACTCCATGTGAATACGATTATTCTTCATTTCTCTTTGCAACACATCAAAAACAGACTCTCCTTCATAGAAGGTCACTTCTCTTTCGCTGTAAATCACACCATCTTTCGGAACTAAGGACTCTTTTCCCTCTGTGAGATTTTCCATATTGTCTAAAATGGTACTGCATGAAACACTGAGATAACAGGTATATTCCTTATCTTTATCAATATCTACTGTTCCCGGCTCTACCGGCTTTTGCTGTCCTTCCGGTACAGGCTGTGTATGATATTGGTCTTCCTCTTTATCTGTTCCGTCACTGTAAGTCACACCGCCCACTGCGCCATTTTGCTGTTTCTGTGTTTCCTTTTTTTCCTCATATTTAGAATAATCAACGGTTTCATCCTCCGCAGACTCCACATCTAAATATTCCTCTTCTTCTGAAGCTGGTGTTTCCTTCTCTGTTTCTTCTGCCTCTTTTGTTTCTTCTTTCTTTTCTTCTTCCATCCAATCATCGCTTTTTTCCTGTTTCTGATTGGGGTTATCAAGCTTTGTTGTCCCACAGCCTGTTACAGGCATAATAAAAAGCAATGCAATAAACAACAGCGCCAGAAATTTTTTTCCTCTACTTTTCATTCTTCTCACCTTGTTTTCTTTTCTTTCTTAAATAGTAGTACCATACTCCGCCAACTGCTGCCCCTAATATAATAACAGAAGCAACAGCAATTACAACAGGATTTGTTTCTTTTTTTGTTCCTGCAACCATAACTTCATCTTCTTTTTCAGGAGTTTTGAAAAGAGATTTTTCTTTTGTTTCCTCTTTTTTTTCATTTAAAGATTTGGTTTTTACACGTTTATCGATAAAGTAATCTCCGCCCTCTGAGACAATAAATTTCGTCTTTTTATCTTTTACTGTAACCTTCTGCATATAATCTGCTTTTCTTTCCTGCTGATTATATTTCATAAACAGATATTCCCCGTCTTCTTTATCTACTGTGATTTCCACCTGCATTTCTCCCGGAAATTCACCTTCCTGCTCAAAGTGGAAAATAAACGGATTTTCTGCTAACTGTTTAATATCTTCTTCGTATTGGCTGCCTTCCTTTATTCCCACTTTCATGTCCTTGGCAATTTTTATATCTTTTCCATTGACTGTTATGGTGTAAGGACTATCCTTTTTCATTTCACCCTCAATTTTCAGGTTTTTATCTTTTCCCTTAATTTCTTCAAATGCTTTTTTCTCTACCATACCGTCTTTCACAGTTGCCTGAATTGTATTTGAAGCTGAAGATGTATCGGTCTGCTTTGCTGTATTTGCGGTTTTACCTTTTGCAGTTGTCTTATTCTTATTCTCTGAATTACTTCCCGCCTGAGACAGCGCTGTTTCATTTTCTGTTTTCGGTTTCTTCAATATATATTTTCCACCGACCTCTATGTCACAGACAATCTGTCCGTTATTTACCGATACCCACTGTTTTTCCTGCTGTTTTCCGTCTTTTTCATAATACAGCATGTATACGCTTTCTTTTAATGCTGTATCAATAGCAACCTCAACTTCTCCCGGAAACGCTCCTGTTTCCTTGGTTTCAAATTCCAAAGAATTTTTCTGTTCTTTTATCTCTATTCCTGCTTTCATATCTGCCGGTTCATATACATTTTTTCCTTTTAAGCAAATGGTGTATCCATTTCCCTGATATGTATAATCTTTCTTGGAATTTTTCACGTTTTCAAAAATTTCTGCTCCGATAACTTCCTGCTCCAGTTTTTTTATAATACGGTCTGCTCTTAACAGTTCTTCTCCATACTGTAAATGTTTTCTGTTCGCTTCCGGAATTTTATAGAAAGCAGTTAAAAGTTTTCCTACTTCTTCTTTGTCTTTCAATGTAATATTTAAAGGATCAAAGCCTTCCCATATTTCCTTATCTAAAGTCTCAATTTCTGCTGCCTGTGTTTCTACTTCTTTTAACATTTGCTCCAGCTTTGCTTCAAAAGCTTTTTTTTCGGAGAAATTCCCCATGAGACTTAATTCCACTTTCAATGCGTATAACTCATGGGCATTATCTAATGTCAGATTGCCGGAAAATGCTTCCAGTTTTTTTCGAAACGCTTCAATTCTTTCCGGTGTTTCCTCTCCGCCTGTCTGCCCATTCTCCACATCGGTCATATCATACAAGGAATTTCTTCCCGTAACAGCTCGATACCATGCTGCTAAAGCTAAAGCTCCCTGCTCTGTTGCCATTTGATTAGAGCCACCGTCAATCACATGACAAAATGAACCGTCTGAAACCTGAAAACGCAGCATCTCATCTAATAATGTCTTTCCGTTTTTCATAAATTTTTCAGAATTTAGCAAAGACACATCAATAGCTGAAAGGGCAATGACTACCTGTGCCGTGCTTTCCAAATTTTTCGCACTGTCATATCCTGCATTGCTGATATAACCGCCTTCTTCATCCTGAAGCTGTGCCAGCATTTCAATTCCTCTGTCCACTGCCTCTTTGACTTCCTGCTGCTGTGTATAAGGAGCTAATGCCTGCAATGCCATTGCTGTTATATCCGGATCCGGCTGATTTCCCATTAGCGCCCAGCCTCCTCCTGAAATTTCTGATAACAAAATTGTCTGGATAAGACCTTCTCTGGTTGTCTGTGTACCTGAACCTTCCAGCTTTGGGATTTCATATTGATTAGAGTCAAAAGCAATCAATGCAAAAATTGTACCGTTAATTCCCTGTCTGTTTACCTTTTTCATATTTGCCAAAGGCTGAAGCAAATTATACCCCTCTACGGATGTGGGATTTATTCCCATAGAAGTAAGCGCAAGGGTTACTCTGGAATACTCTGTATATTTTGCAGTATGGAGTACCCCGTTTGTCTCCCTCAGCTTTTGATAAACATTCTGCAAATAATTATTCTTGGCTTCTCCACTTAAATTTCCGTTTCTTGCCATTGCCATTACAGCCCATTCTCCGCCAATGGAGTCTACAATAGGACTTGTAACTGCTGTCTGTAAATAATTTTCTACTTTATTTAATCCTTCAAATGCAGGCTGATAAATTGTTATTCCATCCTGCTCCCTTGTATCTATAACTGCTTCCTCTGCACTTTCTGTCTCATCTGCCGTTCCTGCAAAGAATTCCTCCTCTGCAACAGCATCTCCTGTTCCCGACAGCAGTTCCTCTTGCAAAACCTCATACGTTTCTGCTCCTAATACCGACAGCGGTGACTGAATGGCTAACATAACCGCTATCGCAGAAACTGTCATTTTTAAATTCTTTCTTTTCATTCCCAATCTCCTTTAATTGTTCATTCTATGTCATATACAGAAATTTCCTATGAAAAGGAATTCTGCTTTACAGAATTCTCCGCCTGCGGCGGGTTGCTTCAGCAACATGATACCTGTCCACCGCAGTGCGCTCCTTGCGGAGCAGTTTTATTTCATAGGACACAATTTCCTATGAAATAAAAAAGGTTCTTTTCCCATATCGGCAAAAGGACCTTCTCACTCAATCATTCAATATGAATTTTATCACTGCATATTGCTGTACGCAAAAAAATCTCCTCAGCCCGGAAATACTCTATATACATGGCAGGTGTTCTGACTTTGCTTCATCCTTGGAAATGCCTTCTCGAATTGCTATTCAATGGCTTCTATTTCCTCGTCCGCTTCACAGCAGAGGTGACTGTACCGGAATTTCACCGGTTTCCCTTTTAACCTTGAACCTAAGGTTCAACGACCACTTAGACTATGCAGTTATATACTCTTATAGTACATAATTAAAAGAAATATGTCAAGCACGTGATTTTCACTCTTTTCTGGTGAAATTAGATATTTTCACACTATCGTCATCCAGCCTTTCTTCTTTACAGAAAAACTCAATCCTATCTCCCTGCTCTGTATTATACAATTTGTAATCTACCTTTTCACAATCAAGCATTACACTTGGGGGTTCTGTCCCTTCCTGTATTGCTGTATCTTCTTCTATGATGACCTCCATTTGGCTGTTTTCTATATCAATCTTCTGTACTACTGCGTCAAAAGAAGACGGTGGTATAAAATCACATTTTGAAGTTTTAAACTCTGTGACTTTCTTGTAATATCCCCAGCTTAATGCTCCCACGACAATACAAATCACTGATATTCCTGACAAAATCAATGTCCGTTTTCTTAATTTTTTCTTTTTATCCATTTTACGTCCTCCTTTATCCATGTAATTCTAAAGGCAATCCATCAGGATCAAAGAAGAATGTCATCTGCTCTCCTGTAAATTCATCTATTCGAATTGGCTCTGTCTCTACTCCCAACTTTTCCAGCTCTTTTGCCGTTTTTTCTACCGACTCTACTTTAAATGCCAGATGACGCAAACCATTTGCCTCAGGATAACTTAATCTCTTAGGACATCCCGGAATAATAAACAATTCGATTTCTATATCTCCCTGACGAAGGTCAATTTTATAATCCTTCCGCTCTTCTCTGTAATTTTCCCGAATAACTTCAAACCCCAGAATATCCACATAAAACTTTTTAGACTTTTCATAGTCACTGCCAATAATTGCAATATGGTGCATGGTATCTAATTTCATCACTATCACTTCTCCTTATTCTTCACCGGCAACCTCAATAAGATTACCGTCCAAATCATAAAATCGCACAACTTGTCTTCCCCATGAATTTCTTGTCAAAGGCGTTACATATTCTATAACATCTTCATAAGATTGAAGCTTTTCTAAAAAGTGTTCCATATCTCTTTCTGTAAAATAAAGCTCTGTTTTATTATGCTTCGAGCATAACTCTCTGTGTATTGTTTCTTTCCAAAGGCTTTCCTCTTGAAGAACCAGTCCTTCTGTTAAAATTACATTTCCCCCGCTGTCCAGAACAACCTCAAGTCCAAATAAATCTTTATAAAACTTTTTGGATTTTTCTATGTCCTTTACAACAATCAATACATTTTTTAGTTTCATCTTCCGCCTCCTAAAAAGAAGATTTCCAAATTCTCTTTCAATCATAGAATTCCCCTGATTTTTTAACTTCGTCTGAAAAGTTACTAATAGATATGACTTATAAACAATAGATATAAAACAGATTTGATATTAGAATTTTTTGATATGTTGTTTTTATCTATGATTTTTGAGATTTTCTAATTCTTCCAAAGAAATATCGCAAAGCTCCATGATTTCCTCGTCACTTAGCCCCTTAGATAACATTTTCGATACAATTTTTTTATGAGCTTTTATTGTTCCTTCTTTTATCCCCTCTTTTAATCCTTCTTTTCGCTCATCTTTTAACATTTCTTCTAAAGTCATAAAGCGTTCCTCCATCTCGCGACTTTCTTTTACATGCCTGATAAACTCCTGAAGCTTTTTCACATAGTCATCATGAAAATCCCCCTGACTTTCTTTTAAATCTGCTTTTACAAATTTCAAAAAAGCCAACAGTTCCTTGGAAATTTCATCCTTATTCTCTCCGCAAGTACTCAAAAATACAATTCTTCTTCCATCTTCCAATGGTGTTCGATTGCTTTCTTTGCACTGCATCTGAAAAGTATAACGATATTTTCCTTCACCAAAAGGGTCAAAATCACAGATAAAAATCACGTAACTATCGGGTAATTCTGCATATTCTCTTCCTGATAAAAGAATATCCATATCCATTTGACTTTGATAATATCTGCTGCGTCTGCCGAGTGCAGGTTTTTTCGTCATCTGCATCTCCACATTATAGCAAGTATTTTTCTCATCTTTGGCATAGACATCTAAACGAATACCTTTATAATCAGGGTGATAGACCATACTTTTTTCCCGACTGACATCTACATGGTCAATTTCTATTTCCAATGCTCTTTCCAAAAACTCTTTACAATTTTCAGGATTTATCATCACTGCACCAAACATAAAATCATTCTTAATTGTAAGATCACTTAAACATCTTTTCTGCATATTCTTCCTCCATCTCCCAGAGGAATTCTATAAAAAAATTATAACATGCAGATTTTATAGTGTCAAAGATGAATAATTCCATTTCTAAATCAAGTTATACAAAAACTGCCGCCCCGCAGTTTTTCAACTGCAAAGACGACAGTCCTCATTTAATATATACTCAAAATCATATAAATAAATCCCATGGCAAGCATTTCCACCGGTAATCCACGGAACGCTTTTCCTGTTCTTGCAAATTTCAATGTTTTCTTTACAGAGATGAATAAAATAATCGGAACAAGAATAGTCCATACTAATCCTACAATTTCTCCGAAGCTTTCCATATCAAATGGTCTGATAAACATTGCCAATGGAATAACTAACAGCAAGCTGTGTGTATTTGTAATCTTTTTCTTGATAATTCCGTTGGTAAAGGCAAGCGCCATACCGGCTGTTAAAAATCCGAAAATTGTTTCTAAAAATACTTTAGACTGCATTTCGGTTTCTAAAATCATATTGCCGAAAATCATTCCTGAACCAAAGAATTCTCTGGCAATGCTTAAAAGTATCCAAAATCCCCATGCAATGGCACATTCCCAGAAAAGTTCTCCGTACTCTGCCTCTACATTGTCAGCCAATACATGCTTTGCTGCAAAAAGTCCCAGAAGAACAGTCATAATCCAAAGTCCTGTACTTACTGAAGTTCCCAGATAAGAAAATGCCAGCAAAAATGCAGATGCACTTACTGCCCCTGTTCCAATAAATACGCAGAGTTTCAAACTCCAGTCAGGTACAAAATCCTGTAAAAGGTTTTTCAGAAATTCAGCAAATACTACGGACAAAATCACAAGAATACCCGCCGCAAAGGCTTCCTTCATTCCTGCTGAAAATAATACAATCCCAAAAGCAAAGGCTTCTGCCGGATATCTTAATTTCATGTTATATCCTCCGTTTTCTTATTTTACTGTCTGTAAAAATTCAAATGCTGTGTTAATACCTGTTACTACTGCCGTAGAAGAAATCGTTGCTCCTGATACAGCATCTACCTGTGTTCCGTTTGCAGGTACTTCTTCTTTTTCTTCAACGCCTGCCGCTTCATTCATACATTTTTCTGCAAGACTGATAAATCCGCCCACAGAAATACTTACGCCTGAAACCGCATCTGTTTTCCCCTGCTCATTTACCTGAAGGAAATCTAAAGACTGATTTTCAATAAGAGCGTTTGCAAGAGCCTCTGCCTGTTCTTTCCATGTAAGTCCGTCTTCTGTCATTACATATTCTCCGTTTTCAGACAGTACACTCTTTTTGCTTCCGTCTTCTCCTACCGCTTCCCAGTTTACTTCTGTAATTTTCCGTCTTTTACAGTCATTGTTACCTGATCTGTAAATCCGTTATTATCTGGTGCTTCTGCTTTTGCTTCATAAGTTCCGTCTTTCAGCTCTAAAGTCTGAGTAATTCCCGCTGCTTCTTTTAAACATTTCTCTGCAAGAGCTGTAAATCCACCGATGGAAATACTTACACCGGAAACTGCATCTGTTTTTCCCTGCTCATCTAAATTTAAGAAGCTTAAAGACTGATTTTCTACTACTGCTTTTGCAAGAGCTTCTGCCTGTTCCTTCCATGTAAGTCCGTCTTCTGTCATTACATATTCTCCGTTTTCAGACAGTACACTCTTTGTACTTCCATCTGCTCCTACTGCTTCCCAGTTTACTTCTGCAATTTTTCCGTCTTTTACGGTTACTGTTACTACATCTGTAAATCCGTTATTGTCCGGAGCATCTGCTTTTGCCTCATAAGTTCCGTCTTTTAATTCTTTTAAAAGTTCTTCATCAGATACTTTTTCTTCTTTTTCAAGACTCATACCCGGTAAAAATACAGGAGCTTCCACACTTTCAAACTGGCTGAGGAATTCTGCGTCTGCAACCTTTGCTCCAAGACCTTCTGTTTCTTTCTGTTCTGTTACTTCTACTTTTGTTACTTTTTTCTTTTCTGCATCAAAGGATACGTTCATCACAATATCTCCGCCATATCCTTTTACTTTTGCAGTTACCATGTAACCATTTTCTGTCTTAACAGCTTTTTCAATACCTTCTGCACCTTTGGTATCGATTTCTTCTTTTACCTGTTCTTCTGCTGTATTAGAAGCACCTGTTCCCATGTCCTTTGCGAGAGCCTTAGAGCCCATAATCACTCCGAAAGAAAGTGCTGTAACAACTGCTAATGCAATAATCCCTCTTACGTTTTTATTCTTCATATTTTTCCTCCACTACGCTTCTTTTTTCTTCATTCCATACACATGCTTTTTATAAAGCACAGACAACATACCTGCCATACAGTTTGCTGTTAAAATACCGAAACAAATACCTTCCGGATAAACGCTGAAAATTCGGATTGCCGCAGTAATAATACCTGCCACAGCCGCATAAATCAGTTTACCTTTTCTGGATGCAAAGGCATAATCTGTCAGCATGTAACAACCGCCCATAATCAGACCGCCGCCGAAAAGATTTAATAAAATATCGCCTGTAAAGAGACCATCCGGTCCGAAGATAAACGTTAAAATTGTAACTGTTCCGATATAGGTAACTGCTGCTTCCGCATTTACGATTTTTTTATAACACATGTAAGCAAAACCGATTAAAAGCAGTAATTTACTTGTTTCTCCCATTGCTCCCGGCATTTCGCCCAAAAACATCTGAAGATAGCTGTAACCTGTTTCTGCACCGCTTTTCGCTGTTCCCAGAATAGTTGCCGCTGAAACAGCATCTACGGAAATTGTTCTCGGCACCACATACTGCATTACGGCTGCCGGCCATGCTACCATAACAAGAAGTCTTCCCATAAGAGCAGGATTTACAAAGTTATTTCCAATTCCGCCGAACATCTGCTTTACAACTAAAATACTGAATACGTCTGCTGCAACAAGTGTCCACACCGGAACCGTAACCGGCATATTAAAGGCTAATAAAAGACCTGTAACCACAGCGCTGAAATCCCCTGCTGTCACCTGCTTTTTTGTAATTTTCTGCCATATAAATTCTGTCAGCACACATACTGCCACAGAAAGACCTGACAAGTATAATGCCTGAATTCCAAAATAATATATTGCTCCTAAAAGTGCCGGAATTAAGGAAATTGTTACGTGCATCATAACATTTCTGGTTGTTCTTGGAGTACGAAGATGCGGTCCGTTAATTACTCTTGTCTGACTCATTATTTTTTCACCGCCCTTTCTCTCATTCTCTGTTTCACCATATCTCTTGCCATTCTTGTCCTTACAGACAGTTCTCTCTTGGCAGGGCAGATATAAGAGCAGCAGCCACAGGCAATACACTCACTGGCGTATAAGCTCTCACACAAATCGTAATCTTCTTCTAAATATGCAAATTCAATCTGATAAGGAACTAATCCCGCCGGACACACACTTTCACAGCCTGCACATCGAATACATGGCTGTTCCTCATACTGACTGTCAGGAAGAACTAAAATTCCGGAAGTGTTCTTTGTTACATAGAAAAGTTCACTTTCACCATTCCAGTCAGAAGCTACACAAGGACCTGTCATCGGTCCGCCTGCAATGACTCTGTTATTCTTTACTGTCACTCCTCCGCAAAGCTCTACCAGCTCTTTTGCTGAAGTTCCGATTGGAACCAAATAGTTCCCCGGATTTTTCACACAGCCTGTTACTGTCACAATCCTTCTGATAAGAGGTGTCTTTCCAAGAAGCATATCTGCTGTGGCTTTGGCTGTTCCTACATTGGACACAATAGCTCCTGCCTCTGCCGGAAGTCCTCCCATTGGCACTTCTCTACCCATAACAGCCTGAATGAGCTGACGCTCTCCACCCTGTGGATACTGTGTCGGCAGTACCTTTACTTCTATATCTTTTGTATTTTCTAAAATTTTACCAAGAATTTTTGCTGCCTCCGGTTTATTATCTTCCATACAAAGATATGCTTTTGGAGCGCCGGAAGCCTTTAGCAAAAGACGAATACCATTTGCTACTGCATAGCTGTATTCCAGCATCAAACGATAATCACATGTTAAAAACGGCTCACATTCTGCTGCATTAATCAGCAGCGCATCGATTTTTTTATCTGTTTCGTATTTCTTATGAGTCGGAAATCCTGCACCGCCCATTCCTGTAAGACCGCCGTCACGAATTCCTTCAATAATTTCTTCTTTTGTAAAATTCTCAATATCTACCAGTTTGCTTTCATATTCCTGTGCATCCTGTTTTGAGGTTTCCCCTCTTTTAATAATACACGCCAGAATATTTCTTCCCTGATTGTTTACTTCTTCTACTCGGAGAACCTCTCCGCTTACACTTGCATGTAAAGGAGCTGCCATAAATGCCTCAGGAATTCCGATTTGCTGTCCTGCTTCTACTTTATCTTGTG
>ENA-OPBF01002438-OPBF01002438.1-human-gut-metagenome-genome-assembly--contig:-NODE-2438-length-10447-cov-2.407910_pt1 | contig 10447 bp, 7 predicted proteins | sample MGYA00241067_ERZ501450 | MGnify/ENA primary metagenome ERZ501450 (study PRJEB25962, sample SAMEA2042516) | human gut metagenome | biome: human gut; feature: human-associated habitat; material: faeces... | reverse complement strand
TCCGTCCGCCGTTCTCGACTGCGGAAACAGCGGAACAACGACACGCCTGATCTCCGGCATTCTTGCCGGCCAGAACTTTTCCAGTACACTGACCGGTGACGCTTCCATTCAGAAACGGCCGATGGGACGCATCATCAATCCGCTGACCCAGATGGGCGCTTCCATCCGCAGTATTCCGGAAAACGGCTGCGCGCCGCTTGCGATCAACGGCCATCCGCTCCACGCCATCTCCTATCTTTCGCCGGTCGCATCCGCACAGGTCAAATCGTGTGTCCTGCTTGCCGGACTGTATGCTGACGGAAAAACAAGCGTTACCGAACCGGCTCTTTCCAGAAACCATACGGAGCTGATGCTGAAATTCTTCGGCGCCGACGTTGCCTCCGAAGGGCTGACCGCATCGGTTCTTCCGGACCCGGATCTCCATGGAAATCTCGTCCGTGTGCCGGGAGATATTTCCTCCGCCGCCTACTTCATCGCCGCCGCGCTGATAGTTCCAGGCTCTGAGGTGCTCCTGAAAAATGTCGGCATCAACCCGACCCGCGACGGTATGCTCCGCGTCTGCCGCGCCATGGGTGCTGACATCACACTTCTGAATGAGCAGAACTCCGGCGGAGAACCGGTTGCAGACCTTCTCGTGCGCTATACGCCGTCTCTTTCCGGCACTGTCATCGAGGGCGAACTGATCCCGACCCTGATCGATGAAATCCCGATCATCGCGGTTCTTGCCGCCACAGCGAACGGTACAACCGTGATCCGGAATGCGGAGGAGCTGAAAGTCAAAGAATCGAACCGTCTTGATATCATGGTAAACGAACTCACCGCGATGGGTGTTTCCCTGGAAGGCACGGACGACGGCATGATCATTGAGGGCGGAAAACCGTTCCACGGCGCCCAAATCGACAGCCGCCTCGACCACCGCATTGCGATGTCGTTTGCAATCGCTTCGCTTGCCGCAGAGACACCGACGGAAATCCTGCGCGCCGGCTGTGTGGATATCTCGTATCCGACATTCTACCAAGATCTGGCACGGCTGCAGGCATAAAAAACGTTTAAACAAAAATGGATTGTGAAGATCATTTCCTCACAATCCATTTTTTTGCTTTTACCCTGTTCTTCCGGCCGTTCCAACCGTTTCTCCCTGCCGTACCCGCGTTTCGATTCCAAGCCGCGAATAATTCCAGATCCGTTTTTCCGGCACTGCGCTTCCCTTCTGTGCCAGAACGATCACTGTCGAACCACCGAAGGCAAAATAGCCTTTCTCTTCGCCGCGCTGTACACGTCTCGCCGCTCCGGCATTTTCATTGACAATCTTTCCGACCATCATCGCGCCGACCTCCATCTGCAGCAGTGTGCCGAAATTTGCGGACTGCAGCAGCGTGTAGGTTCTCGTATTTTCTTTATAGATCGGGCAAAAATCATTCGCCGCCGGATTGACCGTGTGGAGCACACCCTCAATCCGCCGTTCCGTCGAGCAGACGCCGTCATCCACAAAGAGATACCGGTGATAATCGTCCACGGAAAGCCGAAACAGAAATAACGTTCCGCCCTCATACCGTTTTGCCAGCTTCCTGTCGCGCAGAAGCTGTTCCAGCGTATATTCTGTGTTCTTGATCTCAAACTTCCCGTTCTCATGAATCGGATAAACCGTAAGCCGCGCATCACACGGGCTGATAAAATCCTGCGGCGCATTGGAAAACGGACGTGCATCCATTTTCAGCTTCCGCACAAAGAAATCATTGAACGAGATAAACTGCTTTGCGGTACATTCCTTCAGTGAAATATGATTTTTCTTTACAAACGGTGCAACCAGCGGCACCGATAAGCGGCTGTCCAGAAAGCAGCCTGCCGCACGAGATACAAATGACTGAACCAGCGGCTGCATCGCGGCTCTTCCGGCGGCATGGCTGTACATCATGTGTAGAAAACGGTCCTGCAGATCATTTTCCTCGCGGATCAGATCAAGCTTTGGATGATTTTTCCCCTGTTTTCGGTAAGGATAAGCGCAGAGTCTCAAATCGTTCTTCCTCCCTTCCAGATCAGAAGTCCGCGGAGCACAGCCACTCCAACGACCGCTACCAGCACAGCAAGCTCTTTATTCGTCGGCTTGCGGAAGCGGAAATCCGTGATAAACAGAACGCCGACCGCCAGCACCAGCAGATGCAGCCAGATCAGAAAGTATCCGCGGCAGAGCGGTGCAAAGACGAACAGCAGCGGCAGAGCTACTGACATCGAGGTAATCGGCAGTCCCTGGTAATATTTCCGGTTCTCCGAAGTTTCATTCTGACGCTTCTCTTCCATCACGTTAAAATATCCCAGACGGATCACGCCCGCAAGACCGTAGAAAACAAGAATCGGAATGCTGTAAAAATGTGTCATGCCAAGCTCATAGCAGAGCACGATCGGAAAGACGCCGAAACAGACCACATCGCAGAGCGAATCGATCTGAATGCCGAACCGCTTTTCATCTTCGGTCCTGTTTTTCTTCGTCCGCGCAATTTTTCCATCGAACATATCGCACAGTCCGGAAAAAGCAAGACAAAAAATCGCCCAGTTAAAGTGTCCCCGCGTTGCAAGAAAAATGCCGCTGATGGACGATGCAAAGCTGATATATGTTAATATTACGGTATAATCATAGAACCCTATCATATGTAGTTCCCCCTCTTTTTTCTCTTTTCGTATTCCCGATCGTAAGCTGTGCGACGATGGTAAAGACTGCACTCACCAGCAGCTCCCCGTAGTAGCCGAGCCCTCTGGAAAGCACCATTGCCGGAAGAAGCAGCGTGCTTCCAAAGACCGGCGGGAAAATTTTTAGAAACAGTGTCTCGCTGATTCCCATTCCTCCCGGAAGCGGCAGCATGTCAACCGATACGGAAATGACCGCCTGCAGCAGCACAATGGTGATAAAGGAAATGCCTGATAAATGGAAGGCGCGGTATACAAACCATGTTGCTGCAAATAAAGCAAACCTCTGTGCAAAGGTAATCGCAAGGACATTGACCAGCACCATTTTGTGGGTGCCAAGATACGCTGCCGTATTCTGGTAGACTTCCATGGAAGCTTCCAGTTTTTTCAGGCGGCTTTCTTTTCGTTTCATCAAATGCAGTTTTTCCACGATTTTCAGTCCCAAAACCAGAATTGTCCGCGCAAGCGCCGGATGAAAAACCAGAATAAGCATGGCTGTGACACAGAAGACATTCAGACCGATTCCCAGATAGAAAACCGGAAGGATTTCCGTCAGATACCGGTGCAGGAAGCCCTGTCCGAACAGAACAAGCCCAAGTCCCACCACGACCAGCACCGCTTTGTAGGTGATCGTGACGATCATCAGAATCACCGTTGATACCGGAAGAGATATTTTCTCCTTTTTCATATAGTAGAGCTGCATCGGCTGGGGGCCGCCGCTTGCGGACGGTGTGATACAGCTGAAAAAGAATCCGACGGAAGAAAACAGAAAACATGTCCGCTTCTTCACCGGAATCTGGAAGGAATGCATCATGTACCAGATGATGATCGATTCTCCCCAGATAAAAAACACGACACAGAACAGTCCCGGCAACAGCCACCGCACATCTGCTCGCCGCATTGCTTCCATCATTGCGCCAAGGTCTTCGCCGTGGAAAACACCGTATATCGTCAACGCAAAAATCACAACGAGAAAAACAGTATTCACGATCATTTTTTTCTTACTCTGCACGGCGTTTCCACCTCCTTCGTTCCAATATCATGCCATACCATGCACCAAGATGCGTGCGTCCCGCGATCTGCCACGTCACTTCTGCCAGAAGCGCTCCGCCAATCACATCTGCAATCACATGCTGCTTTGTTGTCAGCGTAGAGACAAACACGGCAAGTGCCGCCCAGAAAGAGAACCGCTGATACCAGCGCGGAATCTCCCGTCTGCTGCGGACTGCGATATAGCAGAACCAGCTGTTCAGGCAGTGAATCGATGGGAACAAATTGTCCGCCGCATCCATCTGGTAGAGCAAGGCAAGCATCTGATTCCAGAATCCCTGTTCCGGGATCGACGGCCTTACGTTCGTTGTCGGCAGCAGCAGATAAAATGCCATACAGACAAGCCGCGCCAGAACATCTGCTGCAAAGAACCGCCAGACAAATTCTTTCTCTCTGCTTGCGGCAATCAGATAATTTACAATCCAGACCAGATAACAGCCAAAATAAATCACGATCGTCCACGGGATCACCGGGATCTGCTGGTCCAGCACCGTTTCTATATTGTAATGTTTCCACGAACTGGTAAACGGCCGCGTTCCAAAATAAGCGATAAAATTCGCTGTCAGCGTCAGAATTAGCGGCAGGATACCATAGTATGGAAACTTTCTTCTCTCGTCTCTCTTCAAAATCCGTCCTCCCTTGTCTCAAACACGTATCAGTATACGCAAAAACATTCCCTGACACAACCCAGTTCCGCTCGTTTTCAGAAACCTTAATAAAATCTTCTGTTTTTCGGCAGGGAAAAAGAAAGATTTAGAAGATTCGCAGAGAAAAAAACGACCATATAGGGCTTCACGGGTGTTCCTATATGGTCGTTTTCTTTCAGCATCGTATTTTTGTCATAAACGAATTTTTTATTCAATCATCATGGCATCGCCGAAGGAGAAAAAGCGGTATTTTTCTCTTACAGCCTCTTCATAAGCTGCCATAATATGCTCTTTTCCAGCCAGTGCCGATACCAGCATCACCAGTGTGGACTCCGGCAGATGGAAATTGGTGATCAGTCCGTCGATCATCTTGAAGCGGTAACCCGGATAGATAAAGATCTCGGTCCAGCCGCTTCCGGCTTTTAAAATGCCGTCCTCGCCGGTTGCCGACTCCAGAGTACGGCAGCTCGTTGTTCCGACTGCGATCACACGGCCGCCTGCTGCTTTCGTATCGTTGATCAGTTTTGCCTGATCTTCTTCTACCACATAGAACTCAGAGTGCATGTGATGCTGGGTGACATCCTCCACTTTCACCGGACGGAAGGTGCCAAGGCCGACATGCAGGGTTACATGGGCGATCTTTACACCGGCATCCTGTACCTGCTGCAGAAGCTCTTTTGTAAAGTGCAGTCCTGCGGTCGGAGCGGCTGCGCTTCCCTCGTGTTTCGCGTATACCGTCTGGTAGCGGTTCTTGTCCTGCAGTTTGTGTGTGATATACGGCGGCAGCGGCATCTCGCCAAGCTGGTCGAGGATCTCCTCGAAAATGCCGTCGTAATGGAACTGGATCAGACGGTTTCCCTCATCGACAATATCTACAACCTCTCCGGTCAGAATGCCGTCGCCGAAGGAGATCACCGTGCCGACCTTACATTTTTTGCCCGGTTTTACGAGGGTCTCCCAGATATCATTTTCTCTTCTTTTTAACAGAAGGATTTCGATTGCTGCATCGGTGCCGACTTTCGAACCGTAGAGACGCGCCGGAATTACTTTGGTATCGTTGATCACAAGGCAGTCGCCCGGTTTTAAATATTTCAGAATATCGCGGAAATGACCATGCTCATATTCACCGGTTTCTTTATTCAGATGCATCAGGCGGGAGGCGCTGCGATCTTCGAGCGGATCCTGCGCAATCAGTTCTTTTGGCAGATCATAGTAAAAATCTGAAGTTTTCATTGGTTTCCTCCATTCTATTGCAAATCGGCACAAAAGGCCGATGTCAGGTAAAATACTGTGCTGCGCCCGTTCTTTCGGGCTCAACGAACCTTATTATACCATTGCATCCGCCTTCTGACAAGAAATTTAAAAACTCATTTCCTGGATTTTCACTTATTCAATAACCGCCATGCTTCCTACGCGGTCGCCGCTTCTGCTTTTCATTACGACAATCTTTCTCTCAATTCGCTCTTTCAGTTCCGGCACATGGGAGATAATTCCAACCATACAGTTTCCACCGGCCAGTCCCTCCAGTGCTTTCACAGCCTGATTCAGGGATTCCTCGTCAAGAGAGCCAAACCCCTCGTCCACAAACATCGCATCGAGCTGGATTCCGCCTGCGTGCGACTGAATCTCATCGGAAAGGCCAAGGGCCAGAGAGAGGGAGGCCTGAAATGCTTCGCCGCCGGAGAGGGTACGCACGCTGCGCTCCGTTCCATTATAATGATCAATGACATTCAGATCCAGACCAGTTTTGACCTTCAGATTTTTTCCAGAGGCTTCCTGACGCTTCAATTCATACTGACCATCACTCATCGTCATGAAACGCAGGTTGGCTTTTCGCAGAATCTGGTCGAAATACGTCATTTGAACGTACGTTTCCAGTTCGATTTTCAATTTCTGACTCATGCCGCCGCACGCCGTATCCGAAAGCGCCCGCACCCATTTGTATTCTTCCTCCAATGCCTGCATCTGGTTCTGCTGATTCTGTACATTTTCGTACGTCTTACGGTTTGTATTTGCCGCATGATACTGTTCGTTGTATTTCTGTTCCAGCTGCTGTTTCTGTTCTGTCAGCTCCGCTATTTTTTCCTGCAGCTCTGTTTCGGAAGGAAGTGTCCGATCTGTCTCCTCATTTTCTTCCAGAGAGCGGATCGTCTCTAGTGCCGCGCGCACTTCGGTAAGCCGTTCTTTCACTGTTTCATATGCTTCTTTTGCTTTCTTCTGCGCCTGTTCCAGCTGCTCTTTTTTTGCACTCCATACGGAAATATTTGTTCGGAGCTGTGTTTCGTCTTTTCCTTCCAGCTTTTCTTTTTTTTCTCCGATCTTTTCCAGCAGCGCTTTTTCCGCCTCTTTTCCTTTCGCCTCCAGCAGTTCCTTCGCATGGATTGCTTTTTCCCGCTGCTCTGCCCGCTCAGTTTCTGCTGGAATCATCTGTTTCAGAGCTTTCCATTCGCTCTGTCTTTCCAGCATTCGTTCCTTATAGAGAATGATTCTGTTCTTTTTCTCTTCCAGACGCTTTTCACAGTAAGCTGCTGCCACAGCAGCTGGCTGTTCTTCCATGTCCACTTCCTCACAGATCGCTTTTTGTGCGTCTTCCATTTTCTGTTTCAGCTGATCCAGAAGTGTCTGCTTTTCTCCGCCCAGCCGTCCAAGCTCTGCCTGTTTTTCTGCCATCACCTGTTTCAGTTTTTCCCGCTGCTTCTGTTCCTGCTGCTGACGTTTCTCATATGCCGCATATTCTTCCCGTCGTGTTTTCTGACGCTTTTCTTCTGCCGCAAGCTGCTTTTCTGTTTCATCCGCAGCCTGTGCAAACTGCTCTTCCGAAAGCTGTGTCAGACGTTCCTGCTCTTTTTTGCATTCCTGATCTGCTGTTTCTGCCGGAGCAGCGGTTCCCCGGGCAATCCGCTGCGTCAGCTCTTCCCTTGCCGTTTCAGCCTGTCTTTTACAGTTTCCTGCCGCTTCGCTTAATGCCGCAGTCACTTCGTTCTGCTTCTGCAGTTTTTCTTTTTGCTGATCCAGTGTTTCTTTATCCGGCACATGTTCCGCCTTTCTCGCCAGCACTGGATGATGCACGGATCCGCAGACCGGACATGGGATTCCCTCTGTCAGATTTTCTGCCAGGATTCCCGCCTGCGCATCCAGAAACAGCTGTTCCAGTTCCTGACACGTTTCCCGCACATCATTTCTGATTTCCAGACTTTTTCGATACGCTTCCTGCTTTTCTTTCCATTCCTTCTGCGCTGCCGTCCATTTTCGCAGCAGCTGCGAAAATTCGGTCCGCGCCCGGCGATATTCTTCCTCCGCAAATGCAGCATCCTGTCTTTCTTTCAGAAATACCGTCGTTGCTTCCATCCGGGATGCCAGCTCGGTGTCCTGCTGTGTCAGGCCTTCCAGTTCTGCTGCCAGAAGCCCCGTCTTCTTCTCGGACTCCTGAACTTTTTCGCGGCATCCCCGGATTGCCATGATCTGCTCCTGCGCCCGCGTTTCGTTCTGCTGTACCCTCGCCAAAACCGCATCCACGCCGGAAAGATCTTCTTCCCGTTTTCTTTTCTCAAGCAGCTGCGCTTTTGCCTGTTCCTGCTCTGCTTTCAGTCTGTCCTTCTCTTCCGCTGCCGTCTGCAGTTCTTTCTGCTTTTCCAAAAGCTCTGCCTGTTCCTGCTTCATCTTCTTCAGCAGTTCCAGGCTTTCCTGTTCTGCGCGGATCTGCTCCTCCAGTTCTTTGCAGATGGAAGCCTCCCGTTCTGCCCGTTCGCTTTTCTGCTGTTTTTCCGCTTCCTCTGGAACCAGTCCCGCCAGTTTCTTTTCCTTCTGTGCTTTTTCCTCCCGCCGCTTCTGGCTCTCTTTTACCTTGCCGAGCAGCTGGGTTTTCTGCTCCATCTCTGTTTCCACCGCTTTCCGCTCCTGCTCAAGATCCGAAAGTCTTTTCTGATCCATCTCGATGCAACGTGCCAGCAGTTCCATCCCCCGCATCACCTGACCGTCGAAATTTGCCTTTTTCAACTGCGCAAATTCCTCTTTGAACACCGCATCCTCCGGGCAGACGATATTGTCGAGATACTGGAGAATACTCCTCCGCTTTTCACTATACGTATTGCTTCGCTCTTTCGCGGCATCCCGCAGACGATTCTGCAGCTCCTGATAAATTTCCGTATGAAACATTTTCCGGAAAATTTCACTTCGATCTGCCGTTTCTGCCAGGAGAAGTTTCTGGAAATCCCCCTGCGCGATCATGGCAATCTGTCGAAACTGCTTCTGATCCAGTCCGAGAAGTTCCGTTACAGTTTTTGTCACTTCCGTACTTTTCGTCACCGGCTGTCTCCCATCCGGAAAAATCAGTTCTGCATTTGCTCTTTCTCTCGTCATTCCCTGACCGCGCTCCTTCGGCCGATCATACTCCGGATTCCGCTTTACCATATAATCTTTTCCCTGATGCGCAAAGGTAAGCTCCACAAAAGTGCGCACTTCCGGCGCGGCATACTTGCTGCGGAACATCTCCCCCGTCCGGATTTCACCGCTTGCCTCGCCGTAGAGCGCAAAGGTAATCGCATCAAAAATTGTTGTTTTTCCTGCACCGGTATCACCTGTAATCAGATACAGGCCGCCGCTGCCCAGTTTTGTAAAATCCAGTTCTGTCCGGTCCGCATATGGTCCGAATGCACTGATAATCAATTTCTTTGGCTTCATCTTTTTATCCCCCTAAGCAATGCTTTCACAAATGCTTTCTGCTGTTCCGTCATGCTCTGGTTATTCTGCAGTTCATAAAATTCCTGAAACAGCTCCAGTTCCGATTTTTCCTCGATACGTTCCGCCGCCGTTACCTCCGCATTGGAACGCGTTCTTTTATTGTCATATTCCAAACGCATCAAATTGGGATAAATCGTCCGAAGCTTCGCCATGCCGTCCGGAACATCCTCCTCATCCGTCAGGGTTACCATCAGATAATCCGTACGGTCGCTGTTTTCATAGAACGTTTTTGCTGTCACTTCCAGATACGTTCCACGGATTTTTCGAAGATCGTGGAGCGGTTTCAATGGAATCGTGCGAAGTTCGACGGTTCCTTTTTCTTTCAGCTCTACAATGGTAATCGACTTCTCCTGTCCAGCCTCGGAAAACGAATATTTGAGTGGTGAACCACAGTAGCGCACGGTCTCGCGGCCAACCTTCTGCGGACTATGGATATGGCCGAGCGCCACGTAATCAAACGCATCAAAAAGCTCCACCGGAATCTGATCCACATCACCTACCTGCAGTTCCTCTGCCTCGCACCGCAGCGCGCCTGTCACAAACTGATGCGCTAAAAGGATATTCCGCTCTCCTGGATCTATTTGGGTCTGCTCCAGTGCCGCCCTCACGCCATCTGCCGTGGACTGAATCTCCTCCGCGCGTTCCGGCAGGGCATGGCGTACGGTTGACGGGCGCAGAAACGGAAGAAGATGAATCCACACCGTTCCATATGCATCCTGTAACGCGAACTTTTCTATTCTTCCATCATATACCTTCGACAAATAGATTCCGCTCTTCCCCATCAGATTCGACCCAAATGCCAGCCGCTCCGCCGAGTCATGATTGCCGCTGATGATAAAAACCGGAACTTCCTGCTCCGAAAGGCTGGTTAAAAAGGCATCCAACACCTGCACTGCCTCCGCCGTTGGAATCGTCCGGTCATATACATCTCCGGAAATCAGAACTCCATCCGGTTTTTCCCGCATAACCGCCTGCAGGATCTGTGTCAACATATATTTCTGGTCCTCGATCATGGAAAACTCATGCACGCGTTTTCCAATGTGAAGATCCGATAAATGAAACAACTTCACAAAAACTATCCCCTTTCTGCAGCAAAAACTCTGTTTTTCCTATGTTCTCTGCTCATTATACTATACCCAACCAGAAAAAGAAATCATCCGCCAGGAAAACGAAAAAAAGACTCCTGTTCACACAGGAGCCTCCAACCGTAGCGAGAGGGGGATTCGAACCCTCGACACCGCGGGTATGAACCGCGTGCTCTAGCCAACTGAGCTATCTCGCCATATTCATTTCCAACACCGTTTTTCATAAAATATGGGGCCTATAGG
>ENA-OPBF01002434-OPBF01002434.1-human-gut-metagenome-genome-assembly--contig:-NODE-2434-length-10457-cov-1.430686_pt1 | contig 10457 bp, 7 predicted proteins | sample MGYA00241067_ERZ501450 | MGnify/ENA primary metagenome ERZ501450 (study PRJEB25962, sample SAMEA2042516) | human gut metagenome | biome: human gut; feature: human-associated habitat; material: faeces... | reverse complement strand
TGCGCCGTCAGGTATCTTCGGTACCAGTCCTCCCACTACTCCGGAAGCTGAAACTCCTTCTGAGCTCACGACGATGGCGAAGAATGACAGCACCATCGCAAATACCAGTATTTTCATAAAAATTTCCAGAAAACTATAAACCTTTTTATTGAATACCATGTAAATAGCAAAGCCTGTCATTATAACGCCCCATATCTTCCATTCCAGGAACGGAAAAACGAGATTGGCTCCGATACCGGTGCCTGTAAAGTTTCCGGTCTGGAAAGCGAAGCTGCTGAGCAAGCTGGTAAAGCCTGCTATTCCCGCGAATATTGGCCCGTAAAATCGATGTATGAGTCCCATAAAAGGTTCTTCCAGCACTAAAGAGCTCACAAACATCGATCTCGAATAGACAGCTCTTATGATAAGTGCAAATACGATTACCCAAAGTAACGCATACCCGTAATTGGAGCCGTTTACCACTGCCGTAGAAATCGAGCCGGGGCCTATACAGGATGCACACATTATCAATCCCGGACCGATTCCCAGAAAGATTTTTTTAAAGCTGCGCTTTTCGTTCTGAACACTATTATCATTTCCCATAATCATATCCTCCATATTGTTCGATAACGGATAATAGGTTAACCTAACAACACATATTGCAAAATGTGTGCCATTGCCGAACCGGAGTTTTCCGGTTTTTTCCGCCTCTGAAATCAAGTATTAAAAAAGGCAATTGGTTTTAATTTAACCAATTGCCTTTTTTAATTTGGCTTAACAGCCGTAATCCTTTTTCGGTTATAACGCTGGCTCCTCTTCCCTTTCCTTGTCTTATAAACCCGCATCTGCTCAGATGAGACAGCGCCTCTCTTATTTCCGTTTCCGAGAAAAATTTCTTTTGGCTCTTCGCCGTATCAAAAATTCCCGGTCTGCCCAACCGCCTGTTATCTTTGTATGCCTTCTTCAGCTCGGACAGGACGAAATAATATAGTTCCAATTTGCTGCTTTCCTTGAGAAAAAGCGTTTTAATCAAATCATTGTTTTGCTGTCCGCTGTCAGTGGCTGCAGCTTCCGTGAAAGCCTCATCCCGCGTTTTGTCATCGCCATGCTGGCCTTCCTCAAGATTTCTCACCTTAAGGATACGCAATATGTCTTCTTTTTCTATTCTCTCTTTTTCCAGGTTAGTCAAATATTCTATTACATTTCTGAGCTCACGTATGTTGCCGTACCATGGATATTCACAAATATACTGCTCTGCCTCCTTTGAAAAAGTCATCTTGCTGGAAAATGTTCCGGCAAAATATTCCACAAGCAGCATAATGTCCTCTTTTCGCTCTCTCAAGGGAGGAATCTCAATAGGGAGGACACTAAGACGATAATACAAATCCTCACGAAACGAGCCGGATTGGACAAGCTTGAAGAGATCTCGGTTCGTTGCGGAGATTATCCTTACGTCTATATCTATTATCTTTTGAGAACCTATTTTTATTATTTTCTTCTCTTCTACCACTCTTAGCAGTTTTGCCTGAAGCAACAGCGGCATTTCACCTATCTCATCCAGAAAAATAGTACCTTTATGAGCCAATTCAAAATATCCTATCTTTCCGCCTCTCTTGGCTCCAGTAAACGAACCTTCTTCATATCCAAACAGCTCGCTTTCCAAAAGATTTTCAGGTATTGCGGCGCAATTTACCGCTACAAAATTATATCTCTTGCGTGGCGAAAAATTGTGGATGCTCTGGGCAAAGATTTCTTTGCCGGTACCGCTTTCTCCCGTTATCATTACGGAAGCCTCTGACCTCGACATGCGTTTTGCCGCACTGATCACTTCAGAAACAGCCTGACTCCGGCCTTTTATATCGCTAAACGAATATTTGGTAACATGGCTCCTTTTGCTTATCTTCGCTCGTACATCGTGCTGATATTCTTCTTCCTCTTCAAAGTCCTTAATTATTATTATTTTTCCTCCGTGCCCGGTTTTGGTCAAAATCGGGTTGACGGTTAAAATATAATTATGCATCCCATCAGAAACGATGACCTGATTATTTTCTCTATCGTTTATTGCTTCCGGCGTAAAACCTATTTCAGATAAAATGCGTTTAACCGTTTGTCCCTTTACAAGCCTCGTATGACTTCCTATGATGGCTTCGGCTTTTTTATTAAAAAGAACTATTCGGTGCATATCGTCTGTGATGACAATTCCATGCTCCATCAGCTGCATCAGCGTGTCCACCTGGTCGGAGAGATTCTCATTTTCTCCCAGTATTTTTTCTATGCTGGAGCTGCCGAAAAGCGTATTTCTCTTGCTGATAAAGCTCTCGGATGATTTTAATTCCTCTTTTATCCCCAGCTTGTCGGCGATATCCAAAATACAGTTCATATTTATTTCCCGGTTGCCGATATTGATTATATTCTCAATTTTCTTAGGCACCAGCTCTTCTTCATCCAAAGTTATTGCCAGCCTGATATTTTCATCATATTCTCCTACTCCGAAATACGGTATCAGTTCAATATTCCTGTATCCCAAATCATATATTTCCGAAATAGCCTGAAGGCATGATCTTTGATCTATATTCACTAACAGTGCTTTATCATATCCGTCAGCGTCTTCCAGCTTTTTCATATTTTTTTTAGTAATGATAAGATCGAAAGCTACCAATAATTGCGTGTTTCTGACCTTTGGCCTGGCGCTCTGCAAAGCCTTATATGTCACACCTACCAAATCTTCACAAAAAAAGTTTATCGCCGAGGTCTGTTCTACACCATAGGCATGTATTTCCACCAGTTCACCGAAGTACTCCAAAAGATTGTCTTTTAGTTCTGCAGCATATTCCGGTCTAGCTGCTACTACGGCCATCGTTTTAGCTTTCATTTCTGCCCTCCTACTCCCAGCATCCAAACATTTTATGATTAATGCTTCCTTTACTATATCGTCGTTTCTTGTGTGTGTCAACCGGGCAGCAGTGCAAATCATGAATTTTATATCAATCGGCGGTTCGTGAATTATATGTTAAGCAGTGCTTTGTGAATTATATATCGCCTCGTACGGCTTCTCATGTTGCATATTTTATGAAAAATTATAAAAAAAGACAACATATTTCAAAAAATGAGGGGGTATATGAAAGCTTAGTATGTGTTATTCCTTCCTGTCCGAGGCACTCCGGCTGTTATGCAGCATGGGTATCCTACCTTTTGCGACAAAAGAAAACTTTATTCGACGTTTTTCGAGCAATTCTGACGCCTTAACTGTTACTCATATATAAGCAAGGTTTCAGACTGCTTTGCTACCATATATGGAATGTTGTCTAAATTTCTTTAAAACCGTTTTTCATACAACATTTTCGGCAAAAACGGTTTTATATACCCCATACCTGTATATGCGCAGTTAATAAAGTCAGTAGTCTAGTAGTTTAGTAGACTAGCAGGTTAGCAGGTTAATAAGCCCATAAGCCTCAGCAGCCTATGCGGCAAACCATTTTCCGCATAAAAAATCCTCCTATGGTTAAATCAAAATAACCATAAGAGGAATTCTCAATCACTATTTTTCGTCCGGATAGCTGGTTCTCAGCAGATTGATTCTGTTTTGGCTGTCAATCTCATATACCTTGACTTCAACCTTATCTCCCACGTTCATGACGTCTTCGACTTTCTCAACTCTGCCTTTGGCCATCTTGGAAATGTGCAGCAGGCCTTCCTTGCCCGGAAGTATTTCGATAAACGCGCCAAAGCTCATAATCCTGGTAACAACGCCTTCATATACTTCTCCGACTTCCACTTCCTTAGTGAGCAATTCGATTTCACGTTTTGCAGCGTCTGCGCTGGCCTGGTCCACACTGTAGATGCTTACAAGACCTGGAACGTCTTCTGAAATATCAATCTTAACTCCTGTATCTTCAATGATCTTATTGATAGTCTTGCCTCCCGGTCCGATGACTATCCTTACCTTGTCAGGATCGATATTCATAGTAAGAGCACGCGGAGCATACTTGGACAGTTCCGGACGCGGCTCCTGTATTTCTTCCATCATTTTGCTCATGATGTACATTCTGCCCTCTTTAGCTTGATTTAAAGCTTTTTCGAGTATTTCTCTGGACAGACCGTGTACCTTTATATCCATCTGTATAGCGGTTACGCCGACTTCTGTTCCCGTAACCTTAAAGTCCATGTCGCCCAGGAAGTCTTCCATGCCCTGGATATCGGAAAGAATAGCAAATTCCGAAGTTCCGTCTTCTTTAACTCTTTCTATAAGTCCCATAGCTATTCCTGCTACCGGTCTGGTTATAGGCACGCCTGCATCCATCAGAGCCAGGCATGAACCGCAAGTGGAGCCCATGGAAGTTGAGCCGTTGGAGGAAAGAACTTCTGACACTACTCTGATAGCATAAGGGAATTCTTCCACGCTAGGGAGTACAGGGACCAACGCTCTTTCAGCCAAAGCGCCGTGCCCGATTTCTCTTCTTCCCGGACTTCTGGCAGTTTTTGCTTCTCCTACAGAAAATCCAGGGAAATTATAGTGGTGCATATATCTCTTTGAAGTCTGCTCTGTAATACCGTCTATAGTCTGAGCTTCGCTGGCAGGAGCCAGAGTACATACCGACAAGACTTGAGTCTGTCCTCTCTTGAAGAGTCCCGTTCCGTGAGTTCTAGGCAAAATGCCGGTCTCACACCAGATAGGTCTGATTTCATCCAGCTTTCTATTGTCAGGTCTGATGCCTTCGTCCATTATCATAGCCCTGACAGTTTCTTTTGTAATGTTGTAAAGAACCGTATCTATGTCTTTGCTGCCTTCAGGATAGATTTCTGCGAAATGCTCTTTAGTCTCCAGTTCAACGGCATCCATGTTTTCCAGTCTCGCAAGCTTGTCTGGAGTCTGTATGGCTTCTCTCATCTTAGGAGTAGCATACTCCCTTACAGCCTGATCTATTTCTTCAAGAGGCTTGTACAAAACTACGTCTTGCTTTGGCTTTCCTACCTCTTTTACAATCTCTTCTATGAAAGCAACTATCTTCTTTATTTCTTCGTGGGCAAAGAGGATAGCGTCTAACATTTCCATCTCAGGGACTTCGTTAGCTCCTGCTTCTACCATCATGATAGCGTCCTTGGTTCCTGATACTGTAATATCCATATCAGAAGCCTCTCTCTGCTCCAACGTCGGATTTATGATAAGCTGTCCGTCTACTCTTCCTACTTTAACTGAGCCTGTAGGGCCGTCCCATGGTATATCTGATGTAGCCAGCGCTACAGAAGATCCTATCATACCGCAAATTTCAGGTGAACAGTCTAAATCCACAGACATTACTGTGGCTACTACCACTACGTCGTTATAATATCCCTTCGGGAACAGCGGACGTATAGGTCTGTCTATCAGTCTTGACGACAATATAGCGTGTTCGCTTGGTCTTCCTTCTCTCTTGATAAAGCCTCCCGGTATCTTTCCGGCGGCATACATTCTTTCTTCATAATCCACCGAAAGCGGGAAAAAGTCGATGTCCGGCTTCGGTTCTTTAGAAGCGCAAGCTGTTACGTTTACAACGGTATCTCCGTATTTAACCATAACTTGTCCATTGGCTTGCTCGCACCCCTTACCGATTTCAAGCTGCAGAAGTCTTCCTCCCACCGCCGTCTTAAATACTCTGTAATCTTCAAATCTTGCCATAATTAACAACTACCTCCTGTTAATTTTCCTCTCTTCTTTCTGATTCACTCTAATTCTTTTTTGGCTTTGTTTTACAAAATTAAAAAGTTAAAAATTAAAGCGGGGATATAGTTTCCCCGCTTAAATTTCCTAAGTAAATAATTCTACTTTCTCAGTCCTAAACGAGTTATAAGAGTTCTGTATCTTTCCAGATCCTTCTCCTTCAGGTACGCAAGCAGATTTCTTCTCTGTCCTACCATCTTCAAAAGGCCTCTTCTTGAATGATAGTCCTTCTTATGAACCTTCAAGTGTTCATTCAAATCATTGATTCTGTAAGTCAGAACGGCGATTTGCACTTCAGGAGAACCTGTGTCTCCCTCTTTTAACTGATAATCTTTGATTATCTGCTGTTTGATTTCTTTTGTAATCATCTGTTTTGTCTCCTTTTTCTATACGCCCATCGCCTTGTAAACCGTCGGAGCGTCGTATAACAAAGCGAAAGGTAAAATTTCTAACAATTTATATTAACATATCAAATCTGTTTTGTCTATTATTTTTTTATTACAACTTGCAAGCCGCAAATGTCAATAGTAAATTAGAATATTTTTCAAAAAAAATAAATTTTTTTCTTTTTAAAGTAAATTACATTCTTCTAAAGAGAAACTTCCATTTATGGGAAATAAAATTTATTACAAATCTATTAAATTTTTTTCTGTTTTTCATATAATTGCATGAAAAGAAGAAGTCGCCCTATTCTTTTTTCTTTGGACCACCTCTATTTTAACACGGCAAACGCTTTGGTTCAATCATCATATATGCCCATCGCTTTTAGTTCTTTTTCAAACAAATCATATGAACTATCTCCGGCAAATAATTTGCGCGGATATGTATTTATCCAAAACTCAATGTCTTTAAGTTTATTTCTGTTAAGTTCCTTATCAAAGTCCGTTCCCTTTGGTAAATGACGCCGGATCAGATGATTTCCATTTTCATTTGAACCTCTCTCATGTGGTGCTGACGGATGGCAATAATATATGTGTGTCCGCTTCCCGGTTCTATATAAAGCTTTTTCCATGCCTATGAAGTCCGCAAATTCGCTGCCATTATCTACAGTAATGCTTTTGAATAATCCATAAAAGTGTTTTCCATACCGCTTTTCTATGCGGTTGAGTGCTTTTACCACTTCATCGGCCGTATGCGTCTTTAATACCTCAAGGATAGTATAGCGTGTTTTTCTCTCTGTAAGAGTCAATATTGTCCTTCTGTTGGTCGCTTTTCCTATAACACAATCCATTTCCCAGTTTCCGCATACATCGCGGTTAAGTACCGCTTTGTCTCTTTTTTCTATACTTGTTCCTTTTGAGGCTCTTTTCTGCCGTTTTACTTTCTCTTTTCTCTGCTTTCTGACACCTCGTGGTAAATGCTCCATCTTTAAGTTCGGAAAATAACCACGCCGAATCCCTGAGTATATGGTATTTACTGAGCTCACTGATATCTCAAACTTAATATTTGATTTGTGCATTTCCATTAAAACCGCTTCAGGCGAATATTTCAAATTAACCATAAGATCCTCTATATACTGTATCAATTTAGGACACTTGGGTAACTTGGGTTTTATTCCCTTTTGCCTTAATTGCTCTTCATATTTTCGCTGTGATTCATCGGGGTTATACCTTACCTCGTCAATTAACTCATAATTAGTATGTAAATATGTAGCACGTTTGAGCTCGTTATAGATTGTAGCAAGGCAGCACCCTATAACATCAGCTATTTCTCTTTTGCTATACCCTTTCAGTATCATTCTTTCAATTGTTAATCTGTCATTCCATGTAAGATGCTTTCCTTTTCTATTTATCATATTTAACACCACCCCCACTTTACCTTATTTTATCAAAACGCTTTTGCTTATATAAGTGGTGATGTTTTTATGAGCAATGTCAAGTTGGAGAATCTATTTTGGCTACAAAATATATTACTATCTTGACATAAAAACAAATAAAAACGGAAAATAAAAAAGGAATCAAAAGCTTTGGTCTGCTAACTCTCTTCTTCTATTTCTTCCATCATTTCGATATATCTCTTCATATTTAGGAAATGTTCATTACTTGCCATAAGGGCTCGTCTCAGATATATCAAACTCATCTTCAGATCTCTATTATCGAGCGCTTTGAAATTACGATTATTTCTTATCTTCCTTCTTTCCCTGTCCTTTATTGTATCTATGACATCCGCAGCAAATTCGATCCCCCCTTCTTGAGCTTTGCTTAGATGCTCAAACGCTGCGGATAAATCCTTATCAACAACATCCCCCTTATAGTACAAAAGACCTAATTTCAGATGTGCATAAGGATTTTGTCTACAAGCTGCTCGCTTCAGGTATCCAAAACCTCTGTCACCATATTCTTGTTGCAGTTTTGGTGAGGTATATATGACTCCCAATCTATATTCTGCATATTCATTACCCATAGCTGCTGCTTTCTCATACCAGCTTATCGCTGCATGTATATCTTCTTCTACACCGAGCCCGTAATTATACATTTTACCTATTCGATACGCCATATACCTTTTCATGTTCGTCTTTATTGAGCCGTCATCTTCATATATACTCTTAAAAATTTTGAATGCTTCCTCATAATACTTGTCTGCAGTGGTCTGATTTATTTTTTTTCCTCTGCCGAACCGGTAAATATCTCCAAGCTCGTAAAGAGCAAGTGCATTGCCTTTTCCTGACTCTTCTTTTAGGAGCTCATGTGCTTTCTCATAGTCCTGCTTGTCCAGTATAAGAGCCTTTGCTTTTTTGTAGTTTTCGCTCCAAGCAATATATTCGGTCCCCTCATCGGTGTGGATGACCTCATCACCTGCCGGCTCTATGGCTGTTTGAGCTAAAGGTTCTTTTGGCTCAGCTTTTTTGTTCATCCTATCGTCAAGGTGACGGATCTCTTTGAGTATCTGATTCCCTATGCGAGTGTATATATCGTCTATCTTGTTTTCTATGTAATGATTGTTCGATCCGCCGTATCCTTTTTCATACTTATCTGACAGGGCCTCTAATTGGCGTTTTAAGGCGATAAAATCATCCTTGTGATATTTCTCTATATATTTTTCGGTCAGTGCGTCCAGTTCGGGTCTCAGGTTTTTCATAATGCTGCTGTTATATGTCCAAAGGTTTCTGCTTACACCTGTCGGCATTTTATTATACAGATCTACAAAAGCATGGCGAAAATCTACATCATAGTAAAGTCCTGAGATAGTATCTTTATTTATCAACTTTTCCCTTATAATCCTCGTTATATCGATATTGACCTCCTTCGTCATCGCCAGCTCGCCCATGATCTTTGCTTTGCATACTTTAAGGCTCTTATTTTTGAATTTTCCCTTAAACTCTTCCCGGATAATCGGCAGACCGTCGTCGCCGATGAGCGGTATCTTTTCCATTTTTCCAGTGTTCTCGTTATACTGTTTTTTGTACTTCCACTTGCCGTTTTCTATCACTTTCTCATACTGGACATATTGCTTTTTCTCCCGCTGCGGCATTGGCTCTACTGTCGCAACATGAACATGAATGTTATCAGTATTATGATGAATATCCGCAGCCCATACAGCATTATCAAGGGCCTCGCTTTTTAGCATTGCACCTATACCGGTCCTTATTGCGGCCACGAATCGTTTTTCATGCATAAGCCCTATCTCATCATCGTAATATCCGTGTTCTTTGAGCCATGCGTTGTCAAATGAAATGACTGTCTGCCACATCAGGCTGCCATTTTCCTGTGCCGTTTTGAACAATTCTTTCAGTGCCTTTTTCTGTTCTACAGAAAGCTCTTCTTTTTCCTTGGTAAAAAGTCCTGAAGCCTTTTGGGGATTTCCCACATAGTCAATATATCTGCCAAATAGAGAATACTTGTCCATGTTTTCCCGCCTTATAGCCTCATCCCTGTCTATGTATGATATGTAATCCTGGAACTTATTGCTGTCCGGAGTGCAAAATTCCGTTACCACCACTATCCCTACCGTCTTGCTCATGGCCTTAACCTCTTTCTATCATCTCAAGCAGTTTATTGAGCATATATGTGTTTTCTGCCAGTCTGTCAGAAACCTCCTTGGTCTGGCTTTGATATATACGTATGATCTCTTCGGAAAAGGCGAGGAATCTGTCTTCTGCCTCCTTCAGCTCCGGAGCATACGCATATTGAGTGAGCAGATCCCGAGCAAGACTCTCCAAGCTCATGTTTCTCCGCTTTGCTGTCTGTTTCAGCTTTGTTATTACCCCATCGTCAATATTTCGTACAGATAAGTTATACATATATCTACTCCTTGTTCTTTCTGCTTCTGTTGTCCTTGATCTGTTTTGCCCTTACCATGCGTTCCTTTATGGCATCCTTTGATTGCTCGATAAAAGGATGCGGCATATCGCCGGCTTTCATGCACTCATACATTCCTTTATCCTGTGGATCGTACACATGAAGAAATGTGTTTAATATATCGAGTATGATCTCTCCGTTTTCTTCCGCCTCTTGCATGAGCCACATAAGCCGGTTCATATACGCCTTGTATCGCTCATCGAGCGCATCAAGGATGACTTCTGTTTCGTTTTCTTTCTTTGCATAGTCGACCAATATATATTCCAGTGCTGTTATATCGGATCTGAACTCCCATTTTTCTTTTACCTGTTTTATAACCTCGTAAGCTGAAGCGCTTAACAGATATGTTTTCTTTATTTTTCCGCTCATTTTTATCATTTCCTTTCATGATTTTAATATGGCAAATTGCCAGCTTTCTGTCCGCAAATTGCCAGCTTTCCCTGCTTTTTTGCCGGCACCGAAAACCGCTTGGCACTGCCAAG
>ENA-OPBF01002430-OPBF01002430.1-human-gut-metagenome-genome-assembly--contig:-NODE-2430-length-10461-cov-2.905247_pt1 | contig 10461 bp, 13 predicted proteins | sample MGYA00241067_ERZ501450 | MGnify/ENA primary metagenome ERZ501450 (study PRJEB25962, sample SAMEA2042516) | human gut metagenome | biome: human gut; feature: human-associated habitat; material: faeces... | reverse complement strand
CTTCAGGGAAAGCATATTCTCGCCTGTGCTTCCACTTCAACGGGAGCCGGGGTCTCTACCGGGGCAGGAGTAGGCGTCTCCTCCGGGGCGGGAGTGGGTGTCTCCTCCGGAGCTGCGGTCTCCTCCGGGGTTGCGGTCTCCTCGGGCGCAGGCGTCTCGTCAACGACCGGCGCTCCCCCCTGCATAACATCCCCTGTTGCAGTGTAGGTGTTTGTTTCCTCATCACTCATTGCAAACGCGCCCGTAGGACATGCCGAAACCAGCATACATGCGCTCAGCAACACGGCGATGATCTTCTTTTTCATAGTGTTTTCCTCCAATCCTGTGATTTGTCCGTTTTATAACAAATATGGATTCCTAAATTGATGTGTGTTACTGTGCCAAAACCGTTTCCATTTGGATGAGCAGCTCCAGCACACTGCGGAACGCGGCCTCTTTGCCGCCTTTTGTCCACCGCAGTCTCCCCTGCCAGCTGTAATTCTGGCGGAACAGGATGTCCAGTTCAAACGTGGGTGTTTCCGTACATTTTATGGGAGAAGCTTTCGGCGCGCCGCCTGTATCCAGCTGCTCTTCCAAAAGCAGGATCAGGCGTGAAAGACTTCGGAATAGGGTTTCCTCCGGGAGCGTCCCGCCGGAGACCCTGCCGCGGATGACACCGTCCTCCGCTTCATCCACAAAGATACGGAAGGTCTCTGTGCCGATCGGTAGCATACGATTTTCTTTCACCTAACCCCTCCCTTTTGTATTTTGTGATTCTATTTTACACAAAGGTGCTATGAGAACGCTATGATTAAGAAGTTTTTTCATAGAAAAACGACCCATTTTCTCATAAAAAAAGAAAATAGGTCGTAGTTTTTTTGTCAACTATGTTGAGTCAACCGGTTTATTTTTTCAGGTGACGGTTTTAGGCCTTTCGGCGCTCCGTTTTCTCCGTTGCTTTTTCTTCTGCGCGCATATGTATGTGACGCAGGTCGAGCGATTTAAAGGTGTAGGTCGCACCGCTTTTCGGGTATTCCTTTTGGAACCGATTGAACACACGGCGGGAAACGAGCCCGCCGTTTTCTCCGGTCGCACCCGGCAGCAGCACCCAAAACTGGTTTGCGCCCACCTTTGTGAACGGGTCGCCCGCGCGCAGTTCGTTTAAAAGCGTCACTTCCATCTGCTTCATATATACGGCGCGCTTTTCCGGGTCTATCGAGCGGTTTGCAAGCCGCACAATCATCAACGCCGCAGGGGTATCGTTTCGGCGCATCTCGCGCACATGCAGATTTACAATCTCGCGGAAAACGTTGTTATCGCAGCAAAACGCACCGGTTTCCTGTTCTTTTTCAAGCAGGAACGTTTGAATATCGTCTTCACTCGTCTCGCTGCCGTAAATCTCCTGCACCGCAAGCGCCTTCTGCGCCTCCAGCTCCGCCGAAGGCGAAACACCGTAGACCTCCCGGTACAGCGAAGCGATGTAATCATAGTGTTCCAGCGCTTTTTTCGGGTTTTTGTTTTTTATGAGCGCCTGCATCAAAAACACGCTGAATTCCTCTGCGGCGGGATCTAAACGGATAACGCCCGTGCATAGCTTTTCCGCATCCGTAATGCGTCCGAGCTTCAAAAGGCGATCCACCGCCGCGCGACATAGGCGCGTATAAAGCGAGCGGTAATACGTGTTGAGGTTGATGCACCAGAACTCCGCTGCGCTTTCCGTGAGAAAATCGCCGGTGTAAAGCGCCACGGCTTTCTGCGCCAGGGCAACCGATTTTTCCATATCTTCTTCGGCAAGCGCTGCCTTTGCAAGTGTTTCAAATTGCTCCACGTCAAGCTGCGTCTCGCGATCCGGCGCCCAGCGATAATAGCCTTTTTCGTTATGGATGATAACCTTTGCGTGCGTAAAGCCGAGCTCTGCCAGCGCAGCCCTTGCGCGGCTGACATTATTTTGCAGCGTGCTTAACGGGTTATCGTTTTCGGCTTCCGGCCACAGCAGGTCGATGAGCTCCTGCGCGGAAACACCGCGGTTTCTGTTCAGAATAAGGTATGCCGTAAGCGTCCACAGTCTTCTGGAACGTCCCGTGAGGCTCACGGCGTGCGGAACCTCCATACCTTCCTGCTTTAAGGTAAACTTGCCGAACATGGTCACATCGATCTTCGGCACAACCTGTATCGTTTCACCGTTCTGTGCTTCACACGGCAGCCCGGTGGTTTCAATTTCTTTCGCTGTTCGACTCATGAACGGTTCATCTCCCTCTTTCAGAAATAACGGTTCAAAATATCACCCCGGCTATTGCGAAAAAATAATATTCCGAACTTGTTCTTTTCATAAAGTATAGCACACTTCACGGTATTTGTAATCCACCGAAAGGTGGAAAATGCGATTTTTCTCATAAGAATTTGCTTTTTTGTCGGAGAAAATACCTTTTTGGGCGAAAGGTCGCGCTAAAAACTATGACTTAAAGTAATTGCAGACGTTTTTGCATCGTCTCATAGTTCGTGCAGTAGTAAAGCGCCGTCTCCTCTGTGATGCGCTTTTGCCGTACAAGGTCCGCAAGCGCCATGTCCATGGTGCGCATACCCTGCGCCGCGCCGGAAGCGATGGCGGCATCGAGCTGATGCGTTTTGCTTTCGCGGATCATATTGCGTATCGCGAGTGTGGAATACATGATTTCAAACACCGGGATGGGTGTGCCGTCCATACCGGGCACGAGCTGCTGACTGATGACCGCCTGCAAAACCATGGAAAGCTGTAAGCGGATCTGCGCCTGCTGGTTCGGCGGAAATGCGTCGATGATGCGGTCAATCGTATTGGCCGCGCCGGTGGTGTGCAGGCTCGAAAGCAATAGCTGCCCCGTTTCGGCGGCGGTCATCGCGACCTCCATTGTCTCTTTGTCGCGCATTTCGCCGAGCAAAATCACGTCCGGGCTTTCGCGCAGTGCACTGCGCAAAGCGGCGACGTAGCTCGGGCAGTCGCAGCCGATCTCGCGTTGGCTCACAATGCACTTATCGTGGCGATGGATGTACTCTACCGGATCCTCGAGCGTCAGAATATGTCCCGTGCGCGTACGATTGATCTCGTTGATGATACACGCGAGCGTTGTGGACTTACCGCTGCCCGCTGATCCCGTAACGAGCACGATGCCTTTTTTCATCTGTGCCGCGCGCATGACCTCCGGCGGAATGTGCGCTTCTTCGGCCGTAGGCAGACCGAAGCGGATAACGCGCACCACGGCGGCAATGCTGCCGCGCTGGCGGAACAGATTCACACGGAAGCGTCCCGTACCGCTGAGCGAGAACGAAAAATCGTCATCGGTCGCACTACCGTTTAAGCAGTGCGGCTCACGCGCGGCAAGACGATAGATTTCCGCTGCGAATGCTTCGGTCTTTTCGGGCGTGAAGGCGCCGTCCGCCGTTTCACGCTGCTGTTCGCCGCGCACCTTATACGTCAGCGGCAGGCCCGCCACCACGAAAATATCGGAAGCGCCGCGCTCCACGGCACTTTTCAAAATTTCAGTCATATTCATTGTACTCCGCCTTTCTTACCCGAGGTTCAGGGAGTCATCCGGCTGCCAGCGCGCTGTGCAGCGCCATTTTGCAATCTCATAGCTGCCGTTTATCTTATTTAAGCAGATCTCAAGCTGCATGTTGCCGCGCGTGATTTCCGTTTTGAGCGTGGTTTCGGTCTCTTCGGTGTTTTCCGGCAGATCTCCCGCGCCCTTTAAATACGCATCTGCTTCGGAAAGCCAGTCTTGCCCGGCGTTTTCGCAGGCATACAGCACTTCCACGTGCTCGCCGTAGCGCTCTGCGGCACGGCGATCGGATACGGCAGAGGACACCGTAAGCACGCCGAAAATGGCGACGCACAGCACAACGACCGCGAACAGCACCGCGATGCTGCCGATGCGGAATCGATTTCGGCTCATGGCGTTCCCTCCTTCGGCTGGTAGCACCGTACATTCAGCGCATAAATTTCTTTATCCTGCTCCGCCGTGTACGCCGTGATTTTCCCGGCATACAACGCTCCCGTTTCGGTCTCGGCGGCGGTCACTTCGGTTTTTATATAATAGTAAGCGTCCGCTTCCGCACAGCTTGTCATATCTTTTGTGAAATATGCCATTTCGCCGTTTTCGGGGATCTCTCCCGCGCGAAACTCCTCTGCGGCGCTGCGGCACAGCGCAATGCCTGCGCTTTCCCTCGCCGCTTCATCGCTGATGACGGCCGCGCGCAGGAACACGCACGCAATGACACCGCAGCACGCGACAAATGCCAGAACAAACACAAGCAGCGGGGTCATAAAGCCCATGCGGTGACGCGTTTCACTGCGCTTTTCCTCGTAATCTATCATGCCGCGCCACCTCCGTCACAATACGCGCCGGCGGTCATGCCGTCCGCAGTGATCGTTAAAAGCCCGCTTTCCGAAAGCTCGGCTTTAAACGTTTTAAGGTCGCACAACTTTTCGGCGTTATTGGGGTCGATCTCCGCTGTGACCCGTGAAAACTCCGTGCGCAGCGCGTTTTCATATAAATAGATGCGCGTTTCGAAGTCGCTTTCCGGCTCGCGCAGGCACACCGCCGGGCCCTCCGGGCCGTCGATCAGGCGGATGTTCCCTTTGCCGCCGCACGCTGCCGTTTGGCTTTGAATATACGAAAGCGCGCTGCGCTGCTTTGCGTGTGCGTCGCGGGCATCCATCGTATCGGAATACAGCCACGCGCCCGCAAGCGTCAACACCAAAAGCGATGCGATGAGCAATGCATACAGCAGAAGCAGCATCAGAGAAGTGCTGTTTCTCTTTTTCGGTTCCGTCATGCGCCCTCCTTATTCCTCGCCGCGCACCAGCACCTGAACGGTCGGCAGCTGGTTATCGGCGAAAACCTCGTATGTCACGATGTATTCTTTCTTATTGACCGTAAGCCCGTAGTGCTTTTCCAAATATTCAAGGCTTTCCGGGTATGCGCCCTCTAAGGTGTAGCACTCTACGGCGCTGCGCAAAACGGCTTCACGCACGGCGGCACGGCCTGTTTCGCGGATATCCTCCTGAAAAACCGGCACGCACACCGCGGTAAAAATTACCGCAAGCACCAGAATAAGCCCGACCGCGAAAAGCCGGAAGCTTACTTTTCGATTCAAAATACCCATAACTTTTCCCTCAGATTGCGCTCAAAATGCCGAGCAAGGGCAGCATGACGCTTAAAAGCGTCAAACCGACAGACGCGGTGAGAAATCCGATCAAAATCGGCTCCGTGCGGTCGATGACGCTGCACAGCCCGTTTTCCGCCTCCTGCGCCGTGCGGCGCGCGAGGTTTTCCGTCACCTGCACGAGCTCGCCGCTCTGCGCACCGCCAAGCAGCATTTTGCCGTACATGGCGGGCAATATCTTTTGGTGCGCAAACGCTGTCGCAACGCCGACGCCCATCTGTGTTTCTTCACGGCATTTTTCAAGCGCTTCGTGCAGCTTTTTGTGGCGCGTCTGCTCGATGCACAGCGCAAGCGCACTGTCTTCATCCGTACCGCTCGCAAGCAAGGCGGAGAGCGTGTCCATCACCCCGGAGACCGCCAAAAGCCACGCGGCTTTGCGCGTGAAGTGGCTCGTTTCCATAGTGTTTCTGAGCTTTTCCCGACCTTTATCGGAGCGTATACCAAACGCCAAAACAAGCAAAACGATGCCCAAAAGCCCCGCAAACACCAAGCTGATGCGCCCGATGAGCGTCGCCGCGAGCACATAGGCATAGGAAGATGAAAGCAGGCTGCCCGTTAAATTGTCGTACACGCGCTCAAACATGGGCAGCACGGCAAAAACGAGCACCGCCAGCACGCCGCACATCATCAGCATCAAAACGGCCGGGTATGTAAGGGTGCTGCGCAAACGGTCGTATAGCGCGCTTTGGCGGTCATAGTGGTCTGCAAGGCGGTCAAGCGCTTCGTCCAATCGGCCGGAAAGCTCTGCCGTGCTAAAAACGCTCAAGGCGTATTCCGGGAAAACGCCGGTCTTTTCCGCCGCTGCCGAAAACGGCTCGCCCGCCGCAACCGAAAGGCTGATCTCGGTAGAAGCCTGCCGCAAGGCGGTGTCCATGCCGTCTTCCTCAAACAGGGAAGAAACCTCCGAAAGCGACGCGCCGGAGCGCAGCAGCATTGCAAGGCTGCTGCAAAATACGCTGAGCTGTTCCTGAGTCAAAAATTTTTCTGCCATGTTCCTCGTCCTTTCGCTTTTCCTTTAATAAGTGAACCGCGTTGTGTATTCCGAATCGTTTTGAATCTCCCCGGCGGGCATGCCGCCTGCGGCAAAGGTGATGTCCACCCGCTGCCACTCATCCGCTTTTGCGCGGATCTCCACGGTGATCCACCCCTCGCTCTCCACATAAAAGCTGTTCCACGCGTGGTAGGTCTCCTCACCCACATAACCCGTGACGAGCTTGCACGGAATGCCCTCGCTGCGCAGCATGGCGGCGGCAAGGCTTGCATAATCAAAGCATATGCCCTTGCCGGTCTTTAAGGTCTCATCTGGGGAAGGCAGGTAGCCGTTTTGCACGGTCGCCGCTTTTTCCGTATCGTATTGGATATTCTTCACCATGTAGTCATACACGGCGGCAGCAATGTCCGCATCGGTGGTGCAGCTTGCGGCCAGCTCTTTCACCTTTTTGATGCAATCGGAGCTTTTGTTGTAATTCACCATCTGGTTCGGGCGCAGGTACGGCTGAAATTCATCTTTCAGCGTCACGTCGCGGTCTTCGCTCCCGATGCATGCGTATTTGCTGTCGCCCACCTGCTCCATCAGGCGGAACGTGTATGTGCCGTTTCCCATATTGAGCGGGAAAAATGTTGCAGTGCCGTCGTTCGGCAAGTCATAGTTATATTTATCCTCGCCGCAGACAATCTGCATTTTTAATCGCGTATCGCTCTGCGCTTTTACGCCGATGATGCCGCCTTCAAGCTGGGAAAGGTCAATCTCTCCGCTGCCGAACGCGGTCGCTTCATCTTCGTTGAAGACGGAATCCCGAAAAGCGGGGACCTCGTAGGGCGCGGCGTTGCTGTCCGTGACATCGCCCGCCGCCGGCTTGGCGTCGTTTGATGCCGTGCCCCGCGCCGCACAGCCGCAAAGCAGCAAAATAAGCGCCAGCGCCGCCGCTAACAGCTGAATTTTTTCTTTCATGCCGCACCCCCTGTCTTTTCTGTGTATACTAAATATTATTTTATCTTGTTTTTGTCTTATACGCAAGCCCTGTGCAAAATTCTTCTGCATGGCTTTTTTCGTCGATTTTTTCAAAAAAATGCGCTTCAAACTATTGGCATTATATATATAATGTTGTAGGTATAAATCTCACCGTTTTCTGAGAAATTCCCGCATGTTTCGCGGTGTTTCTCAAAAAGCAGAAGGAGTAATTTAAATAAAAAAATTCATGTCTTTTCTGCTTTCTGCACTGCTTATTCTCTCTCGCGGCGTGCGAAAGTAACGGCGGTGCCAGAAATAACGATTCCGAAAGCAGCGCCGGCAGCACGGCTTCCTCCGAAGCAGAGTCCTCTGCGACCTCACAACGTGGAACGAGATCACGAAATCCGATACCGTTACACTTGAGTTTAAAGCTTTAACCTGTATCCGAACGTCTTGCGGCTGTTTACGCAGTCGGGCGTTCTTTTAGTTTTTCCGAAATTTTGGCGCAGGAGTTTTCCACGAACACATTGACAAACCGCGCAAAAAAACGTATGCTTATATATAGAGTTATATCTAACTTAGAAAGGAGCGCTTGCAGATGACGTACACCATTAAGGAAGCCTCGGACATCACGGGCATCCCGGCGACCACGCTGCGCTATTATGATAAAGAAGGCATCCTGCCGTTTTTGGAGCGAAAAGAATCCGGCCACAGAATGTTTTCCGAACAGGATCTTTCCATGCTGCGCATTATCGAATGTTTAAAATGCACGGGCATGTCCATTAAAGATATTCGCCAGTACGCGGTGTGGGCACAAATGGGTGACTCCACCCTGGAGCAGCGCTACAACTTGTTTCTTGAGCGCCGCGAGGCCGTTATGGCACAAATCAAGGAGCTTGAAGATCAGCTTAAAGTAATCGATTATAAGTGCAAATACTACGAGGAAGCCATTGCCGCCGGTACGGAAGATATTCACAAGCACAAAACAGGCCATTGCTACGACGATGAAAAAGAAAACAAAGACGCGTAAGTTCCGCAAAAACCAAGGGCACGGAGTTTTAAAGCTCCGTGCCCTTTTGTTGTATAAGTCATAACCACACCTAAGAGGAGTGGTTATGACTTTTGCTTTATTTCCTTATTTTAGCCCTGCACAGACCACGTGATGCCCTGCGGGGTATCCTTTACAACGATATGGCGTGCGGCAAGCGCATCGCGAATCGCGTCGGCAGTTGCCCAGTCCTTTGCCTTTCTGGCTTCCGTGCGCTTTGCGATGAGCGCTTCGATCTCCGCGGCTTCCTCGGCGGTCATGCCCTCCGGCACAGCGGACTTCTGCGCATTCTGCTCCTCGCGCAGCGCCTTTGCAGCTTTCAGCAAGCCGAGGGACAATACTTCGTCAAACTCCTTGATGAGCGCAAGCTTGTCCGCGTCGGAAAGCTGAGCTTTCAGTACGTCGTACAGCGCTGTGAGTGCCAAGGACGTGTTGAGGTCGTTTTCCAGCGCCGCGCGGAACGAGGCACGCAGCGGCTCCATGGCAGCTTTGTCGTGCTCTCCCTCATTTTTCAGCGCTGCAATGCGGGAAACGAGCTTTTTGTACGCCGTGGCGGTGTTGTCAAGGCTCTCAAACGAGAACGTCAGCGGCTTTCTGTAATGGGACTGTAAGCAGAACATGCGGTATACAAGCGGCGCGTAGCCCTTTTCCTCAAGCAGCGAGACCGTGAGAAAATCGCCCTTTGATTTGCTCATCTTGCCGCGCGCGTCCAAAAGGTGCAGCACGTGGAACCAGTATTTGCACCACGGGTGGCCGAGATACGCTTCGCTCTGTGCAATCTCATTCGTGTGGTGCGGAAACGCGTTATCGATGCCGCCGCAGTGAATGTCGAGGTATTCGCCGAGGTACTTGATGCTGATGCCGCTGCACTCGATGTGCCAGCCCGGGTAGCCCACGCCCCACGGGGAATCCCACTTGAGCTCCTGGTCGTCAAACTTCGACTTTGTAAACCACAGTACGAAGTCGCTCTTGGAGCGCTTGTTTTCGTCCTCTTCCACGCTGTCGCGCACGCCTACGGCGAGGCTCTCTTCCTCCATGTTGCCGAAAACATAATAGTTTTCGAGCTTGGAGGTATCAAAATAGACGTTGCCGCCCGCGATATACGCATAGCCCTTTTCAAGGAGCACCTCTACCATGTGGATGAATGTATCGATGCAGCTCGTCGCCGGAACGACGATCTCCGGGCGCTTGATGCCAAGCTTTTCGCAGTCACTGAAAAAAGCGTCGGTATAGAACTGCGCAATCTGCATGACGGTCTTGTGCTCGCGGCGCGCGCCCTTGAGCATCTTGTCTTCGCCGGTGTCGGCATCGCTGGAAAGGTGCCCGACGTCCGTGATGTTCATGGCGCGGGTCACGTCATAGCCGAGGTAGCGCAAGGCTTTTTCCAGCATATCCTCCATGATGTACGAGCGCAGGTTGCCGATGTGCGCATAGTGGTACACGGTTGGGCCGCAGGTGTACATTTTGACTTTGCCGGCTTCGTGCGGAATAAATTCTTCTTTTTTCTGTGTTCTTGTGTTATAGATCTGCATACAGGTGCTTCCTTTCTGCTTATTCTTCCTTATTCTTCTCCGCTTTCTGTGCGGTCAGCTTGCTTTTTTCTCTGCGGCAGCTGTTCAGCTCGCCGTGCAGGCGCTCAATTTCAAGCCGCATGCGGCACATTTCCTGCGCCACCGGGTCGGCCACGTGGATCTGATCCAGCGTACTGTTGTCCATCACACGCTTGCCGCCCACGCGCACGATGCGCGCCGGTACACCGACCGCCGTTGCGTTATCGGGCACGGCATCCAGCACCACGGCACCCGCCGCCACACGGGCGTTATCACCCACGCGGAACGGCCCCAGCACCTTTGCGCCCGCACCGACAAGAACGTCATTTCCAAGCGTCGGGTGACGCTTGCCCTGGTCTTTGCCCGTGCCGCCGAGCGTCACACCCTGATACAGTGTGCAGTTGTCACCGATAACGGTGGTTTCGCCGATGACGACACCCATACCGTGGTCGATGAACAGATTTTTGCCGATCGTCGCGCCCGGGTGAATCTCTATACCTGTTTTGCGGCGCGCGCGCTGCGAGATATAGCGCGCGATAAATTTCATATTATGGCGGAAAAACCAGTTTGCCTTGCGGTAAGACCGCACCGCTTTGAAGCCGGAATACAGGAAATAAACCTCCGCACGGCTGCGGGCGGCAGGATCGCGCGCCATCACGGCGTCAAGCTCCGCCTTTAATTTAGAAAACATGACGTAAACCTCTCCTTAAAAACAAAAGCCCCGAGCGCACAAC
>ENA-OPBF01002426-OPBF01002426.1-human-gut-metagenome-genome-assembly--contig:-NODE-2426-length-10468-cov-3.147124_pt1 | contig 10468 bp, 8 predicted proteins | sample MGYA00241067_ERZ501450 | MGnify/ENA primary metagenome ERZ501450 (study PRJEB25962, sample SAMEA2042516) | human gut metagenome | biome: human gut; feature: human-associated habitat; material: faeces... | reverse complement strand
GAAATCATTGTGGATATGGCGGCCCTGCCGGACCCGGATATGGCGGCGCAGCAGCAGGATACCGGCTTTGCGGCGGCTCTTGCGGCGTTGTTCTCCGCCATAAGACGTTCGCGAACCTGGGCTTCGAGCTCCGCCATGAAGTCGGGATGCTCGCTGATATAATTCTTGACATTGTCTCTGCCCTGCCCGAGGCGGTTCTCTTTATAAGAGACCCACGCGCCGCTCTTATGGATAATATCATATTTGACGGCGAGGTCGAGTATTTCGCCAACCTTGGATATGCCCTTGCCGTACATGATATCGAACTCAGCCTCTTTGAAGGGCGGAGCGACCTTATTCTTGACTATCTTAGCCCTTGTGCGCGAGCCGATGAACTCGTTGCCGGGGCCTTTGAGCTGCTCTATCTTGCGGACATCGATACGGATAGAAGCATAGAACTTCAGCGCACGACCGCCGGTTGTGACCTCGGGGTTGCCATAGACAACGCCGACCTTTTCACGCAGCTGGTTTATGAAAATTATAATAGTATTCGACTTTGAAATCGCGCCCGCGAGCTTTCTGAGAGCCTGCGACATAAGGCGCGCGTGGAGACCGACATGGGAGTCGCCCATATCGCCCTCAATTTCCGAGCGCGGAACAAGAGCCGCAACGGAGTCGACGACTATAACATCGATAGCGCCCGAACGGGTCAGAGCTTCGGTTATCTCGAGCGCCTGCTCGCCGTTGTCCGGCTGAGAGACGAGAAGAGAATCGACATCAACGCCGAGGTTCGCGGCATACACGGGATCGAGCGCGTGCTCGGCATCAATGAACGCAGCCTCGCCGCCCATTCTCTGAGCCTCGGCGACAACATGGAGCGCGAGAGTGGTTTTACCGGACGACTCGGGGCCGTATATCTCGATTATTCTGCCGCGCGGAAGTCCGCCGATGCCGGTGGCGGCGTCGAGGGTAACGGAGCCGGTCGAGATAGCCTCGACATTCATTGCCGTGTTCTGGCCGAGTCTCATTATCGAGCCTTTGCCGAAATTTTTCTCTATCTGCGATATCGCAGTTTCAAGCGCTTTCTGTTTATCTGCCATACTGTTCCGTCCTTTCGGGGAGCTGAAATTTTGTTCGTACAAATGTTCTGTTCTTATTCTACATCATACCCCTGCAAAATGCAAGGGTATTTTGAAAATTATTTTGATCTTGCAAGAAAAGCGATGTTTATGGCGTGGTCGCCGACACGCTCGAAGTCGGTTATGGTGTTGAGATAGAGCATACCCGCTTCGGTGTTGCACTCCTTGCGGTTGAGGCGGAAAATATGCGAATCCTGGCATTCGAGGGTCAGGTCGTCGATATGCTCCTCAAGGTCTGAGAGTCCCTTTGCCTCGTTGTCGCTGAGCGACTGGTTATCAAACGCCGCCATCGAACGCTCAAGCAATGTAACAACACTGCCGCAGAGCTGGTTGAGCTCCTCCCTCGCGGGGTCGGAGAACTTGAGCCCCTCGCCGATATTGTGCTGAGCCGCTTCGGCGAGGTTAATCGCATGGTCGCCGACGCGCTCGATATCGTTTATCGCGTGGAAGACGCGGGCGATATAATCCGAATCGCTGTCGGTTATATCAAGAGCGTTGAGCTTGACAAGATACGAGGTTATATGATGGTTGAGGTAGTTTATGATCTCTTCGTTTTCCATAACCTTGTCGAGATCTTTGTCGCTGCGGTTTATGAGCGCGTGGGCGCTTGTCTCAAAGTTATCGCGCGCGAGCTTCGCCATGCGGGCGACCTCCTTGCTGACCTGCATGACAGCGAAGGGAGGCGTATTGAGCAGACGGTCGTCGATGAACTTGCAGTGCATCTCGCTCTCGCTGTCGTCCTTGCCGGGAACGAGCAGGCAGGAGAGCTTGACGAGAACTTTCGCGAACGGGAACATAACAACGGTCGAGACGATATTGAACACGATATGCGATATGGCTATCTGCGCCATCGGGTCGGGCGACAGTTTCTCTATCCACTCGACATATGGAGTGAGCAGGGCGATAAGAATGAATATGCCCGTGCCGATGAGATTGAAGAGCAGGTGGATAACTGCGGCACGCTTCGAGTTTTTCTTCGCACCGACGGTCGAGAAGAGCGCCGTGAGGCAGGTTCCGATATTCTGACCGAAGAGGACGAAAACGGAAAACTTGAGCGGCACGAGTCCCTGCATGGCGAGAGTCTGGAGCACACCAACAGACGCCGAAGAACTCTGGAGCACGGCGGTCATGACTATGCCGAGGATAATACCGAACAGCGGGCGCAGCGGCGACTCCGAGACGGTGACGATAAAGTTCATGAAGCCTGCGCTCTCTCTGAGCGGAGCCATGGAATCGGACATCATATCGATGCCGAGGAAGAGCAGACCGAAGCCTGTGAATATTGCGCCGAGGTTCTTGACAACGGTCTTTTTCGACGCGAGCATGAGTATAACGCCGACGAGCACTGCGGCCGCCGCGACACTCGAAAAGTTCAGCGCAATGAGCAGTGATGTGACGGTAGTACCGATATTCGCGCCCATTATGACGCCGACCGCCTGCGCGAGCGACATCATGCCCGCGTTGACGAAGCCGACGACCATGACGGTCGTTGCGGTTGACGACTGGATTATCGCCGTGACGACAAAGCCGACGAGCACTGCGAGGAAGCGGTTTCCGGTAAGCACTTCGAGCATTCTCTTGAGCTTGGCGCCGGCTGCGTTTTCGAGTCCGTCGCCCATCGTCCTGATGCCGAATAGGAACAGACCGAGTCCGCCCGCCATCGACAGAATATTAGCTACGCTCATATTTCAGTCCCCTTATTTCAGTTTTCCTGTCCATTTTCATTTTCCTGTGATTTCCTGTTAATGAGACTCAAAGAAAGCCAAAATCTCACGTATATATCTTATCAGCTATTCCTGCAAATGTAAACCGCAAAAACAAATTAAAGCGGCGGAACACGGGTTTATCATCCGTATTCTGCCGCTTTTTGATATCAAATTTTCGCCTTTCTGCGTTTTGTAAAAATTGTCAGCACGGTTAAAAGCGCCGGGAAAAATATGGCGCAGAGTATGCCTTTTTTGAGATCGTCGCCGAATGCGCTCGCCATCATTCCGGCAAAAGTGGGACCGGAAGAGCACATCGCAGCCGTCCAGATCGCCGCCGAGCGCCAGAAGAGCGAACATCGCCGTTCCGCCGCCTTTTATCCCCGCAGACGCCTTGCTGAACGTTCCCGGCCACATGATGCCGACCGAGAAGCCGCACATCGCGACTCCGACAAGCCCGAGCACAGCGGAGGAGCTGAGCGCAATGAGCAGATAAGACGCCATGCACAGCGCGCCGCTGAAAATCATCATGCCGTCGAGGTCGATTTTGTCGCCGAATTTGCCGTATATCACGCGCGACACGCCCATGAGCACGGAGAAGAGCATGGGGCCGGCGAGGTCGCCGACGGTCTTTGAGACGCCGAGACCCTTTTCCGCAAAGGTCGAAGCCCACTGGCTGACCGCCTGCTCGCTCGCACCGGAGCAGAGTATCAGAAGCATGAATATCCAGAACATCCTGTTTCCGAGCAGTTGTTTAAAAGAGAGTCCCTTCTCCCCTTCTTCGATAAGCGGGGCTATCGGGACGCGGATAAAGTTCAGGGCGTTGACTATCGGCACGACTGCCCAGATAAGGGCGAGATACTTCCAGTTAGCCGTTGTGAATATCGAGAAATAGAGCGTTGAAATGCCGACGACGGCGACGCTGCCCCAGCAATAGAACGAGTGGAGCAGACTCATCATCTTCTCTTTATTATCCGTCGGGCACGCCTCGACTATCGGGCTGACTATCACCTCGAGCAGCCCGCCTCCGACCGCATAGAGCATAACGGAGATAAGCAGACCGACAAACGGCGAGGGCAGAATCTCCGGCAAAACGGTCAATGAAACAAGTCCTGCCGCCGCGAACACATGAGCCATAATTGCCGCCGCGCGGTAGCCTATCTTATCGATAAAGAACGCGGAGAGCAAATCGATGCAAAGCTGGAGAATGAAATTGACGGTTATCAGCGCGGTTATCTTTGAAAGCTCGATGCCGTAGCTCTTGTTAAAAGTCAGAAACAGCAGCGGCACAAAGTTGTTGACTATCGCCTGGACGACATAGCCCGCAAAGCAGGCGTTGACGGTCGATTTATAGTTTTTCTTCATGAAGCCGCCTTCTTTCTGCGGCGCGGAATAATGAACTCGCGCACGAGCATTATCACCGACAGAGTCAGCGGAAATATGACGGCGCAGAGTATGCCCTTTTTGAGGTCATCGCCGAACGCGCTCGCCATCATTCCGGCAAAGGTCGGACCCGCCGAGCAGCCGATATCGCCGCCGAGGCAGAGTATTGCGTACATCGCCGTTCCGCCGCCGTGGAGCGCGGAGGACATCTTGCCTATCGTGCCCGGCCAAAGTATACCCGCAGACAGTCCGCACACGGCGACGCCGACAAGCCCGAGAATGGGCGAAGAGGTCAGCGAAATAAGGAAATAAGAAGCCGTGCAGACGCAGCCGCTCAGGAGCATCATTGAATCGAGATTTATTCTGTTGCCGAACTTGCCGTACATAAAGCGCGACACGCCCATAAGAATCGAGAAGAGCATGGGACCCGCCAGATCGCCGACGGTCTTTGTGAGCCCGAGCGCCTTTTCGGCGAAAGTCGAAGCCCACTGGCTGACCGCCTGTTCGCTCGAACCGGCGCAGAGAATAAGCACCATGAATATCCAAAACGCCTTGGTCTTGAGCATATCCTTTATCGAGAGCTTCTCCTCGTCCTCGCCGACGACGGGCGCTATAGGCACGCGGGTGAACATAACGGCGTTGACTATCGGGAGAATCGCCCATATCAGCGACATTATCTTCCAATTATCCGTCGAGAACAGGGCAAAGAACAGGGTGGATATGCCGACCGCCGCGACGCTGCCCCAGCAATAGAACGAATGGAGCAGGCAGAGCAGCTGATTGGAATTTGTTGACGGGCAGGAGTTGACTATCGGATTTATCGTGATATCCAAAAGACCCGCTCCGACCGCGTAGCAGAACACGGAGATGAGAAGCCCCGCAAAAGCCGAGGGCAGTATCTCCGGCAGAATCGTCATGAAAATAAGACCCGTCGCGCACATCGCATGGGCGAGCACCGTTGAAGCGCGGTAGCCGATGCGGTCAACGAACAGCACGGCGGTCAGATCGACGAATATCTGAATAAAAAAGTTCGCGGTGATTAAAACGGTTATTTTCGAGAGTTCGATGCCGTACTGCGCCTGAAAGGTCAAAAACAGCAGCGGCGCGAAATTGTTGACGACCGCCTGAACGACGAACGCCGTAAAGCTCGCCGCGACGGTATGTTTATATCCTATCCTTTTCATTTTCGTTCCCCCAACAGAGAATTGCACACAAAAGGCATTTTAGCACAAAGCGGAAGTTAAATCCATAGATTTTAAAAAAAGGGCAAGGTGCTCAAAAATTGCAGAAATGCGGCGGCGCGGCACATAAAGTTGACGAAAAATTGCAGCCGATTCAGAGCGAAAAATTGTAGAATTCAATTTTGGGCAAAAGTAAAAAGCCTTGAAACAATCAAGTTTCAAGGCTTTTTATGGAGCTGCTAACCAGATTCGAACTGGTGACCTCATCCTTACCAAGGATGTGCTCTGCCACCTGAGCCATAGCAGCGAATGGCGACCCGGAACGGTCTCGAACCGTCGACCTCTAGCGTGACAGGCTAGCGCTCTAACCAACTGAGCTACCGGGCCAATTTGTCGGCTCTCACCGAACGCACATTATAATAACATAAGATTCCGGGTTTTGCAATACCTAATTTTAATTTTTTTGCGCTTCGTGCTGTTTTTTGACACGCTTTATAGGATATTGTGATTTTTTATCAAGAAAAGCTGTTGACTTACGCCTTATCGCTCCCGTTGGCAAATCTTGCGTAGCGGCGCATCGGCAGGGCACACGCCGCGACGCCTATCACGCCGAGAATAATCCAAAAAACAACCGTCGCCGTCCAACCGAATTTTTCGGACACCGCGCCGAAGCCGTAGGTCGATATCGCGCTGCCTATATATGTGCAGCAGTTGAATATCCCGCCGACCGTCGATGCGCGCCCGAATTTCGCAAAGTGCACCGGTATGAGCGTCATAAGCAGATGGTTCATGGCGGCTATTATTGTAGTAAACAGCGCCAGGAGTATCACGCAAATGGCGATAGGATATTTGCCGACAAAGACTATGCCCGTCAGCGGTATCAGCGTCATGGCGAAGCCGAACGCCGACGTTGCGGCCTCGTTGAGCCTGAACACCTTCTCATAAAGCTTCGTTCCTATCCACGCGCCGCTGAGATTGATTATCGGCATAATCGCCGACAGCAGCAGCGAAAACGAGGCGGAGACGTCATATTTTTCGGTAATAAGCGTGGGCACCCACGAGCTGACTCCGTCCTTCAGCATACCCTGGACGAGCACGCCGACGCATATGACCGACGCGCCGGAAATCATAAAGAGCTTGCCAAGAGAGATTTTTTCGCCGGTATTCTCATGGACGGGAAGCGACGGCTTCTCCCCTTTTCCGAGGATTTTCGAGGTCTTTTTCGCGCATATGCACCAAAAGACCAGCACGCAGGTTATTATTCCGGCAGGGATATAAAACGCAAAATGCCACGACGCGAATTTTATCGCCGCCGCAGATATCACATAGGAGAGCAGGCTGCCTATCGGGAAGGACGACGCTATGTGCAGACACGCACGGCTGCGCTGCTCCTCCGGCAGGACGGTGGCTATTATATAGAGCACGGGTGTCCAGAGCATGGACTGAACTATTCCGTTAAGTCCCCAGATAATGCTCATGGTGATATAGCTCGACGAACACAGCGGCATTATAATATTGGCGCACACCGTCCCGGCGAGCCCTGCGCCTATCATTTTATAGGGAGACACGCGGTCGCCGAGGATTCCGCTGAATATCTGACCCGCTCCGTAGCAGAAGAAATAGACCGTGCCGATAAACCCGGCGTGGGACTTTGAAAACACGCCGTCCGCGACTATCGCGGTGAGCGCGGCGGTATAGTTTATTCTGCCGAGATACGAGGCACAATAAGCCGCCCAGCAGGCAACAAAAAGCAGCGTGCCCGCCGAAAGCGTTTTTTCTTTGTCCTTGCGCTGTTCCATGACTCTCTCCCAAACCGTGATGAAGCAATTATAACACCCGGTTATTTTTTGTCAACGGTCTTTTTGTCGCAACTTGTTGAGTTTGGAAATATTATGTGATATACTTAACAATGTATGAGGCAACATATTTCAACGGCTTACAGGAGAGGCAAATGAAATCTATCAAAGAAATTTACAGAATCGGACGCGGCCCGTCAAGCTCGCACACCATGGGACCCGAGTCCGCCGCTAAGATGTTTATAAACGAGTTCCCGTCGGCGGACAGATATGAAGCGGTTCTCTACGGCTCTCTCGCAAAGACAGGAAAAGGTCACGGCACGGACAGAGTTCTGCGCGAGACCTTCGCGCCCCGCGTGCTCGACATAAAATTCGACATGACGACGACCGACATCCCCCACCCCAACACGCTCGACTTCGCGGCGTTCGACAAGGACGGAAACGTCATCGGCAAGCGCAGAGTCTGCAGCGTCGGCGGCGGTGCGATAGAGATAGAGGGCAGAAAGGACGCAGAGCCGCCCGAAGTCTACCCGTTCAAGAATTTTGCGGAGATAAAAGAATACTGCAAGAAAGAAAATATCCGTATTCCCGACTTGGTTGAAAGATTCGAGGGCAAAGGAATCTGGCATTATCTCGACCGCGTGTGGATCGTCATGAACAGCTGCATCAAGCGCGGCCTTGCCGCCGAGGGCGAGCTGCCCGGCGGACTCGGCATAATGAGAAAGGCTTATATGCTCAACAACCGCCGCCACATGGACGAGAGCCCGGAGACGCGCGAAAACAGGCTCGTTTGCGCCTACGCCTACGCAGTCAGCGAAGAGAACGCCTCCTGCGGCGAGATAGTAACTGCCCCGACCTGCGGCGCGTGCGGAGTTCTGCCCGCAGTTCTGCGATACACGGCGGACAGGCGCGGATTCTCCGAAAATGAAATACGCAGAGCCATTGCGACCGCCGGAATCATCGGCAACGTTATAAAGACGAACGCCTCGATAAGCGGCGCGGAGTGCGGATGCCAGGCGGAGATAGGCTCGGCATGTTCAATGGCGTCGGCTGCGCTCGCGGAGCTCTACGGCATGGACACGGATCAGATAGAATACGCCGCAGAAGTCGCAATGGAACACCATCTCGGACTCACCTGCGACCCCGTCATGGGACTCGTTCAGGTGCCCTGCATCGAGCGCAACGCAGTCGCCGCGATGAGGGCGATAAACGCAGTGAGCCTTGCAAACTTTTTGACATACACAAGAAAGATATCGTTCGATCTGATAGTCGAGACGATGTATCAGACGGGCAAGGATCTTTCAAAAATATACCGCGAGACGAGCGAGGGCGGACTCGCCAAGCTCTATAAACCCGCACAGAAAAACGAATCCACGGAGGAAATAAAATGAGCAAGCAGTTAAGACAGCCTGCAGCGGGCGACACCGTTGCAACGATAAAGACAAACAAGGGCGACATAAAAGTGGTTCTCTTCCCCGACGCCGCGCCCAAGGCGGTCGAAAATTTCACGACCCACGCGGACAACGGCTACTATGACGGGGTTATCTTCCACCGCGTTATCCCGGATTTCATGATCCAGGGCGGCGACCCGCTCGGCAAGGGAATCGGTGGCGAGAGCATTTGGGGCAGACCGTTCAAGGACGAGTTCAGTCGCGACTACCACAACCTCAGAGGTGCGCTGTGCATGGCGAATGCAGGTCCGAACACGAACGGCAGCCAGTTCTTTATCGTTCAGGCGCCGTCGGTTGACGAGCGTTTTATCCCGCAGATGGAACGCCTGCCCGATATGTTCACGGACGAGTCTATTGAAGACTACAAGGCAGTCGGCGGAACTCCGTGGCTCGATTTCAGACACACCGTGTTCGGTCAGGTGTTCGAGGGCATGGACGTTGTCGACGCGATAGCCTCGGTTGACCGCGATTCCTCGGACAAGCCGCTCGAGGATGTCGTTATAAATTCCGTCGAAACTCAGACGCTTTGATTTTTGCTCTTTACTTTCAAATTTTAGTGTGCTAAAATATATACATGTACGCGGAGTCAAACCCAATATGACCGCGAAAAGGAGTAACTTTGATGAACGGCAAGCTGAAAGACAGCAACGTTGATTTTCTGTTCAAAGCGGTTCTCGCCCTCGAGAACATCGACGAGTGCTATGATTTTTTTGAGGATCTCTGCACCGTGACCGAGCTCAAGGCTCTTTCGCAGCGCATAGTTGTTGCGAAGATGCTCAGCGACAAGCAGGTTTACAGCGAGATAGTCAGCAAGACCGGCGCAAGCACCGCCACGATAAGCCGCGTCAACCGCTCGCTCAACTACGGCTGCGACGGATACGAGAAGATATTCGAGCGCATCGACGCCGCAGAGGCCGAGAAGAAAGACTGATAATGAGCGAATATTCATTCTTTGCCCGTTTTTATGACGAGCTGACGCAAAATGTTGATTACGAGAGAAGAGCAGAGCATTTTTCTGCTCTTCTGCTTTCATATGGGATAAAAAGCGGAACGGTTCTCGACCTCGCCTGCGGCACGGGCACTTTAACTTCACTGATATCCACGCGCGGATACGACATGATCGGCGTTGACTCAAGCCCCGATATGCTTTCCCGGGCGCAGAACAGAGCTTTTGAAGAGGGGCAGAATATTCTGTTTCTATGCCAGCAGATGCAGGCTCTCGACCTTTTCGGAAAAATCGACGCCGCGCTCTGCACGCTCGACAGCATCAATCATCTGACCGAACCCGATGATGTCAGAGAGACATTCCGCCGACTCGGCACATTCATCCGCCCGGGCGGGATGTTCATATTCGACGTGAACACGATATACAAGCACCGCGAGATTCTCGCGGACAACTCGTTTGTCTATGAATACCCGGATGTTTTCTGCGTCTGGCAGAACAGTCTTGACGAGGAGACGGACACGGTGGACATCATGCTCGACTTTTTCGAAGAGAACGAGGACGGGACATACGAGCGCACGAGCGAAGATTTCAGCGAGCGCGCATATAGCCTCGACGAGCTTTCAAAATGGCTCGGCGACGCGGGATTTGACATTGAAAACATATATGACGGCATGACAAATGAACCCGTCAGAGAAGATTCCGAGCGCGCGGTGATTGCCGCGAGGCGCAGGAAATAACAGGAGGACAAAAATATGGGCAAGCTTATACGCTGCATTTCCGAGGACGGCACGCTGACCGTTATGGCTGCCGACACAACGGATATAGTAAACAGGGCGCAGGAGATCCACGGCACATCCGCCGTTGTTTCGGCGGCTCTCGGCAGGCTGCTG
>ENA-OPBF01002423-OPBF01002423.1-human-gut-metagenome-genome-assembly--contig:-NODE-2423-length-10480-cov-1.839041_pt1 | contig 10480 bp, 5 predicted proteins | sample MGYA00241067_ERZ501450 | MGnify/ENA primary metagenome ERZ501450 (study PRJEB25962, sample SAMEA2042516) | human gut metagenome | biome: human gut; feature: human-associated habitat; material: faeces... | reverse complement strand
GTAACCGTGGAGCATATCGCAACAAAGCACCAACCTACGCATTTAGGGCCTTAAATGTATTTATTTTTGCATACATTCTGAAACGTGCGAAAGCTCAGAAAAAGAATCCGTGGAAAGAAGAAATCTTCACAGACACAAGAGATTATCAGGAAGCAATGGCAAGAGCAAAATGAAGAGAATAAAAGAATTTAGAAGAATCCTGTACGGCTGCAGTAAAACTGTTTCTGTACAGGATTTCTTTGTCTTATTCTAACGCAATTATACGTGACAAACATGATGGCAATCACGTATACTCAAATCATATCAGAAAGTTATGGATGAAAGGGTGAAATCTATGATATTACGGAAAAGTATTTTGTCGGTCGTGCTTACTATTGCAATGCTTATGCCGCTTGCACAGGCTGTTACGGTGAAGGCAGCAGATGATACAAAACAGATAGATGTCTTGTTTACTCATGACACGCATTCCCACCTGGACAGCTTTTCCACGATCGTAAATGGAGAACAAAAAGAAGTCGGCGGATTTGCAAAAATAAAGACACTGATCAATGAAAAAAAGAAAGAAGATCCAGATACACTCATACTGGATGGCGGTGATTTTTCAATGGGAACGCTGATCCAGACGGTATATGATACTGAGGCAGCGGAGCTTAGAATGCTTGGATATCTTGGATATGATGTGACTACATTTGGCAATCATGAATTCGACTATCGATCTCAGGGGCTTGCCAGCATGCTTAAGGCAGCCAAAAGCTCCGGAGAGACACTGCCTGAGATCGTAGTGTGCAATGTGGATTGGGACAGCATGGAAAAGGCTGGGCTAAACGACGGTCAGAAACAGATTCAGTCAGCGTTTGAAACATACGGTGTGAAGGACTATGTAATGGTACAGAAAGGTGACGTAAAGATCGCCGTTGTCGGTGTCTTCGGAAAAGATGCCCTGGAATGCGCACCAACCTGTGAATTATCCTTCAAGGATCCTGTTAAGGCCGTTAAGAAAACAGTAGAAGAAATCAAGAAAAACGAAGAAGCAGACATGATCGCCTGTGTTTCTCATGGTGGAACCTGGGAAGATGAAAGCAAGTCGGAGGACGAACTCCTTGCCAAGGCGGTTCCGGATCTTGATCTGATCATCAGTGGACATACACATTCAGAGCTGCAGGAGGCAATCCGGCACGGTAACACATACATCGTGTCCTGCGGTGAATACGGAAGAAATCTTGGCTCTCTTTCGATGACGCAGAATTCCGACGGACGCTGGAATCTGAGCGCTTATGAGCTGATTCCTGTATCTGAGGATGTAAAAGCCGACAAGGCAACACAGGAGCGCATCGACGCATTGATGGATACGGTGGATACGAATTACCTTGCAGACTTTGGTTACACAAGAAAAGAAGTTCTTGCGCAGAACGATGTGGAATTTAACAGTCTGGAGGAAATGGGTACAGAGCATAAAGAACTGAATCTTGGTGATATCATGGCGGATGCCTACGTATATGCTGTGGAAAATTCAGAGTATTATGATGGAGACCCGGTAGATGTAGCGGTTGTTCCTAGCGGAACTGTACGTGACACGTATACAAAAGGGGATATTACCGTAGAAGATGTATACAATTCATTTTCACTTGGAATTGGCAAAGACGGAGTAGCCGGATATCCTCTGATCAACGCATACCTGACAGGAAAAGAACTGAAGCTGGTGGCTGAAGTGGATGCCTCTATTTCTGATTTTATGACAACTGCAAGACTATACTGCAGTGGCCTGAATTTTACATACAACCCACATCGAATGATCCTGAATAAAGTGACAGACTGTTACCTGACCAGAGCAGATGGAGAAAGAACAGAGATCGAGGATGATAAGCTGTATCATGTTGTAACAGATCTGTACACCGGACAGATGTTAGGTTCTGTAATGAAAATGTCTTACGGACTTCTGTCTCTTGAGCCAAAGGATAAAGACGGAAATCCAATTGAAAATCTGGAAGATCATGCAGTCATGGAAGGCGATAAGGAGCTGAAAGCCTGGGATGCGATCGCAAGATATATGCAGTCTTTTGATGATGCAGATGGAGATGGCATTGCAAATGTATCTGAATACTATGCGACAACCCATGATCGTAAGGTTGTGGATGACAGCAAAAATATACTTGATCTGGTGAAAAAACCGAATAAATTTACCGCAATCATAGTATGTATCGGCCTGATCATTATTATAATAATTGTTCTTGTGGTATCCCTGATTCGAAAGATCGTCCGCAAGTCCAGAAAGAAGAAAAATATACATAACACAAATAGGTGAAATGTATACTTTGTATAAAAAGTATATTTTTATGAAAATTACTCGCAATAATTTGTGCAACATGTTATAGTAAACACACGTTAAACAAGTAATTGGAAAGTGAAGCTGTGAGAGGAGAGCGAATTCATATCAGTCGAAAGGCTGTTATAGAATGCGCTCTTTTTTATTTTTGAAATTGCAAGGAGTGAGAGGGTGAGCAGTTTTTTTATGAAGCAGTTGAGGATAATCCGATTATTGCGGCAGCATTGACATGGTATCGGTAAAGACAAAAGAAGACATTCCGAAAGGAAAAATCTTTGACTGTGTGAAAGCACTGAAAGGAATTGAGGTTCCGGCACCGGTTCATATTGGAGATGTGATTCTCAAAAATGTGGCAGACACAGGCGTAGATATTGTTGCGACAAAGAATGTAGAATAATAGAGAAGCAATAAAAGCGACAGAATATAGATTGTAAGACTGAATATAATAAAAAAGACCGAGAAGCTTCAGAAAATAAGCTTTTTCGGTCTTTTTCATACCATAAGAAATTGACCAAAGTTCATATTTTATTGAATTAACACGATATGCCAAATTACTTATAATTCTATCATATGTGTTTATGAGTAATTGTAATATTAACGTGGGCAGTTTAAAAGCTCCCGGAGTTAGAGTATGAAAAATAACAAAAAGAACAAAAAGAGAAAGAATGACCTTAGGCATTTAAGCAGAAAAGAACTGATCGATTTGATCTGTGATATGAGAAGACCAAATCCTTCAAAAGAAGCTCCGACGATAGAAGAAGCTGAGAAAGAACAAAAAAGATTAAATCGTCGCGCGGCTTATCGCCAGACCTTCCGCGGTACAGCTGCAGTGCTGATCGTTGTGGCAGCGATCTCCGTGCTTGTGGCGACCCTGTGGATGCCGGTTCTGCAGATCTACGGTTCTTCCATGTCACCGACTCTGGAGCGGGGGCAGATCGTAATCTCAGTAAAGAACAAACATCTGAAAACCGGAGATATTGTTGCATTCTGGCAGGGCAACAAGCTTCTGGTCAAACGTGTGATCGCAGGCCCTGGGCAGTGGGTTGATATTGATGCAGGTGGAGTGGTAACGGTTGACGGCCAGACGATTGATGAACCATACCTTAAGGAAGTGTCCCTTGGGAACTGTGATATTGAGCTTCCGCATCAGGTGGCAGAATCACACTGGTTTTTTATGGGGGACAACAGAGCTACGTCGGTCGATTCAAGAACTGCGTCCATAGGAGATGTCTCAGAGGATCAGATTGAAGGGCAGATCGTATTTCGGATCTGGCCATTGAATGCGGCAGGAAGTATGAGATAGAATTAACAGATCATAAAATCTGGACAAGGAATGTCCGTATTATATAAAAAAGTATCGTAGGAAAAGACGGAAAAGAAAGGCATCAGATACACCAGAAAAAGAGTAGGTGGAACTGTGCAAAATAAGGGAACAGATTATATCAGAAGAATCTTAAGGGACAAGGCACGGCAGAAACGTTGGAGACAAATAATGCTGTGCCTTTCTTGTATAGTTGTTTTCTGTACAATATATGTACTGATTCTTCCGGCAATAACGCTGGAAAAGAAGACAACGTGTGAAGAGGAACAGAGCGCAATACAGGAAGAACAAAACCTGGTACAGGAAGAGGACGAAAGCATCGTCCAAAGCACTATCCAAAGTGATGATTCAGAGGATATAGAATTTGTATCATGCGAGCCAATTGAAGAGGAAACCGATGACGTTGATGATGTCGAGATTGCCGAAGACCCGGAAGAGGAGATGGACGTCGATTTTGCCTCGGGGGAAGAGGATGCCATTGCAGCGGCAGCAGACGAGACAGTGATACCAGAGGCAGGTGCAGCAGACGGATTTGATCTGAGTGCGGAGAATAACAAAGATAGACTTAGTGATGTTAAGCTGTTTTATAAACTGCCTGATAATGAGAACTGGCAGGAATTCAGTACGGCAGATAATGCGGCGGTGATACCGGCAAATGCAAAGATTAAGCTGCAGGTTGAGTATGAGGATATACAGATCCAGAATCTGATGGATAATTATAATTGTAAACTAATCTATAATCTTCCGAAGAATCCGGAGTTGCTGCGTAATGTAACGACGGAAGGTGCGATTTTTGATAAGAATCAGAAGAAGGCAGGAATGGTGACGAGTCAGGGAGGGAAATTGATTGTTACCTTTGAGAAAAGTTATCTTGAGGATCTTATTAAAAATAATCAATTTACTACAATTACCGGAGAGTTTTATGCACAGGGTGATGTGAATCTGAGTCAGCTTCCGCCAAAAGATGGCAAGACAACCGTGTCTGTAGCAAATAAAAATTATTATTTGAATTTCGGTCCGGATGCCGTTGCGAAGTATGGACAGATAAGTGTAGAGAAAACATGTACCAGTTCTCAGGTGATATCCACAGAGAGTGGAAATTACCTTGCTTATACCATCACTGTGACAGCAGGAGAAGATGGCTGCCCGGATGTCTCAGTGGTTGACACGATCGTGAACAGTTCGAATTGTGTAGCTTCTTATGTGGGAATTGAAGCATCAGGCAGTACTCTTTCAGGAAGTTCAAATGATCAGAATCCATATGAGACGATTGCAGAAGGCAAGAATCATGGAACAGTCTATCTGGGAAATGCGACGGCTGATTCAACAAATCCTGTTCCAACGCCAGGAGCGGCAAATATCATTGCACCCGGAAGTATGGTCTGGAAAATTGGCAATATGGAAGCAGGCGAGATCCGCACGCTTACATATTATGTGAAGCTGAAGGATAATGTTGGTTTAGACGGCAAAGATATAAAAAATAAAGCAGACGTGTATTCCAAAGTTTACAAGAGAGTTTATGATGATGCATCCTTTACTCCGAAAATTGACTATGATATGTCGAAGAATCATGAGAGTCATGATGGAAATATTGTTCGGAACAGTGATGGAACATATACCATCAAATACAGACTTGATTTCACCCTGAAAAAAGACACAAGTAATTACGCATTGAAGAATTTTGAGTTCAGAGATTTACTGGATGCGTCGGATATACGGACAGATCCAAAAGCTCTTCCATATATCAGTTATAATTGCAATTCTGTAGAGTTATATGTAAAAACAGATGAAGCTTCAGATTATATTTTATTATCATCTGAGACAGATTACACTGTAAGCTGGGCAAAAGGTAACGATAACTATGTAACGCCCTGGAATGATTCAAATGGTAATCCAACTCGATTTAAGATTACAGGGGCAAATGGTAAACCGATAACCGTAAAACCAGGTGATTCTTACTATGTGACTTATTCAGTAACAGTGAAGCCGGAAGCACTGGCAGCAATGAAGGCAAATAATGTAGATGTGAAAAACCGGTATTATGTATATGCATCGAATGCAAAGTCTGACTCTGGAGATGCTATTGACCAAGTTTGGCATGGAGCAAATGTCGGAAACTATAAATGGGATGAGAAAACAGTCGGAACCGGAACTGAGACAGAGCGGACAATCCCGATGAACGGCGACAAGTATGAATATAATGAGTCGTCTGGCAAACCGGAAATAATTGATTCTCAGACAGATACCTCTTTCACTGTCCCTGCCGGAAGCTACCCATATACCGTAGATGTCAACCAGACACTGGGTGAGTGGGATGCGACAGGTGTGTCGATGACGGATACACTGAGTTCGGATAAGATGAACTATACCGGATATGCGAAAGTAGAAGCCTATGAGTACAATGCAAATAAAGAAATATATGACGCAAAAGAGACAAAATGGGTGAAGATTGACGGCTTAAGATCGTTTACCCTGAAACCATCAGATCTTGGCTGGACAAATGCAAATTATGCATATAAATTTACCTACTATGCAAAGCCGGCAGACAGCAATTTTAGCGAGGTAAAGGTCACTAATACATTTTCATTGTCAGGAAAGGTGATAAGAGGAAAGAATAGTTTCCAACTTGACGGGATATCTTCTCAGGGAGAAGTGACAGTCTCCGGTTCTTATAAAATGAATGTTAAAAAAGAATCCTGGTATTATGAGGAACCAAAAACAGACGCGACAATCTGGCAAAATGGAAAACTCTACTGGGTGATCGAAGTATCAGGAACGGCAATTATGCAGGATACATATTTCAAGGATGCCATATCAAGGGATTCAGGTCTGACAGACTCTTATCTGCATTCAGATTCACTGGCAGGAATTTATATGGGAACATTGCCAGAGGAAAAGACGATCACCGGGTACAGCAGTCTGGAGGAACTTCAGAGGACTGGAGGACTTACAGATGTAACTGATAAGTTTACGCCGAAACCGACTAATGATAAAAACTTCACAGGTACGGATAATCACAGTGAACTGTCATTAAAGGCAAATGAAAAGATTGAACTTGGAACAGCTAAGCTTTACTTCATCGTAAGGACAGAACCACAGTCATTGCCGACAAAATATCGTGATGCTTTCACATATAGAAATCATATCAGTACAAGCGACAATGGCAATACCTGGATTGACCATGGCAGTGCGGATAAGCTTCTGTGTGGAGGCGCAGACATCCTGAAGGAACTTGGACAGACATTTACCTATGATGGAACAACAGTAACCAGCAAGAACGACGGTGCAGATCAGGGACAAAATAGCAGGATTGTTACAACTGAACTGCCGGGTGCAGGACAGTATGCGGCCTGGGCGTTTAAGGTGAACTACGCAGGGGAACTGTCAGGAACCTATCGGGTGTTGGAGACGATACCGGATGGTATGGAACTCGCATATATTCGAATCAAATGGGTTGGAGGAGGTCAGGACTTTGGTGCGATTTCCTCGAAAGGAATTTCAGAACTCAAGTCAGACGGATGGGAAGAAAAAACCATTACGGCAGGTACAGATAATGGACCTGAAAAGATAACAACCTATTATGTTAAGGGTGATCAGGCTCTGATCGAATTGGGTGATTTTACAGCAGGGAAAAAGAGAGATGATTATTCTGTTGACGTGCAGGTTGTATGCAGGGTGACTGATCCTGATGTACTGCTTGGAGGAATAGAAAAGACATTTACAAACCAGGTTACGCTCCAGACAGCAGATGGACAGGCTATCAGCACAGCGACTTCCCCGGCAACTATAGAACCGCAGAAGAAACTGGACAAACAGATAACCGGCAAGAAAAGCGAAAAAATAACATTTACAATCGAAGCGAATCCACTTGGTGAGGTACTTCCTGCGGAGAACGGTAAGACACTAACGTTAATTGATAAACTGAGTTCCTCTTTGATTCTGGATACGGGATCAATCAGTGTGATTAATTCAAAAACAAATGAAGCGGTTATTTATACAGCTTCCTTTGATGCAATAACTAATACGTTGAAAATAGCAATTCCATGTAATGTGTCGGTTAAAATCACTTACGATGCGATGGTGAATGCACCACCGGACCAGGCAGTAAGTTTCTCAAATGAAGCATACTGGGAGAACTATTCTTCTGCTGGCGGAGACAGTGTGGAAGAGAAGAATTATTCCTATGCTGCCGGTGGAACAGTAGGTGCAGGAAAGAATATTAAACTGAAGATCGTCAAAAAGGATCAGAATAATCTGTCAGTTACATTGCCGGGTGCTGGATTTGAGATAGTCTCCTGTACAAGAAATAATGATGGTACATTTAAAGAGAACGCAGAAAAATGGACCGGAACAACCGATGAAAATGGAGTAATTTCCTTTGGAGCAGGATCATCTGCAGATCATGTAATGGATTACAACACTATCTATAAAGTGACAGAGACCGAGGCACCGGCAGGATATGTGGTAAACAGTGAACCAATCTATATTATGGTTCCGAGAAAAGAAGAAAATGCCGCAGATTATTCGGAGTATGTGAAGAACTGCATAAATGATTCGAGAATTCAGAAACAGTATAGGTCGACCTATGAACTTACTGTCCTCAACCACAAAGGTGAGATCACAGTGGAGAAGAAGTTCAAGGATGCAGGTGGTCATGCTTCAAGTTCGGTGAGTGGAACGTATAAGTTTGGGCTGTATGAGAATGCAGATGGAACAAACACGACAAATCCAGACGGAACTACATCAGGTACAACTACAACACCGCTTCAGACGGTCACTATTACATACCTGGCAGGAGAGACAGGTTCCAGGACAGCGAAATTCACGAATCTGGATTTGAAAAAGACATATTATGTTTTTGAACTTGATGATAATGGAAAGCCAATCACAGATTCAACCACAGTTGCGACTGTGAACAAAATGGAATACTTCACATCGTATGAGAAACCACAGACTGCAGGTGCAACAACAGGGGGAAACAGCGCAGTCAGTGGAGACACGGTGACAGTTACCAACCAGACCCGTGTAAAAGAACTGCCTTCTACAGGCAGTTATGGTCCCCTTATTTTCAGGCTTGCAGGAGCGGTATTGATATTTTTCGCCGGACTGCAGATGCTGATTAATATAAAAAAAAGAGCCTGTAACAATAGGTAATACAAAAGAGGGTGTGCTGTACCTTTCAGAAAAACGGAATTTTTCTGGGGGGGGGGCAGTGACGCAAAACCAAGGAGGAAGAAATGAAACTGATTAAGAAAATTGCTGCCATTATGCTCTCTGTTATCATGGTATTGGGAATGGCCAGCGTGGTAAGCGCAGAAGAAAGTGGAGCAGCAGCTGCATCTACAGGAACAATTACAATTAATAAAGCAGCAAAAGGTGAAACGTATAAAATATACCGCATTCTAGATTTGGAAAGCTATAGTGAAAATAATTTTGCTTATAAGGTCAGAACATATGAATCATCATCAACATATAATTGGAGTACATTCATTAAAGGTACAGATATAGAAAATAATTATGTAAAAATTGATAATAATTATGTGACTTGGATAGGTGAAGATACAGCAGAGAGAAAAACAGATTTTATAAAAAAAGCATTGGAATATGCTCATCCGTCAGATACTTCAACTTCGAAAATAGAGGCAGATGCAACAGAGGTAGCGAATGAGGAAACTGTAAAATTTGAGAATCTTTCTCTTGGATATTATCTTATAGAATCCAGTACAGGAACACTCTGTGCACTTGATACAACTCATAAAGAGATTTCTATTGATGAAAAGAATAATATTCCTTCAGTAGAAAAGAAAGTTAAGAAAGCAGATAGTACTTGGGGAGATAATAATACAGCAAGTATTGGTGATAAAGTAGAATTCAAGACGACAATTACGGCACAGCCTGGAGCAAGGAAATATGTGCTGCATGATAAGATGGATGCAGGATTAACATTTGATGGTACTGTAACTGTGAAAAAAAATGGAACAGAAGTTGATACAACAAATTATACACTAAAAAATCTACAGATTCATCTACTGCTATTACCGATGATTGTACATTTGAAATTGCTTTTCATGATACATTTTGCGATGGACTTAAAACTGGCGATACGATAGTTGTTACTTACTCTGCAACTTTGAATAAGAATGCAGTAATTGCAGGAAATGGCAATGAGAATGAAACATGGTTAAGTTATGGAAATAGTAGTGAAACAATTCATGATAAGACTACTACAAAAACCTATAGCATCAGCGTATTTAAATATACGATGAAAGATACTCAAAAAAATGGACTTGCAAATGCAAGATTTACATTAAGTAAAGTGGGAGAAAATAATAATTCAACATTGATTAATTTGGTGCAAAAGAAAGGTTCAGAGAATAGTTTGATTAATACTTATCGAGTAGCAGAATCTGCTGAAAATCCAAGACTAGACAAGGGAGAAATAACTACTCCTGATGATGGTAAATTCACAATTGAAGGTCTTTCTGCAGGAACATACCATCTTACAGAGACAAAGCAGCCAGACGGTTATAACAAGCTGTCTGCTCCAATAAAAGTAGTCATTGCTGAAGATGGAAAAATTAGTGTTGGGGATCTAGGAACAGAAGCAACTACAGTCGAAGTTGAAAATAAATCCGGTACCATCCTCCCATCCACAGGTGGCAATGGTACATCTCTGATCTACTTCCTGGGTGCAGTTCTTGCACTTGGATCCAGTGTGGTATTGATCACAAAGAAACGCATGAGATAATGTTGGGGTCAAAGCTCCGACTATGATACCCTTTGACACAGGTATCGTGTAGTAATTTCGCTGTGCGGGGAATGGGCATTCCCTGTAC
>ENA-OPBF01002394-OPBF01002394.1-human-gut-metagenome-genome-assembly--contig:-NODE-2394-length-10597-cov-2.390533_pt1 | contig 10597 bp, 18 predicted proteins | sample MGYA00241067_ERZ501450 | MGnify/ENA primary metagenome ERZ501450 (study PRJEB25962, sample SAMEA2042516) | human gut metagenome | biome: human gut; feature: human-associated habitat; material: faeces... | reverse complement strand
CAAAAAAGCAATTTCAGACGGTGTGAATGTCTCAGTCGTATTGGACTGCGGCTTCGGAAACACATCTAGGTAGGAACAAATCGTTCAGAGCAACCTCGAAAACACGATGTGTTTCCTCGGTGAGGCGTATCCGCCAAATAGATTTCCAGACAAAAGTGTTTGTTCATGCAAGCTTGACTCGCACTTTTGCAGGAAATTTGCTTGGCTCTGAACAATATCATATCATTCAACTAAATAACAGAAGCGTGAAAGACCGTTCATTTTCAAGAAAAATTGAAAGTGAGCGGTCTTTCTTTATATCTGAAGTTCATTATATCAGATGGACTTCAGGGAAGATGAATTCGATGTATTCGAGAAAGGCGATTTTATGGAGACGATACGGAATGTGGAGATAAATCAGTTGCATGATTTTAAGAATCATCCGTTTAAGGTAGAGGTAAATACGGAATTATGCGAGCTGATGAAAAGTATTGAGAAAGAAGGAGTGATTGTGCCACTTCTGGTAAGGACAAATCCCTATGGAGATGGGTATGAGGTGATATCCGGTCACAGGCGAAAGAAAGCTGCTATATGGGCAGGAGAGATTAAGGTTCCGGTTGTGATAAGAGAATTGGATGATGATCAGGCAATTGTGGCAATGGTTGATTCTAACCTGCATAGAGAAAATCTTAAACCAAGCGAGAAAGCATTTGCATATAAGATGAAGCTTGATGCCATGAAGCACCAGGGAAAGCGGTTACCGGAGGTTTCATCATTATATGATGGTGCAGAAGTGCTGGCGGATAATGAAGCAAATCATGCAACTTCGGCTCAAGTTGGACCGAAGTGTGACACAGATGGAAATGGCAGAGCGCATTGAATTGGATGGAAAAAGATTGACGGCAGCAGTTAAAAATATTTGTGTTGTAAAAAGCAATACATGGTGACACACTATAAGAAACAGGAGGTGCATACTATGGCAACAAAAACTGCAAATGTAACAGCACGAATTCAACCGAATATAAAAGAGCAGGCAGAGGCAATTCTTGACAGACTTGGAATTCCTGTATCTGTATTCATAGATATGACTTACAGACAGGTTATTATGCGTGATGGAGTACCATTTTCACTAGATATTCCGGATAAACTTGTTACAAGAGATTCTATAACACAAGCTGAATTTGATACGATGATGCAGACCGGGCTTGCACAGGCAAAAAAGAACGATTCGGTATCTGTTGATGAGGCTTTTAATCAATTAAAGTCGGAGATATAGTGCATGAATGAATATGAGGTAAGGGTAACAAGGCTGGCATTAGGGTAGATGAAAGAGATAGTGCATTATATTTTAAATGATCTAATGGCACCGGACGCAGCAGATAATCTGCTTGATAAGATGAAAGCAGAGATTACTAAGTTGTCGAGTTTTCCAAAAAAACATGCCTTGATTGATGAAGGGCCATGGAGGACTGAGGGAGTACGCAAGATTGTTGTTAAAAATTTCCTGATTTACTATTGGGTTGATGATGAAAATAACAGAGTTCAGGTAACAGCAGTTATTTATAGCAGAAGAGACCAAATCGGGCAGCTAAGTAATATGGATATGGAGTAGTGGCTTAATCCATAAGGATTACCATAAAAGTATATAGTTGCAAATATATAAAACTGAATACGCGCAATGAAAGAAGCAGATATGTGGAAATATTCCACGTGTCTGCTTTTTTCATGCCCTAAAGATAACAACAAGTATCAGATAAGCTTGTTTCATACAGTTATATATCCCACACCTCAGGTGTACCGGCAGGGTATTAGGGGCAGCCGCCACTAACGAGATGGGTTTTCGTAACACGAAAAACGTATCTCGCCTACTATGTTACAGAAATTTCCAAAGCAGACATTTGGAAAAGAGTTAGGACGACAGGGGTATCATGTCGTCCTTTCGTGTCCTGTAGGGGAAGGTGATCCGCAGAACATGTATCAGTCCTATCTTCGATTGGAATTTGAACCAGAAACCAACAAGGATAGGGAGACAGATCCGTTACACCCTGCTATACCGGAATCTCCATAGGAGAAGGAGCGGAAGGATGCAGAATACAAGAAAAGGATAGATGAATTACTTGCTAAGCTCTATGCCGATGAGAAAGCTCGCAGGGAAAAAGAACGGAAAGAGATGGAAGCAGAACAGGAGCGAAAACGTAGGCTTGAGGCAGAAAAAAAACACATAGAGCAGGAAAAAAAACCGCTGGAATACTTTGAGAGAATGCTTCCGTCATATGATGAGTATGAGAGAGAGAAGTATTCGAAGAATTATGAGTCAGAGAGTGAATTATTAGTGCAGGAATTTAAGTCTGTAACATTACAACAGGATGATATAGATGTTGATATTATTGGACAAGGGAAGCGAATTCTTATTGACAATGTATGGGCACTCTACTATAATATTTAGTAGAGTGATTAAGATAGGAGTTATAGCTATGAGATTACAGATATATATGTCTCCGATGTTAAGTGAAAGATTATGCAAAGAAGCTTTGGATAAACAGATGAAACCATGCGAGCTTGCTGATCAAATATTAAAAGATCATTTTGGAATAAGAGAAGATAAGGAAGATTATCAGAAAGCATTGCACAATTTAATTGAAGAGATAGATCAATTCCTTAAAGATGACGAAAAAGTAAAAAAAGTGGGCGGTACATTTACCTTACTTGATTTTGAAAGTTTTCGGAGTATTGGAACACCAGCTGTTCGGAGTGCAGTAGGAAGAGGGATTGCTAAATATTTTAAAGAACGTAAAGATGTGGAGTATTGCAGAGATGCAAATGGGGAAATATGTAGAACAAGATCAAGGCATGCAGCAATATATAAAATTAGGCAAGATTAAGATGTATAACCTTATAGCACAAAAAAATAGAAAGGAACGGTTTTATGCCACGACCAGAAAAAGAATTTGGAGAACGTAGTAATGATGATATTATACGTGAGATTTTGCGAGAATATGCAAGTAGAGAAAATCCAATAGGAAAAGCAGAGATTATCAAACATGTAAAAGCGATGGGATATATAAAGGAAAAAGATAAATCTAAATCTAAAATAGAGCGCAAGGCAATTGAGGGGTTTTTGGATAGAATGGGTGCAAGAGTCTATGAAACGGAAGAAGAATGCGACGAAATTATAAGAGAATGTCGAGTGACTGAGCGAGAAATAATATTTACTAAAAAAGGGCAGAAAGGAAGGACGATTGGATACTGGATGATGGAAACATTATCTGACACGGAATGGATGTTTCTGATGGATTCAGTACTTAATAGCAAAATCTTGACCAAGAAAGAGGCAGATAATCTTGCAAATAGGATTACATTTCTGGCTGGCAAGAGATTTTCTGATTTGACGAATTATCGTCACCGTATGGGGAATCAGCCGTATTTTGTTGGAGATGATGATATAGATGAAAAAGTTGGTTATATAGAAAGTCGCGTCTTACAGCAAGTTCGGTTAATCAGACAGGCGATTAAGCAGGGGAAAAAGATAAAATTTAATCTGTGCGTGTATGATTATGGAAATCAGAAGGTAAGGCTGGTACCATATGGAAGATATGGAAAGGTGCTGCCAGAGACACCGGAGAAGTATAAAGAGGATGTACACAGGATTTGTTCACCATTTGATATTATATTTTTTAATGGACGCTACTATATGTTGGGAGCTGATTTGGAAACGGAAAGACGTACAGACTTGAAATATAAGCTGTACAGAATTGATTTGATGACAGACGTTACAATTAATCGAGCGAAAGCTGTTACAAAAGAGGAGGTCGGACTTTTAGAATTAAATGATCTATTTGAATATAGAATGGAAAATCCGTATATGTTCACAGGTAAGGTTGAGAGAGTAAGAATACGTATAGATGCAGATCAATTCACACAGGTTGTGGATTGGTTCTCAGATCGCTTTAAGGTTGTAGGATACGATGCGGACGAAAACAAGTATTATGATATAGAACTCAAAGTAAATCTCAATAGTTTTACTTTTTGGATATTGCAATATAGCGGATGTGTAGAAGTTCTTGACAGAGAGAAAAAAGGCGAGAAATCCTATAGAAATAAGATTAAAGAAACATTGAAAAAAGCATTGGAAAAGTATGAGGAGTATGACCAATGAAGATAATAACATGGAATATAAATAGATTTGATGGGGTATGGGACTGGTATGAAAAAAAGAAAGATAAAGACACCAAATATCGAGAAAAAATGGCAAAAGCAATCATTGGATATTTGGTTAAATTAATATCAAATGAAGATGATGTGGCAGTATTGCAGGAGTTCCCCTATTATGAGTATAATGGTAGTATTCAATGGGGTTGTGATGAGTATAGTAACTGGACATCTTTATTTGAGAAGAATAATCTAACAGTTATAGAACCGTACAAAAAGGGACTAAATGTAACAGTAGCTGTGGTTCCTAAGCAGAAAAGTGTATGGAAAAAGACAGATGGTGATGATTGTAAAACATCATTTAAAGATGGGTATTTAAATAAGTATATTGAATTGTTAAAAGAATTTAGAATACTTGGAATTCATCTACCTAGTTCATCTGTATTATTGCCTTTATTGCACGGAATGGGAGAAGCCGATAGACCGGACTTAATTTTGGGAGACTTTAATTCAGGAGATTACGTAATCAAGAATAGATGGGATGAAGAACATGAGTGTGAAAGACAACAGTATCGAAAGCTGATTAATGTATATGGCTACACGGATATTTCTGGAGGTGGTGTAACAAATCATATAACAGGATCTTCAATAGATCATTTTTTAATAAAAAATACAGTGCTTTTTAGATTGAATATAAAAAACGTTTTTATTGATGATAATAAAACATTGTCAACATTGTCCGATCATTATCCAATTATAGTGGAATTGGAAAAGAAGTTTTAGAGAGCCATTTCCTTCAAATACAACAGATGCCACTAGTGTATTTGGAACGCTTAACAAAATATGCTACTCAGAATCGGGTATCAGGTGTAAAACGAGAATTGAAAGAGAGATAAAGTTTTGTTTTTGATATTTCTGAAAGAAACGATTTGAGTAGATTTATAAACCAATTGATATAGTAAAATCTCAAGGTAAAAAACAGAAAGGGGCAGTTGTTTTGGAGTTTATGATAAAGAGAGCCAGTATCTGGATGTGGTCAAAAATTACCTTGTATTTAAAACAGCATAATTTGTATTTTGAAACAGATCTGATGGAAGGTATACCGAGAATAACGATGGTTTTTAAGAATTGTGGCAGATCTCCAGGTTATATTACAGAGGGGTGTATGTGGTTTTATGAGAATTCTATGGAAGTAAGAGTTTATTATTCAAAATTGGGTGCAGAAATATGTCAAAAGTCGAAGCATCTGCCTGAATTATACAGATTAATGAATTATATAAATGCCAGATTGTGGGTAAGCGTTTCAGATGGTCTGGAAGGTGCATTATATCAGTCTCAATATTTAATATCGCCAAGATTCTATGTTACCGAAGACGAAATGCAAGATATTACAGCAACAATGCTTATTCCATATACGCATTTTGAACTGGATATGTTGGAGATAGAAGATTTTATTACAGCAGCGCTCCCCGGCTTGCTAGATGATTTAAGTATTCCAGTGTTTCTTTTGCTTGAAGGCAGGATAACCGCAGAAGAAGCTATAGATATGGTGAGGTCCTCGGGTGACCGAGGGTATATTTGAGAGTTCAATTTTAAAAGACGTTTCTGTTTTTGGTTTTAGTCGGATTGGTGACAGAGGAAGGTGAAAGAATTGGAACAAAAATTTAGTTCAGATTTAGAAATACCCAAATATCTCAAACGGAAAGAAAATGATATATCTAAAGCAAATAAGAAGTCAAAACACAGGCATCAATATGAAGAATGTCTAATTAGATATAAATGGAATTGGGAAGAAAATAAAATTCATACATCACTTAACAGCTATTGTATTATCTGTGGGAAAATCAATGATAAAATGAAAAATTCTATTGTAGTAGATTATATGCAAAAAATAGATACACCAGTGGGAAAACGTTATATACAGATTTCAGAGGATGTATTATATCAGACATATCGTGGAAAATTACCAGTATTTTTTGTAGAAGACATATATAAAGATAAATTTGTAAATTTACATAACACGAATAGCGTTAAAAGAGATGAAGAAAACATAGAGGTGAAGAACGTATGAAATGTGAAAATGTAGGTTTAAAATCAATATTGGCACCAAAATTCAGTAAACAGGATAAAAACTGTACCTTGTGAAATTATCATGTATCAGGCACTTGACTTTCTTTTGGAAGCAAGAAGAAGGGATTTCGTGAATTTAACTAACAGATTCGTAGACACATCAAACTTATGGATTTACAACTACTACAATAGTGAAACGAAATCATTTCACTTCGATTTCAAGGAGAGAATTGTTCCGGACAAAAATATTTGCAAGAGTGCTATATATGATCAGGCATTTATTGATGAGCTTATTAATATTGAAGAACATGAAAATGCATCTGTCTTCAAGGAAAATATGGTTCATTATGTGGTATGCGGTCATAGTATTGAGGCTGTAAAAGATATGACGGAAACACTTATGCAGAGCTTAATAAGGGCAAAGCGTATAAGTAGCCGACGCATGGAAGTGATTAGCGAGATAGAACCTGATGTGTATCTTGTACAAAATCATCTTAATGACATAATTGAGGGAAATTACGGAGGAGTGGTAGTTCTTGCTCTTACAGAAAAGTTCGGTTGTGATCCGGTAGATTATACTTTGACTAGCAAATATATAGTGAATCTTCTAAAAGAGTATAGAAATAAATGTCTTTTTGTTTTTACATACTCCTATAATTATTTGGAGGTCTAGAATGGAAAAGGATTTTATTGATGAGTTTATCACATCGAAAGATACAAGAGCTTATCTACATAGTATTCACCACGAATTTACAGATATAGAAAAGGCTACAATAGTTGCAAATCACATTATGATTTCATATGAGGAAAAGGTAAAGTGGTTAAAACAGTTTATGGACGAAATAACTGATGATGTATTAAGGAATAGGATATTAAAGGCGATATCACAGATTATGGAAGACAAGCAATATTACAATGAAAGTAATATTGCATCAGGGAATATACCTTATAGTGAATCATTGTCTGACTTCATATTTATACCACACAACTTCCGGCATGGTGACATTGTAAGAAGTCTCTATGGTAACTGGAATACAACTATGTTTAACGAGAAGATAGGAATAATCTTAGGTTATTTTGACGATGATTATGAACTTTATAAAAATCTCAGAGGAGATTATTCTGATGTTCAGGTTTGCGTAGATATTAAGTTTGATGGAGTAGCATATCAGGGAGAGTTTGAACATAAGCATATTAATCCGATATATATTGAGCGTATGTCCTTGAACGAAAAAGATGAGAGAATTGCATATCTTAAATATCTCACGAATTTATACAGTAAAAATAGTCATAGGATTAATGCTGATAACAAACCTGAATATGCAGGTGGTTCAGATGATTTATTAGAGCAGAGATATCTTAGTGAATATATCCCGGTTTATGATGATACTTCTGGTATTTGGTGTGTGCAGATGGGATATGGTTTTGAAAGAGGAGCTGTTGATTATATTGCGGCGGAGTTCTCTGGAACAGGGTTAATATATCATTTCGTGCGTAATGGTCAGTTGGATCATGCCCATGGATTTGATAGTGTGTTGGAAGAAGTTTTGCAGGATCCAGAAAATGTAGATATTGTCACAGACTATGGTGAATATTCACAGCAGGAAATAAATATGGTTAGTGGGATAAAGAGAGCTGTGATGTTTGTACAATCACACTGCAGACCTATGACCAGTGCAGAACTACGTGAAAATAGTATAGAGATAAAAAAATAAAGGAGAAGATAATTATGGATATATATGAGGCATTTGCTGTATCAAATAAGCCAGGAGAAATAACATTAACAGGATTTCATTTCATAAAAGATATGCTTCCACATGATTTTGAGGTTTGCTTAATTATAGAGAAAAATGGTCATTTATCCGCTGGATGTTGGGACACCGGATTTTGGAGCACTGAAAATGGAAAGGCTGGAAGTTTTAGGCAAAGCCGAGGAGGAGTAATTGAACTTGATAATGTACTGGCATGGTTACCTATAGAAGAAACAACAATAAACATAAAAGAATTATGGTGGAATCCTGAGTATCGTCTCATATCTATTCTTTTGAATTGTGTTATGGTGTTTGCAAAAGATGCTGATAAATATCTAACTATCGAATATTACGGTGGAAATGAAAAGAAAATCATCTTTCACATGGATGTAACGACGGGCAACATATTAGAGATTGATGAAAATGGCAGAGGCGAAATATACTATCTACAATCTACAATGAGAGCATGGCATGATGATTTGAAGGAAAAACTTTTGGAAGGCTATTATAGTGGCAGATATACTGTTTTGCCAAAGTGGGAGGAATAGCACTTATGAATTATGAACCAAGGACATTAGAAGAGATTGTCGTTGGGGGTGAAAGATTTAACAATGAGCAGAAGTTATAAGCATACACCAGTATACAAAGTCGGTGGCAAAACGAAATTTGCCAAGAGAGTAGCGAATAAGAAAATACGTCGTTCGGGAAAAGATAATCTTGAAAATGCATATTCGGGTAAATCCAATGATTATCGCAAAGAAAATGAATCATGGCATATTTGGGATTATAGATTTTGGGGAGAACCAATATGGAGAGCGGAATCTTGGCGGAACATAGAGGGAAAATTATGGGAAAAACTTTATAAGAGAAAGTGAGGCAATAGATTATGGCAATTCAGTTTAAGGAACTTAGAAAGTATTTGGAAAGAAATATCAGGTTATCCATATGTTTTGAAGATGGTCATTATCACGATTATCTGATGATTTCGGACATACCGGCTGAAAAATACAATGATTTATATCTTTATGGTGTGGGAATGGCAGATGTTGAATTTTCTAAGGATATATACATATCTCAAAAGGATTTAGACGGAGTAATTGTTTCAATAAACGATGATACAATAGAACCTGCGATTGAGATTGTTCTTCATGAAAATTCACGTGAGATAGAAAGAAAGGCAGAAGATGTTCTTTTGTTCAAAGATATAAAGCCTTATTTACAGATAGGGCGAAATTTTGCTGTTGTTAATAGAGAAGACTGGTCATACAGATTATACGAATATCGAAATGAAATTCCAGCTAGTTATGACGACATGTTTGTGTATGGTATAGGCATGGAGGATAATTTAGAAGAAAGCGATAAAAATATCGCAAAAGTGTTGGAAAAAAGAAAATTTGATTCATGCTTGAATAAGCGGATGGTAATTGTGTTGTCAAATACAGCGAGGACGGATATTGAATAAATGGAAAAACTATATATGGAATATTTTAGAGCGAAGGATGGTTATTATTATGAATTTGTCTGAGTTTTTGGAAAATTGGGATGGTAATACACAAATTGTGGTAAAGACTGATACAGAGGAAGTATTTTGCGGGAAGGTTGCGGATGTATCCGTGGATATAGCATGCAGATGTAGTATTCCTAAAGCTGGTGTAAAGCATAATAGAGAAATAATGAACATAATTGTAGAGCATAACGGCAAAGAAAAAAGCAATTGATTTCAGTAAGCGGATTAAAAATAGAGTACAAAAATGGAAGGTGGATTTGTTATGGAGAATAGATTATTTTTATTATATTTTCCGGGTTATTATGATGGAGATGAAATCATTGGAATATATGATGATATATCGAAGTTGAAAGCTTCATATGAACGCGTGATTAGTAATCCTGCAGATGAGCATGGATTTCAACAATATGATTTTTATCTCAATAATCCTTGTACAAAACTTACGATAGAAGAATTCAATCAGGACAATGAAATATTTGTAGAAGTAGAACCTGAATTTCTATGGGCAGAGTTTGATAAGGAATCTGTTTATGGGAAGGGACCGTTCTTTCTCCTTGTTACAGCAGATGAATGGAATCATGATGCCGACGAGTGGCTTGGAATATATGTAAGCAAAAAGACAGCAAGGGAAGCCTATGATAGGGCAGTTGCATGGTGGAATGAAGAGCAGAAGCGGGTGTCGGTTTCTACATCGCAAAGAGTTGCGATGTTTGAGTATATTGCTATGGATGACAGATTTAGGGAAGTGGAACGAAAAGAGCTAGACTGAAATGAGAAGGAGATTCTAAGTAATGGCAACTTATGTTATTGGAGATATTCATAATTCACTAAAAAAAATTTGATGAAATGATTAAGCTGATATCACCTACAACGCAAGACCAGATTATGGATCTGCCTTTGCATATTGAAATCGATATTGGTTCAGAGAAATATCTTCTTGCACATGCAATGACATTTGCTCCACTGTATAGAGAACAGGAAGAAACTATGTATCTTGAAGGAATTGCAGAAATGCAAAAGTATTGGCAGTATGGTATAAAGGGTTATGTTTCGTTAATAGGACATCATGATTCTGCTCATCTTTATACAATCTTAATTTCAAAACAAACTTACTTACGCCCATTTAATACAAATAAAGATA
>ENA-OPBF01002392-OPBF01002392.1-human-gut-metagenome-genome-assembly--contig:-NODE-2392-length-10609-cov-1.717548_pt1 | contig 10609 bp, 9 predicted proteins | sample MGYA00241067_ERZ501450 | MGnify/ENA primary metagenome ERZ501450 (study PRJEB25962, sample SAMEA2042516) | human gut metagenome | biome: human gut; feature: human-associated habitat; material: faeces... | reverse complement strand
ATTTTCTTTTGAAGTATTAACACGGCTTCTAAATAATCTTCTCCTGACTCATATAGGTGCATTTAAATCCTCCAAACATATAAGTGTAGACTATTCAATACCCAACAACCAGTTGGGACTTCATCCTCCCATTGTTTAAGCTGTATAATAATTAGGCATAAATCTAGCTATGTATCCTGGATCATATGTATTTAAAAAACTCAATCAGCCCTTCATTGCCACCGTTCATTTATCCAAGTCGAACTACCATCGTTCGTTTGAGTTCACAGAAAATAGCGTCAGGAACGCAGAAGACTTTTTAACTAATTAGCAACTATACATTTACTTACATTTCAACGTGAACGATTTCCACCACTTTTTTAATCCAAACTTGACTTCTGATCATTTTCTCTTTTACATATTCTATATTTTTCAACCTCTTGTTTTTTGTTTTGAATAACCCCCAGAATAGTTTCTGCTACAATAATCCAATCAGGATCTAACATCATTGCATGACATATATTTGGAAAAATTACAGTTGTTGCCCCTAAATCATTTCCCATTTTAACCAAGTCATTTAATATAATCCCCCTATCCGCAAAACTACCAATAATTATTATTTTTTTATCATTCGGCAAATATGGTAATATAAATGGTTTTAACAATTGGATAGATAGCTTAAAAGAGCCTTTGGCAAATTATTCTTCGTAGTTCTGAATAACACTTTTGTTTAATCGATTCGAGAAATAAATATCCGATAAATTATATGAAGAAATATGTTTACCAAAAATACTAATATAATTTCTAAACATACCTCTATTAGTAGCAGGCGCTAAAAGTACAATTTTTGAAGAAATATCTGGAAGTAAATCTAATAACTTTAATGCTATAGCCTTCTCTCTCAAAGGCAGTGTATCAATATCCAATCTTCTGCCTTAAAATGTATTTCCTCCCTTATTGGGTGTCCGAATACATTTTAAGGCCATTCTAAGAAATTATTTTTCATTCTATTTCACACTTAGACTTAATTTGCGAAAGAAAAAAACTCTGCAATACATTTTTTATTATCCTCTGTCCATCTGCCACTCCATACCGTTTTGCCATGCTCAATAAACACAAAGTAATTACAACATTTTGCAATCAATTCCGGATCATGAGTTATAATAAACAATGTTTTCCCCATATCGCTAAGCCTTTGCAAATTGTCAGCAACTTCCAGCATATGATGATAGTCCAGACCACTAGTCGGCTCGTCAAATACCAAAATTTCTTTGTCCGATGCAATTGCACTTCCTATTGCTACCCGTTGCTTTTGACCACCGGATAATGACATCGGATGCAGTTCTTTATACTCTAATAGATTCAAACTGCTAAGTATTTCCTCCGTTTGGTTTTTATCGGTCTGTTCGTCCTGCCCTTGCATACTGAGCATAATTTCATCAGACACGCTTTCCGTAAAAAGCTGATGATTTACATCCTGCATGACCATATAACACTTTTTGATTCGCTGCTTTGCTCCCAAAGTTTCTTTTCCGATTTGCAGCGTACCTTTTGCCGATTTCTCCAATCCACACAAACATTTTGCAAATGTGGTCTTTCCTGCTCCATTATCTCCAAGAATTCCTACAATCGCTCCTTGCGGAACGGACATTTTCGGTATATTCATTGCTTCTATCTTTCCATATGAGAACAAAAAATCTTTAACTTCAATGCAACTACCTCCTATAACCACATTCGGTATGTTGCTAAAGCGAGCTGGATGAAGAGAACGGAGCCCCATCGTCCGAAGCTGCTCTTCACTAAATTGTGCAAATGCAGTGGCAGACATATCCTTTTCAATCCGGCCATTTTTTAAGTAAATCACCCGGTCTGCAATATCCATCAAATAATAAAGCCTATGTTCTGCAATAATAACCGTCTTGCCCATCGATTTCCATTTTGCAACAATGTGCTTCAAATCAGCAATCGTAGCCACATCAAGATTCGAGGACGGTTCATCCAGCACGAAAATTTCCGGCTCCATAGCAGAAACAGATGCACACGCTATTTTCTGCTTTTCGCCGCCAGAAAGGGCGAACAAGCTACGGTCAAGCAACTTTTGTATTCTCAATTCTCCAGTAACCTGCCCAATCCGCCTATATATCTCTTCCTTTGGTAATCCGATGTTCTCACATCCAAAAGCAATTTCCCCAGTAGTATCCACATTAAAGAACTGGGAGCGTGGATTCTGAAATACAGAACCGACCACCTTTGAAAGCTCGTACAGCGGTGTTTTAGTTGTTTCCTTTCCGTTTACCAATACAATCCCATCCAGTTTTCCCTCATAGTATTCTGGTGTCAATCCATTAATCAATCGGGTAAGTGTTGTTTTACCGCAACCAGATTCTCCACAAAGCAAAACTATCTGTCCATCCGGGATTGTTAAGTTTAAATCATAAACACCGCTCTCTCGCTCTGTGCTTTGATAAGTAAAAGTGACATTTTGAAATTCAATCATAGATTTGCCACCTCCTACAAACAAGCCCACACCAGCAGACCAGCCGAAAGTACGGCAATAATGAGGTCATATACTGTAAAACCAATGTGTGCAATACTCGTTCTGTGATTTAATCCCCCTACCCCTCTGGTGAGTGCTGCCGCTGATAATTCATCCCCAATTTTGACAACAGACATCATCAACGGAATTACCCGGTATTCCAAAAGTGCAGTAGGATTTTGCCAGAACTTCTTTGTTCCAAACTGAATTTCACGCATCCGCATAGCGTCCGTAATAGCTGCCGATTCTTCCCCTAATGTTGGAATAAAACGAAAAACAACAGTAATCGGAATGATGAACGCCTCCGGAACATGCCATTTCTCCATAGCAGCCACAAATTCATCGGTGGATGTAGATTCAATAATGTAATAGCCCAACATAAAAATCGGGAATAAACGAATCACCATTGCAACTAGCAGCACAGAAACCATGTTCAGGATTGCCGGCAATACATACATCCCCTGCGTCAGCTTTGCTACAATTGCCAAAGCGAACAGCCCTCCATAAATGAGAGCCGTCCGCATTTGGCGATTAATCAATAGCAAGGTCAACGGGATTATCGCCACCGCAGCATCCATCGCAAGATTCTCATATACAAAGAACATCAACATTGTAACAAACGCCATAAATAAGACTTTTGTACGCGGATCAAGATAAAAGCCTTTCTTTTTGGGTGGTTGATAAGCCTCGTACCGTTCCATTAGACAATACCTGCCCTTTCAAAATGTTTTTTCAACATCTTACGTCCAAGCAATGCTCCTAACAGATAGTAGGAAGCACGGATTTTTTTCATAGAATCATAATCCACGCAAAGGCAATCGATATAATGGGCTAACTCGCTTGCATACTGTTCCCCCATAGATGCCTCTACCTGTGCCATATATGTATCTGCCATCACCCACATTGGAGCCTGACAACCGATCATACCGCAGGAGAACAACCAATAACCAATCACATCCACTTTAAAGTTCTTATATTTTCCCGCCTTTAATACCAAATCAGCAATCAGTCCAAATACAACGTAACCTACTATTGCTGTCCATGTATATCCCATAAAGAACCAAAAAACGCCACAAATCACAGACATAATTGTAACCATACCAAATTTCTCAGTCTTTGTCAGAAACAACATAAATGGGATTCCAGAAATCAGCGGAATCAATAGATACAAGAACGGATAAAGCACCGGAATTGCATTGAGCATACCTACAACGAAAAAGAATACGATGTAGATAGCGGTATAAATACCGACATTGATAAGGTCTTTCGCTTTGAGCTTTTTATTTGTTTCCATTTTAGAGAACCCTCCTTAAAATTTGTTGTTTATCTATTTGACTGCTGCAAAACAGTACAAATCCTGTTTAGTTGCCGGCATTCAGCTTCCAGCCGATTGTCTCCTTGCGCCCAAGTACAAAATCAGCATAAATGCCCTGCTGTTTAATCAAATCGTCATGTTTACCCTGCTGCACGATTTTTCCGTTATCCACCACCAGTATCTGGTCTGCATTCCGCACAGTTTTCAGCCTGTGTGCAATCATAATGATTGTTTTATCCTTTGTCAGTTCCTCAATGGCTTTCTGCAGGCGATCCTCGTTCTCAGGGTCTACATTTGCAGTTGCTTCATCTAAAATAACGATAGGTGCATCTTTTAACATAGCCCTTGCAATGCTGAGCCTTTGCTTTTCACCTCCGGAAAGAGAAGCTCCGCCCTCACCGATAACCGTATTGTAACCGTCAGGAAGCGCCTCGATAAAATCATCACAGCAGGCTCTTTTTGCTGCCGCAACAACTTCGGCATGGGTAGCCTCCGGTCTGCCAAACTTAATGTTATTTTCAATCGTATCTGCAAAAAGATAGACATTCTGGAACACCATGCTAATCTGCTCCATCAGGGATTCCAGCGTGTAATCCCTCACATCTTTTCCGCCAATTTTAACCGAGCCGCTATTTACATCCCAAAACCGGGCAATCAGGTTACAAAGCGTTGTTTTGCCGGAACCAGAGGGACCGATCACTGCGGTAGTGGTTTTGTCTGGAATCTGCAAGTTGATTCCATGAAGAATTTCTTTGCTTTCATAGGAGAAATGCACATCATCAAATACAATGTCATGTTTCTTCACAGCAAGTGCTTTGCCGCTTTCGTCCATCTGCTCCATGTCCTCTGTCTGTAATGTTCTTTCGATGCTACTGTCTGCCAGACGCAGCATGGAAATACCCATTCCGAACAGCTTGATCTGCCCAAACACCAGAAATGACATAATAATCACCATCAAAGTATTAACTAATGTCATTGTTCCATTTATCCAGAACACAACCGCTGCCAGCATCATGCCGATACCCGCAATCTGCAATACAAGCTCCTGAAAAATCGTGTAAGGCGTCATAAGCTGCTCCATACCAAGATTGCTTTTCCGGTTATATTCCAGCGCATCCTGAAGATTTTTATCGCCCCGCCCACTCAGGTTAAAAGACTTGATAACGCCCATTCCCTGCACATATTCCAGAACAGTTTCAACAAGAGCCGTTTGAGATTTTTGCGAGTTAGGCGCAATGACAGCAGATTTTTTCTCCATAGAAGATACAACCAGCAGATACACGATGATTCCTGCTGCGGCAATCAGCCCGATCCTCCAGTCAAAAATTAAAATCATTATAGTAAACACAACCGTTCCTATAACGCCGCCTAAAATATTTACCAATGTCATAGGAACCAGATTTTCAATATTGCCAAGTACCGTTGTACATACTCCAGTTACCTCGCCCAAACTGTTCTCGTTAAAAAATCCCATAGGCACACTTTTTAGGCGGTTCCCAATAGAAACCCTCCGGTTAGCTGCCATGAAATAGCCGGCGTGTGTCTGCTGTAATTTTGAGAAACGGCTGGTAACTGCATTTCCAATAATGCTGGCGAGCATAAAGGCAAGGGAAATCCAGACAGTTTTCATATCCTTATCTCCGTTTGTCAGTGCCATTACCACAAAGTAAATTGCACCAATCTCAAACATATGGAAAACAGCGTTCAGAAAACTTACCGCCACGGATTTATTGATATTGCCTCTTTCCTCACCGGAAAACTCCCATATTTTTTTGAATGTACCAATCATGCCACGTCACCGTCCTTTGCTCCAATATGCGCCTGCCACATGGATTCATACAACGGGCAGCTTTCCCTAAGTTCCTCATGCCTGCCGCTCGCCATTATTCTGCCATCCTTAACTACCACAATTTTATCTGCGTCCTTAATGGTTGACAGCCTGTGTGCAATAACAATTACCGTTTTTCCTTTTACAAGTTTTGCAATGGCTTCCTGTATGACCGCTTCATTTTCCGGGTCTATGTATGCCGTGGCTTCATCCAGAATGACTATCGGAGCATCTTTCAGCATCGCCCTTGCAATGGCAATCCGCTGACGTTCTCCGCCGGAAAGATGCGCCCCTCCGCTACCTACCTTTGTGTCATAACCCTTTTCAAGTTCACGGATAAACCCGTCACAGCCTGCCGCCCTGCAAGCAGCCTCTATCTCTGCATCTGTGGCCGACATTCTTCCCATGCGGATATTTTCACGGACAGTTTCATCAAACAGAAAATTATCCTGAGATACAAAAGCCGCCTGATCATACAACTGCTTCAGAGGAATTTTCTTTTCATCCACGCCGCCTATTGTCACTGTTCCGCTTTGCACATCCCAAAAACCTGCTATCAGCTTTGCAATAGTTGACTTGCCTGAACCGGACGGACCTACCAGAGCCGTCATGGTTCCAGCCGGAATTGCAAGGCTCACATCGTGAAGTATTTCTTTATCTCCGTGATACCCGAAAGACACATGGGAAAGCCCTATATCCATCTTTCCAAATGTGACGGTTTTTTCTTCATGCTGTTGTTCCTCTGCAAGAAGAACTTCATCCACCGATTCCACCGTTGTTCCCACTTGTGCAAGCGTATCCACAAAATTCATAGCAGCCATCAATGGCCCCGTAATACCTAAAGCCAAAATGACGGTTGTAATAAATACTTCTGCTGACAAACTTCCCCCACGGTAAAAAACAAAACCGACGGGGAGAATCGTAATCAATGTGGCAGGTACAATCGAGTAAGCCATCGACATACCAAACTGGCTTTTTTTCATCCAGTTATAGTAATATTTCGCATTGGCTTTCACTCTGTCTGAAAATTTGGCATATGAACTTTTTCCCTGGTTAAATGCCTTAATTACCTCAATGCCGTTAATGTATTCTACAATCGTTTCATTCATTTCCTTTGTTGTTCCGACAGCTCCCTCATAGTCCTTACTGTAAGAACCCATGACCGTCATTAGGAAAACCATGCCTGCCGGAATGGAAACAAGCGACAGGAGCGCCATGCGCCAGTCAAGGATAAACAGGTAAACAATAATCAGTATCGGCCCTGCTATATTTGCCGTCAGCTCCGGAAACAAATGCGCCAGTGTTGTTTCCATACCGTCCACCTGATCCACAATAAGCTGTTTCATCTTCCCACTGGACATATCTGTCACTGTTCCAAGAGGGAGTTTCGGCAGTTTTGCCAATATTTTTTTGCGGATAGTTTTTAAAACGGAAAAGGTTGCCTTATGTGATATGGACAGCGCCAAGGTATAAAGCAGTGTCCGCACTAAATAGCCTGCCATCCCAATGCACAGCCATTTGAAGTACAATGACATATCCCTATTTCCTTCAAGCAGATTCACAATCATCTGCGCCGCAGCAAAGTATGGAAGCATCCCGCCTAAGACACCGAGAAATGCGCTGATAACCGCACAAATCAGTCCTGAATGCTGCGATTTTCCAAGCTCCCAAACACGGAGTAATGGATTTTGTTTTTGCATATAGGTTCCTCCTTGATAAGTTAGATTTCGCTAACCATATATTAAAAAAATATAGTAGCCAATAAGAAGATAACAAAGTGTGCTAACAAAAATCGCAAACTAAGTTATCTATCAGGCAAAAAAGTGTGGCCTTTTATTCAAAGACCATGCACTTTCCGCCAACCGGCTGTAATAAACTCTGCCAGTGTATGCGTTGCCTGAATTGCTTCTTCTTTCGTGTAGTCATGCAGGACTGTTTCAAAGATACAGGAGTAATAAGCATGATTCAACATATGCAGCTCTTTCAGTCCAAGCCGTTTATATTTAATTCCCTTTTCTTCAAGAACATCGTACATTTTCAACGTGTCCTGAACTTCTTTTTCTACCATCCAGTCAGTAAAGTCAACATATTTTGTTCCATCCGCACAATGCAGAAGAAGTTTGAACGAATCAAAGTGGCTGAAAATAAATTCAATAAACTCGACCATTGTTTCAACCGAAACATTCCACAAATCAGTCATGTTGTCAACAGATATATAATCAAAGCATCGCTCTCCTGCAGCATCATACCTTTTACGAATCCCCTCGACAGCAGGCTCAACCAATGCCGAGAACAATGCCGCCTTATCTTCAAAGTGCCGATAGTATGCTCCAGTCGTAATCCCCGCACCCTTGCAAAGCTCCCGAAGATTTGTGCGTTCATAGCCATTTTTAAGGAATAGCTGCTTTCCACTTTCTAAAATCTTCTCATGGGTAGTCTCATAAGTGCCAACTGCCATTTATTCACCTCCTTGATGCGCCTGTGTGCTAACATAGTTATCATTATAATTATCCCCACTTTTTTTGTCAATAGTTTTTTCTATAAATTTGAAAATTAAATCTGCTATATTTCTCCAATCCGGATCAAGCATCATATCATGACATACACTATCTACAATCTTCAACTCCGCGGTGTGTATTTTAGCGTTGTCTTTAACTGCCTGCAGAATTACACATTGGTCATTATATGATCCAATTACCAGGGTTGGAATTTTTCTAACATATATAGAGAATTTTTTTTGACGTTTCATCATGGCATACTCAACCTTTTTTGACTCTTTATCTAATAATGACATATAGTATTCTTTTCGTTCTGAATCTAACCTTTCTGAAAAAAGAATATACTCCAAATTATTTTTTCTCTGCTTTTTACTCATCTGTAGTAATTGTAAAAAATTATTTCTTACTGGCATTGGTGTAATTAAAACAACTGACTGTATTGAAGAGTATATTTCTTCCAAGCACATCTGTGCGATTCTGCATCCCAATGAATGTGCTATCAAGATAATTTTTCCATCAATCATATCTATAGTCTTTATTAGATCTTCTACCATATCCTTGACTACTATCTGATCAACATTTTCTATTCTTTCACTGTTACCGTGATTTCTAAAGCTCATAGCATAAACATTATATCCATGAGCATAAAAAAAAGGTATGAAATGTTCTTCCCAACACCATGCTGCATGATATGCTCCATGCACAAATAAAATGGTATTCTTATTTAACAGACTTACTTTTTTTATAATTTCCAATTGCATAACAAGCATTACTCCTTTGTACAATAAAAAAGTTTCTGTCCCAAAACCTCCAAATATTCACCATATCCTGGAAACTCTTCACTATTACAAAACCCATTTTCTTCAAGAATCTCCAGCCATTGTTTTCTATTCAGAAACATGGTATTTGTCGCTTTTCTCCGATCCTTTGGTGCTGTCATCATAAAAGACTGCGTTATGAGGATATCCGGAACATCCTCTACAGTTTCTATGACAAGTAAAATTCCACCTGGTTTCATTACACTATTTATCTCATAAATGCACTTATCTGTATTAACAGAATTATTCAATACTCCCACCGCTATCACAATATCCGCTTGGAAATTTGAGGGCAACTGGCTTGAAAAAGCTTCATCAATATCTAATGTTTGATGATGCATCTCTATTTTTCCATCACACTCCTTATATCGCTCTTTAGCTCTTTGTAAAAAAAATCTGGAAATATCTGTATAAAAATATACAATATGCTCTTCAAATTTATTCTCGCGAATATCGCTCAGTACCTTATTGGACGTTGCTCCTGTGCCGGCACCAATTTCGAGGATTGTTGCATTTGCATTCTCATGTAAATATCCCAACACTTTTTTCGACAGAGAATGGTTCAAATATTGCAAAATCTTTGTCTCTTTATAAAGTGCATGTGCATATATATCTTCTCCCTGTTCAAAGAGCAATAGCGTTGCCTGCTGCTCTTTCTGAATCAATTTGTCCCAATTTTTAATATTATTAATAATATAATCCAAAACTAAAGGAGACTCCAATTTCCCTTTCCAAAGGTATTCTACTTCTTCCCATCCATATTTTAATCCTTTTTCATATATCTCGATTTTACATACATAAATCCCATCGGTTTCAGTTACATAATTATACTTTTTCAACAGTTCAATCCATCTATATATAATATCATTATTGTCCGTATTTACCGATAGGCATTTTAGTATTTGATTTAATGTGCAAGGAATATCTTTTAGTAAAACGCCTTTTTTATTCATATAGAATAATATTGTTTGTGCCAATATTTTTTTCGCATCTCTACGCTATATTGTATGTATTCCTGACTAAAGTTATCGAATATATTTTCAATTTCACTCTCTGTTCGCAGATCAAGTAATTCTTCTAGCAATAGAGGATGATATTCCTTTTTACACTTTAACGAAAAATTTAATTTACTTAAAAGTTCTTGAGAACATCTTATATTCAAAATCTGTTGCTGCATTTTTGACGCGACATTTTCTTGCCGTTTAATATAACGTTCAGTCTTTTTTATTTCGGAGGCCAATGAATTACTATATACAGTATTTATATAGCAATCATAATTCGCCTCTCCATCTACAGTTTGAATAGTCGGATGAAACAAATACCCTTTTGAGTTCTCATTATTACTTATTTCAGGAAAAAAACCTTCCCAAATAATCGGGCCCAAATATCCTCTTAGAGAGAGATTTCCTCTGTCTGTTTGAATGTTAAATTCAACGCTTTTGGCTGTATATTTCCGTTCTAAACCATAATAAATTTTCTTATCGATTTCAAAGACTACTATCTTATTCCTTAATCTACACCAAACCCATTCTTTGCTATCCTGTTCAACATGTTGCTCAACTGTCATTTGTTGCATATTAGGTAAAAACATACCTAATGTAACGCATTTTTATAGCTGTGTGCTTCATCTACATA
>ENA-OPBF01002381-OPBF01002381.1-human-gut-metagenome-genome-assembly--contig:-NODE-2381-length-10651-cov-2.213477_pt1 | contig 10651 bp, 16 predicted proteins | sample MGYA00241067_ERZ501450 | MGnify/ENA primary metagenome ERZ501450 (study PRJEB25962, sample SAMEA2042516) | human gut metagenome | biome: human gut; feature: human-associated habitat; material: faeces... | reverse complement strand
ACCGGGTCCCGGCCCCCCTTCAGGGCCCTGGTGATGATCTGGCTCATGGTGCCGCGCAGGCGGCGGTCGATGTCCGCCAGCTCCGGCTCCCGGGCAAACAGCTGCTGCTGACGCTCCCGGAACTGCCGGGCCCGGCGCTGCTTATCCTCGTCAAAGCGGGCCATGGCCCGGCTGAGAATTTTTCCATCGTAGGGCATGGGGTTCCCTCCTTTACCGCTTTATATTACCACTTCATGTATTTTTCCATGCGGGAGTTGTCCTGATCCGGCTTGTCCGGCTTCGGGGACGGCTGGGCGGGCTTTCCGGCGTCGCCCTGCTGGACCTCCTCCGGGGTGTGCCAGCCGTTTTCGTGCCAGCGGCGGAGGATGCCGTTGAGATACCGCCACTCTAACTGCTTCTTATAGAATATGGTCTTGTCGTAGGCCAGGGCCACCGTTTCCGGCGGGAAGCCCTTGTCCATCCAATCGGAGATGTACTTTTCCTCGCTGGCCACCGGGCGGCGCTGGCCCAGGCCCAGCACCTGCATATAGGCGGACTGGCCCTGCTGTCTGTCCCGCCAGGTTTTCAGATAGCGGGCGGCGCTGTCCTGGTCGAACAGGCCCTGGCGGGCCCAGTAGTAGCCCTCCTTCTCGATCTGCCGCAGGGTCGGCCGCCGCCTCGTCAACGAAGCCCGGTTTGCCTTCCACAATCACCGTCGGCACATTGTTGCAGGACGACCGTCATCAGGCACCCGCACAACCGCAGCAGTCCGACACCGGTACCGCGGCGGCCGAGGTCTCGGACGACACGCCCGATCCCGATCGCACCGGTTCCGCTGACATCGTGGCCGCTGGCGACGTGGATCTTACCCCGGAAGTCGAACCCGATGCTGACCGGACCGCCAATCACCCGCAAGCGAATGTCTCCGGCATCGCAACCGGTACGGGATCGACCAAACCGCAGCCCTCACATGGCGCTTCCCATTCTTCGGTGACGATCACGCTGAAGGAGCTCCTCAGTATGAACGGGCATAGCGGCACGACGTCAACCGACGCTTCCCCTGCGTCTCAATCCGCCGCCCCGACCGACGATGCGGTGAATGACGATACTCCGGACAGTCTCGTTCAGTACGGAGCCTCGAGTGCCCAAACCACGGTGATTCCGCTGTTGGAGCGGGAAGAACGCGCTCTGCGCGATGCCCGTGCCGGGTTGGACGGGTATGACAGCGAGGGCAATCCGCTGGCCGAATCGTCCACATCATCCAAATAATGTCGTGTACGGTGTTCCGCGCCACGCCGAGCGCGTAACACCGCACATGACGACGCAGACACGCGGCACAATAGAGTACAGAACCTCGGCCGGCGACGGCCACTTACCATGATGTTCGTCACAAAGACGGCAGAACAAGGAGCCTTATATGGATATCGAACTGGGCATTCAGAACGTGGCACGACCGGTGAACTTCAGCACCGACGAATCAGCCGACAATGTGAGCCAGGCCATCGCGCAGGCCGTGGCCGACAACACGACGATCGATCTGACCGATGACAAGGGCCGTCGCATCATCGTGCCCGCCAAGGCACTCGGTTACGCGATCATCGGCTCCGAAACCAAGCACGCCGTCGGCTTCGGCACGCTGTGACCATGAATCGCGCATAAGCGGCCTTGGGCATTATCTCAAGGCCGCTTTTGTATTGCTGAATCACCGATATAGCGGAAGCACGCCGCGATGAACGATCTCTTCGACAGTGGCCTCGTCGGTGAGGTTCTCCCCCAGTTTGTTCGGTTTGCCTTTGCCATGCCAGTCAGACCCACCGGTGACCAGCAGCTGGTGCCGGCGGCAGATGGTGAGCAGCCGTTCTCGTTGCTCCGGTGAATTGCCACGGTGCCATACCTCCAGCCCGTCCAGTCCTTCGCTGATCAATGCCTCGATCTGGTCATCGGACAACAGTCTGCGGTTACGGCTCACATCACCGGCATGGGCGATCAGAATCACACCGCCTGCTCCCTTGACGGCGGCCACCACTTCATGAGAGGTCGGCGAAGGCGTGGGAATATAGTATTTGGATGAGGCGCTGACCGCATCCGCAAACGCTTCCGAACGAGTCCGATATACGCCGGCACTCACCAAAGCATCAGCGATGTGAGGCCGGCCAATGGTGGTTTTGCCACCCTCCTTGACTTGGGCGAGCACGGATTGCCAGGTAATCGGATAATCACGAGACAACAATTCGACCATGCGCTGCGTGCGTTGCAACCGTGCGGCTCGAGTATTGGCGAACAAGTCCGTGATGTGCTGATTCGTGGGATCATACTGGTAGCCGAGCATGTGCACGGAGACGTTCTCATCCGTGGCGGTGATCTCGGTGCCGCGGAGCAACGGCAAACCGACCCTATGAGCCGCGGCTTCGGCCTCCGGCCAGCCGGCGGTGGTGTCATGATCGGAAATGGCCACGCCCTTGAGTCCCAATGCCTTGGATTGTTCGGCCAACGTGGCCGGCGTTTCCGTGCCATCCGAGAAGGCGGTATGGCAGTGGATGTCCCACCCGACGGCGGGCGGTTCCAAAGGCATCACATATCCAGTCATACCTTCCATCGTAACCTCATTTCAGCATTCCCACGCAAGGCGCAGACAGGTCGTCACCTTCTGCCAACGGCCGAAACCAGACATTCGGCACCCAGCTGACAACCGCAGAGGCTAATCTGGAGCGCAGCGCTATCGAAAGGGACATGATGACTCGTAACACCGCAACCGACACATCATCCAGCACCACGAACACCACGCCGCTTGGCTTGGCGGAGGCACGACCGTTGATTGGATGGCGCCACAGTGCCACTTGGACATATCTCATCATGCTGATTGCCTCGGCAGTGGCGTTGGGGGCCTCGCTCATTCTGTCCGCTGAGACTTTGCAATTGGCTCGGCATCCGGAGTCCGCGCTCGGCTGCGATCTGAACTCGGCGGTGTCCTGTTCGGCGGTGGCCCAGTCCTGGCAGGCGGAAATCGTGAAATTCGGCGGGCTGAGCTATCCGAACGCGTTCTTCGGCATCGCCGCCGAATCGGTGTTCGTTACCATCGCGGTGATCGGTCTGGCGCGTGTGAAGGTGCCGCGTTGGTTCGCGACCTGCACGTGGCTGGGCGGACTGGCCGCTTTGGCTTACTCGTACTGGCTGAGCACGCAGTCGCTGTTCGTGATTCACGCGCTGTGCCCGTGGTGCCTGACCCTGATGTTCTCCACCACCATCCAGTTCATGGCGTTGAGCCATGCGACCGTGGCCGTGCAGGGATTGCCGTCACGTAAAGCTGTGGCGGCTGATGATAGCGACGGTGAGGCTGAGGTCGCAATGGTGCCGGCCGGACTCAATAAGTATTACCGCCTCAACATCGACCTCATGGTCGATATACCGTGGATCGTGGCGATCGTGGTACTCATCATCGTCACCGAAGGCGCGGCCCTGTTCGCTGCCTGATTCCTTTACAACAAATCGATATCGGCGACCAGCGTGGCTGCTCCGGTCAGCTTTACGTCGCTGTCGGTGACGTCCACGCGCAGGGTACCGCCACGTACGGTGATGTCCCAGTGGCTGATGCCGGTCTTGGCCTGCAGCACAATGCCTGTGGCGCACAGGCCGGTGCCGCAGGACAGGGTTTCGCCGCAGCCACGTTCGTTGACGCGCATCGTGGCTTCACCCACGCCGGTGCTCTGATCGATGTCGTCGACCCGCACGAATTCCACGTTCTGGTCGGATTCGATGACCGGAGCCACCACTGGTTTGGTGACCAAATCCAGTGATTCAACCACTGGCAGGGACGCGAAGGCATCCTCGATCACCGCGACCACATGCGGGTTGCCCATATCCACGAACGTACCGCGCGCCGAGCCCTCAGTGCCGGGGATGGTGACCTCGTAGGCGTCGGTTTCGCCGATCTTCCACTCCCCCATTTCGACCTGGAACACGTTGGCTCCGTACGGCCTCATATTGCCGCGTGGCGTCAGAATCTTGACGCCGGCACGGGTGCCGAGGCGGAACGGCTCGGTGGAGTCGGCCACACCCTCACGCTGAGCGAACAAGGTGATGGCGCGTGTACCGTTGCCGCACATCTCCGCCAACGATCCATCCGCATTGCGATAGTCCATGAACCATTTCGTGCCCCCGGCCAGTACGTCCGAAAGCTGATCATCGCTTAAATCAGACACGAAATCAGGCCGTGTCAGGCGAATCAGGCCGTCACCGCCAATGCCGAAGTGACGGTCGCACAGGAATCGGACCTCATCGGCGGTAGGCTCGAATTTGCCGGACTTGTCGAGGTATACCACGAAATCATTGCCGGTTGCGTGTGTCTTGGTTACTCGTTGCGGAAGACTCATGGCTTTCAGAGTACTCTAGGGAGCGAAACAACACCACAAAACAATCGGCTTTGTGATCGGTCGCGGCAACATACGGTTGCAGGCATGGCTATAGGGAGGATTCAGGCATGAGCTCTTCGGCTCCAATCGGCGTATTCGATTCGGGTCTTGGCGGTATTTCCGTGGCTCGCCAAATCGCCAAGGATATGCCGGCCGAGCATGTGCTGTATTTTGGTGATTCGGCCAACGCACCGTACGGCATCAAGACGCCTGAACAAGTGAGGGCCCTGAGTTTCGATATTGTCGAACGGTTCGTGCGTCAAGGCGTCAAGGCCGTGGTCATCGCATGCAACACCGCCACTTCCGCCGCGGTGAACGATTTGCGCGAACACTACGATATTCCGATCATCGGCATGGAGCCGGCCCTGAAAGTGGCGTGCGACCGTGGTGACGTGCCTTCCGACCCGCATCATATTCCCCAGAGGGTGATTGTGGCGGCCACTCCCCTGACCTTGCGTGAGCGGAAGTTCGCCAAACTGATGGATCGATTCGATTCCAACAACACGATTTTCAAGGAGCCTTGCCCCGACTTGGTGGAGATCGTGGAATCCGGGCGGCTCGGCGACCATGACCTGGTGATGCGCACGCTGCACGGCTACTTCGACCAGTACGACATGGAGCATATCGACTCGGTGGTGCTGGGCTGCACGCATTTCGTGTTCTACCGCGACTACTTCCGCGAGCTGCTGCCCGAACGGGCTGCTGTCATCGACGGCAATGAGGGTACCGTGCGCCATCTGGGCGTGGTGTTGGAGTCCCTGGGCAAACTGGCACCCGAAGACGCGACCGGCGGCGTGGAGCTCGCCAATTCCGATCCGTCCGAACGGATTGCCGAGTTGTCACGCAAATTGCTGAACGTATGAGCCGTTCTTGGCTCCCCTCTCTGAGGGAAGCCAAGGAAGAACCAGACAAATTCACAGCACACTGCCCATATCGTTGTCCGTGCAGCACGCGTAAGCTCATACCAGATTCAAGTGAACAGGGGGTTGGTATGACAAAGACGGCGATGATTGATGTCGGCGGCGGGTTCCGCGCGATTTTCGGCTGTGGTGTTATGGACCGCATGCTGGAGGACGGCATCGACGTGGATATGTGCTACGGCGTTTCCGCCGGCGCGGCCAATATGACCTCATTCATCGCACGCCAGCACGGCCGCAACCACACCTTCTACACCAAGTACGCCTTCCGCAAGGAGTACGCGAGTGCGGAAAGCTTCTTCAAGAACCACAACTTTGCCAACCTCGACTACATCTACGGCACGCTGAGCAATCACGATGGCGAGAATCCGTTGGATTTCGCGGCGTTCGAGGCCAATGAGACCGGGTTCACCGTGGTGGCCTGCAATGCCGAGGACGGCTCGACCAAGTACTTCGACAAATCGCGCGTGCGTTTTGATGATTTCGACATCATCAAGGCTTCGTCCGCCGTGCCGGTGGCCTGCGAGCCGTATGTGGTGGATGGCGTGCCGTATTTCGATGGCGGCATCGCTGATCCGGTGCCGGTGCAGAAGGCGCTGGAGGACGGCTACGATCGCGTGATTCTGATTCTGTCCCGCTTGCGTAACGAAGTGCGCAAGCAGCAGAAGGATTTGGCTCCGGCCCGCATCCTCGAACGCTCCCACCCCGCCGCGGCCGAGAAGCTGCGCATGCGCTACAAGACCTACAACGACGAACTCGAACTCGCCAAGCATTACGAGGCGGAAGGCAAAGTGCTGATCCTCGCACCCGAAGACCTGTATGGTCTCAACACCCTGAAGAAGAACTTCGAGGGCCTGGAAATGATGTATCGCAAGGGATACGCGGCGGCCGAGGCCATTCCGGCATTCCTTCAGGCATAGCGATAGTGAAGTCCCTCGCTTGGAGGGGCTTCACTATCGATGGATGGGGATTCGCAAACGGGGTGATTACTTCGTCTCGGAAGCGGTGAGCATGGCCTTGGTGACCTGCTCGTAGAGATCCTGATAACCGCCGGGCGTGGAGGCGGGCAGCACCACGGTCTTGGTGTTGTTCGATTCGGACAGCGAGCGCATCACGTCGAGGTACTGGTTGAACAGCACCACGTTGTTCACGTCGTTGATGTTCATGCCCACAGCCTGCAGACTCTTGATCTGGTCGACGATACCGTTGGCGATCTCGCGGCGGTAATTGGCCTGGCCCTCACCCTGCAAGCGAGTCTTCTCCGCATCGGCGGCGGCTTGGGTCTCGATCTGGATACGCTGGGCCTCGGCACGCTGACGGGTGGCTTCCTTTTCACGCTGGGCGGCATTGATGGAGTCCATCGCGTTCTTGACCTGTGGGCTCGGGTCGATGGCGGTGATCAGCGTCTTGACCACGGTGAAGCCGAAACGGCTCATTTCGGCGCCCACGGTCTTCTGCACGTCGAACGCCACATCGTCCTTGCGGGCAAAGGCATCGTCCAAAGACAGTGCGGGGATAGCGGAACGCAGCGCGTCCTCCATGTAGGAGCGCAGCTGACCGGCCGGGTCACGCAGCTCGTAGTAGGCGGTGGCCACATCGTTCGGGTTCACGCGGAACTGGGTGGAGGCCACCACGGTGACGAACACGTTGTCGAGCGTCTTGGTTTCCAGCTGCACGTTAAGCTGGTTGACGCGCATGTTCGTTTTCATGGCGATGCGGTCCACAAACGGAATGCGGATATGGATGCCGGCGAACTGCACCTTAAGGAACTTGCCGAAGCGTTCGATGATGTACGCCTGCTGCTGCGGCACGACGAAGAGTGCGGCAGACAGCAGAACAATGAGTAGCACGATGATAATCAGCGGACCAGCAAAGAATACGGCCATGATGTTTTCCCTTCACCCACGTCGAAACCGCCCTCGGCCTCGACTCGTGATTTCCATCGTATCAGCGTTCAAAACAAAGCGGTAGACATCGTACGCATATGTGTACAACTGTTCACTATGTGTGCATGCTGGCTTCTTATAAAAAAGTGCGGCATCCAATCAGTATGCTGCGGCCATGCCTGAGCCGACAGCCACGGTGCCGATACCGTCCTCCAGCGCGGCAAGCCGCTTTTCCAGTGCATCGACAGTGGGATTGGCCACACGGGAGTACTCGAAGCCGTCGATGTCACCGCCCGCGAGCGCATCGCCGCGCGCCGCGTCACCCAGGTCGAATGCGGCCGAGGCATAGATTGGCGGCACAGCGGCACGGCCGTTATCCAGCGGCTCGTAGCCGGCGTGGATGGCTTGCGTTCGGAAATCAACGTCCATTAATCCTTCTTCCTCATGCCGCTCTATTGTGGCGGGCTCGACTCTATTCCCGAACTTAGCAAGTCATGGTACGCGACACCGGCACATCGGTATCGCAATTGTCAATGCGCGCTTATAAGCAATGGCTATAGAATATCCGCCGAATGCCGGAACACACCAAGCTGCCCAGCCCTCTTTCAGCACCTCGGCCGCAATATTACGCTGCCTCAAATAATTCAAAGCCGCGTCAATCCGTACCGGTTCACCATCGAAAATGGCCATGATGCCCCCTATCGGGGTATCCGCGACGATGTCGATATCTCCAAAGATTATGTTGACATCGATGCCGAACCCTTTAGTAATTTGCGACACCAACGCTTCAGAAACTTCCTTGGACACATATTGCATCCGGACCAATCGTTGACCTTCAGACAATCTCATCAAAAGGGAGTCATGGTTCTCTTTTCATATCTGGCGATAACGCATATCAAATCAGCAATCAGCGCAAAGACGCTCGGTCACTCCATCCGGATAACAACTTTGCCGTTTCGCCTAAGGTGTCGATGACATGGTCAACCGGTGCGTCAGAAAGAGCTTCAGCATAGTTCTCGATGCGATAGTCGAAATAACGATCGGCGCCCAGCGCGCTGCTCTCCGAAAGCACCGGGACGAACGCCGTCAGCATTCGTAACGCCTTGGGAGCGCTCAAACGCGCGGGGCTCATCACCGTGGCACGCGGAACCGGCGGCGCCGAACTTGCCCACACCCCCCAAGGAAATCACTCTGCTCGATATCCATCAGGCAGTGGAATCCACGAACCTCGATGATGTGATCGGCATCCACGAGAGAGGGAATCACACATGCCCCGTGGCTCGGAATATCCACGACGTTCTCAAAGATGCGTATGCTCCAGTGGCCAAAGCCATGTCGGATTCCATGAGGGAAGTTACGCTTGCCAATATGCTTGCCGACTACCGAAATCGCATTGGGGTCAAAGCCCGGCAATTGGAACAGTAGTGGGCACCGAAGCGTAAGCCCCCCTACTCTCTGATCCACATAAACAGATAAGGCGTGCGCCATCAAGACCGATCGATGACGCACGCCTTATGCAGCTCAGACCACGGATTCCTAGTCAGCCAGCAGCCCCAGCTCCTGCAGCTTGTTCTTGATATCCACTGCAGAGGGTTCCACTTGGAACGAGCCGTCATCGTACCGCACCACCGGAATGTGCATCTGGCCGCTGATCGCCACGGCACGGTCGGCGGCACCTTCCTCTTCCTCGATGTTGTGCCAAGTGTATGCCGCGCCCAGTTTGTCGAGAGTGTTCTTTGCCTGGCGGCAGTCGCCGCACCATGTGGCACCGTAGACGTCGATGGTCATATCAGGTCCTTTCTTTGTTCCGCCGCGCTTGACTTTTACGCGGTGCACTATCAAACCGTATTCATCGTAACGGGGATGCTGTGATATCGCGGTTGGCATAATGCGGGCGGTCCGCTTAACCCCCCCAGTCGGCTACGCCGACAGCCCTCTGCCAGCGGAGGCGGAACCAGAGCATAAAAAAGCGGCTCCGGTGTGGCACAACCGACGCCGCTCCCCAGGAGTAGAAAAATAGGCAGAAAAGAATTAGATCAGGCAAACACCCCCCGAAGTCAGCTGTTGGAACACGTCGAAGTCGGCATGCCGATCGATGTAACGGGCGTAAGCGATATCGAACGCCTGGCCGAGATCTTCGATCAGATCGTTGGCGTCCTCGATGCCAACGGCGAGACGCACCAATTCATCGGTGATGCCGATCTTCAGACGCTCCTCGCGAGGCAGTTCGAAATGCGTCATACGACACGGCAGCTCGGCAAGAGACTCCACCGCACCCAACGACACAGCAAGACGGAACAGGTGCAGGTTGTTGAGCACGTCAGCCGGATCAACGCCAGGCACGACCTCGAAGCTCAACACGCCACCGGCCCCCTTGAGACCTTTGGCAGCCAGACGCTGGTCGCCTGCGCCGGGCAGACCCGGGTAATGCACCGCCTTAACCAGCGGATGCACCAGCAGGTAGCGGGCGATGGCATTGGCATTCTCCTGCTGACGATCCATGCGAAGGGCCAGCGTCTGAATGCCGCGGCGCACCGCGTCGCACTCAGCAGGAGCCAACACACCACCCAAACGGTTCTGCGCGAAGTACACGCGGCTCGCCAGATCCTCACCGGAAACGACCACCAGACCGGCGTTCACATCAGAATGACCGGCCAGATACTTGGTGGCGGAGTGAATCACCACATCGGCACCCAAAGCAAGCGGCTTCTGCAGATACGGGGTCACGAACGTGTTATCCACAATCGAAAGCGCCCCGAAACGGTGGGCCACCGTGGAGATGGCGCGCACGTCGTTCACCTTGAGTAGAGGATTGGTCAGGGTTTCAAAGTAGACGGCTTGGGCAGGCACGATGCCGTTCGCGCGGTCGCCCTTGACGGCGGCCTCCAATGCTGCGATGTCCTGAGTGTCGACGGCCTCGACGAGGATTCCCCAGCGAGTGAAGAACTCATTGAGCTGGGAATACGATCCGCCATAAATATTGTCACCGACCACGATGCGGTCGCCGGGCTTGAAAATGCTCAGCACCGCGTGAATCGCCGCGAGACCGGAGGCGAACGCAAAACCACGCGTTCCCTGCTCGAGCTGGGCGATCTGCTGTTCCAGGAAGTCACGTGTGGGATTGCCGCTTCGTGCGTAGTCATAGCGGGGCATCGCGTCAACCTTCTCGAAGGCATATGTCGTTGAGTTGTAGATCGGCGGGTTCACGGCTCCGGTGTTGTTGTCTCCAACCGGCAGTCCGTGGACGAGCTGAGTGTTGAACCTGGTCATTGCGCACCCCCTTAAAGTGTTGCGTCATCTGCGCGAAGCCGTTCCCCGCGCGGCACGATTACGACCTTAACGCAAAACGCCGGCCCGAAGGCCGGCGGTGCTATATGTGTTGGTTATGGACGGGTATAATCAGACCTCTCCGTCCTGCAAGAATGGACGGCCTGACGACCGGCCCAACACACCTCGCCGC
>ENA-OPBF01002380-OPBF01002380.1-human-gut-metagenome-genome-assembly--contig:-NODE-2380-length-10655-cov-2.621887_pt1 | contig 10655 bp, 6 predicted proteins | sample MGYA00241067_ERZ501450 | MGnify/ENA primary metagenome ERZ501450 (study PRJEB25962, sample SAMEA2042516) | human gut metagenome | biome: human gut; feature: human-associated habitat; material: faeces... | reverse complement strand
CGCCCTCATAGCCGATCTTCACCTGCCATTCCCGAATTGTATCGGTAATATGTTTTTCCAACAGTTTTGCTGTCATGTTTTCTAAGTCACCTCCATTGTGCTGCATGTGCAAAAAATACAGTATTATTATCGCATGAATTGGGCGTTGTGTGAACACTTAATTTTTTGTTTTTTACAAAAAAAGAATCACTTTTTTACTCCTCGAAACGGCAGAAACCTCCGCCAGAAAAGCTGGGACAGAGGTTTCTGTGATTTCTTATGTCAGAAGAATTTCTCAGTTATTTCGTTCTGAATTACTCTTCGTCTTCGTTTTTCTTTCTGCCGCGGAGTTTGAATCCAAGTCCGCCGGCACCAAGAGATGCAACTGCCATGCTTACCCATCCCCAGATGTTGGTAGCATCACCGGTCTTTGCATTATCGCTCTTCTTGGAAGTAGAAGTATTGGATACTTTATTACTTGCAAGCGGAGTAGATGTTGCTTTCGGGGTGCTTGTCGGGGTCTTCGTCGGTTGCGTCGTAGGTATTGTGGTAGGAGCAGTCGTCGGGGTTGTGGTTGGTGCTGTTGTAGGTGTAACCGTCGGAGTCTCAGTTGGGGTTACGGTCGGGGTTTCCGTCGGGGTAACAGTCGGAGTCTCGGTCGGGGTTACGGTTGGGGTCTCTGTAGGAGTAGGAGTCGGCTCTTCTGCTGATTTCTTCCAGGTGAAGCTAAGATCCTGATATCCCAGTGAAGAAACTGTAATTTCAAAGGAATCGCCCTCTGCGAACGGTGCTGCATCTGTCTTTAAGGAACCATCCTCATTGAACAGTACAACAGCTCCTCTTCCGCTTGCTGCATATGCTTTTCCATTTACAGTAACAGAGGTAATGTTCTTCAGATAATCTGCAAACTCTTCATCTGTTGCATCCCCGTTCTTAAGCAGACCCGGTGTTGTCGTATCTTCGTTAAATGCTGCCGGCATCTCTTCCGTGTAAAGGATAAAGTCTGCGGAAAGATCTGCATATTTACCATTCTTATCGCTGACAGTCAATGTATAAGAACCTTTCTCTGCATTCTTGAAGTACAGAGTATCACCGGACACGGTTCCCGTCAGACCTTCTACTGTATAGACAGCATCGTAATCATCCGGCAGCCCTTCCAGTTTAACAGAAGCATTTCCAGATGTGACAGACGCATTCTCTACAGAAAATTCATATGCAAACTTAACCGGTACATATACATCTGCGTCGACTTCGTAAATTCCCTTGCTGGTGTAATAGGTAATTTTGTTGATGGTCTGTCCCATCATGCTCTTGTAATGTTCCGAGGAGGTCGGGCAGTTATGAACGCTTGTCGTAAATCCAGTGCTCCATGCCAGCTCAGACACTCTCCAGATATTCTCCAGATGACGCATTCCGTAATCGTTGCCCTCTTTTGTGCTGACAACAACACCATATACGGTATCTTCGCCTGCTTTGATGGTATCAGTAAGACCATCCAGATCCAGCTGATAATCACCGTATTTGCTGTTAGTGGAGAGCTCTGCCGTTACATTTTCCAGCTTTGCTGCCTCGGTTCCCTGAACAGCACCAAAGGTTACATTGCCGTCTGCATCTACAGATGCTTCTTTGTAATAAGATGGAACCTCATGTAAAGTGTAATATGCATAGCTTGCATTCTCATACAGTGCATCTTTTCCGGTATACGTTGTGGTGGATGTCTGTCCACGGTTGGTAACGGTGATTTCTACAGAATCCTCATCTGTCACTTTCGTGTATTTGCTAAGATCCATACCCTCTGTTACTTTTACCGGGAAGGTAATACCTGTGATGTCGCTTCCGTCTGCATTCACATGATAAGATCCGCCGGAAAGAGACGCGGTTCTTGTTTTATTCTTTGTTGCGGAAGTAAACGCATCTACCGGAACATCATTATGAACCTCTGCCTGATAGAACGCTGCATACGGAATATTCATTAATACATACTGGGACTGCAGAGCTTCGATGGCTGCATTCAGATGCTCGGTTGCTTCATCTACGGTTCCCTGGCTCTGTTTTTTCTCCAATGCTTCTTTTGCTTCTGCCAGTTCTGTCTGCATATTATTCCAGGAAGTTTCCGTGTAAAGATCTTTATTCAGTGCATCTGCCTTTGCAATTGCCTCTTCCAGTGCTGCTGTGCTCTCTACCGGATCAGCTCCTACAATATTCGCTTTGGTTGCTTCAAAAGTGTAGGAAGCATCTGCATAGCCAAGTGCATGAATCGTAATCTTCCAATAACCGGTTCCATCCGTTCCCTCCGGTAAAGTGCAGCGCAGGGAATCGGTAAGGCCAAGCTGGATTCCCATTACTTTATGCATCCAGTTATCTGCTGCGAATTTTGTTCCATACGTTGCTTTTGCATTCGTATAAGTGGAATCATCACCGTAATAAGTCCAGGTTACGGTCTGCAGATTAGCAGCCAGATCGCCGTAATCTCCCGTTAAATCTACGCGAAGGAATTCTCCATAAGAACCATTGGCTTCTTTCACGGTCAGTCCTACGGTCTCAGCATCCGGAGCTGTCTTCAGCGCCTGATCTTTGATTCCGGATTCACTTCCTGTTGTTCCTGCAGAGAAGGAGAAGCTTCCATCTGCATTTTTCACTGCTATCTTCAGACCGTTTGTGTTTTCTGTTACATCTGCAACCAGGCCTGTATAGCTCTGCAGTTTATTTTCAGAAAATCCACCGGAAAGTGTTCCGCCGTTTTCTACCACAACATACTTTTTGCAGAAATCTTCGTAATCATCTTCCGAAACTTTTACAGGCACATATTTCAGACCTTTTACTTCATAATGATCAATCTGGCTCTTATCGTAAGTTACGGTCTCGCCGTTGGTCAGAACTGCCGTGGTTGCTGCGGTATAATATGCCACATCATAGGTTGTGCCATCTTTCATGTAGATAGTCGCCGCGCACTGGAAGCTTCCTCTGTGCAGTCCATGGTTTGTGGTCGCACGGGTTACCACATCAAAAGCGCCTTTATCACTTTCTTCGCGACTGTCAGTTTCATCCGAACCAGCGTCGCTTCCTGCCGCCTGAACTCCTTCTGCTGCCCAATACTCAGCCCAGGTAAGACCTGCATATACATATTTATATGTTGTTTCTTTCTTCTCATAAGTAAAGGAAAGCGTCTTGTAACCTGTTGCAGTTACTTCGATTTCAAATTTATTTCCTTCTGCAAAAGCGGCAGCTGTCAGATCAAGCGTACCGTCTTCTTTGATCAGAATTGTTTTCCGTTTTCCAGTTGCTGCATATTCTTTTCCATTTACTTTTACCGAAGTGATGTTCTTGATATAATCAGCAAAGTCATCTTCTGATGCATTCTCTGCTTTTACAAGCGCCGGAGCACTTCCTTTTTCGTTGTAAGCAGCCGGCATTGCATCTGTATACAGAGTAAAGCTCTGTGTCAGATCTGCATAAACACCTTTTTTATCATGAATCGTCAGAGTATACATTCCTTTTTTCGCATTTGCGGAATAAGAAATGGTATTTCCGTCTACTGCAAATCCATCCAGACCATCTACGGAATATTCTGCATCATAATCAGCCGGAAGTCCGGTTACGGTCATCGTTGTCTTTCCAGCGGAAAGAGAAGCGTCTTCTACGGATACACTTGCCTCAAATTTTGTTGGAACAAAAATATCATTCACTGGAATCGTGTAGATTCCTTTGCTGGTATAATAAGTAACCTTATTGATATGCTGTCCCATCATGCTCTTGTAATGTGCAGAAGAAGTCGGGCATCCATGTACCTGTGTTGTAAATCCAGTTGACCATGCCAGCTCTGTTCCGCGCCAGATATTTTCCACATGACGCATACCATAGTCATTGCCTTCTTTCGTGCTGACAATAACACCATAGATCTGATCGGTTCCAACATCAATCGTGTTCTCCAGTCCGTCGAGATCCAGCTGATAATCTCCATATTTTGATTCAGTCATAAATTCCGGAGATACATTGGTCAGTTCAATTGCAGTTCCAACTGTTTTTCCAAAAGAAAGAGAGCCATCTGCATTTACCGTTGCTTCTTTGTAGTAAGAAGGTGCTTCGCTTAATACATAATATGCATAGTCTGAGTTTTCAAATAAGGCGTCTTTTCCGGTGTATGTCTGTGTAGATGTCTGACCACGGTTTGTTACTGTAATACTTACAGAATCAGAATCTGTTACTTTCTTAAATTTGGAAAGATCCACTCCTGTTACTTTAACCGGGAAGGTAATTCCATTGATTGCACTTCCATCTGCATTGGTATGATAAGAACCACCGGCAAGAGTGGCTGTTCTTGTTTTGCTCTTCGTTGCGGAAGAAAATACATCCACTGGAACAGAGTTGTTTACATCTGCAGCATAAAATTCATCATACGGAATGTTCATCAGAACGTAAGCCACCTGCTCAGTTGGAGTCTCGGTCGGGGTCGCCGTTGGGGTTGCGGTTGGCGTTGCTGTCGGGGTCGCCGTCGGAGTCGGTGCTTTAACAAGGCCTTTTACTGCAGTATTCAGCGCATCTTTCGCGGTATCAACAGCGCTCTGGGATTCTTTTGCAGAAAGAGCAGATTTTGCTGCGGTAAGAGCAGTCTGGACAGCTTTCCAGGAGTCTGCGGTGTAGTCAGCTTCCTTTAATGCTTCGGCATCTGCGATTGTTTTTTCAAGTGCTGTGGTGTCTACTGCTTCTGGAGTCGGGGCTGCTTTTTGGGCTGCTGCAAGAGCCGCGGGTTTTACTGCATTCGAAGTTCTGGTTGCACCCGATACAATATCCCATCCTTCAATGTTTTCAATCGTTGCATCTTTTCCAAGAAGTTTCGTTTTGAATCCTTTGCTGTTTGTAGCTGCTTTTTTGAAATATGTGGCATTCTCTGTATTGTATCCAGAGCCAGGCGTTACTGCAATGTCAGAAAATTTGCCGTCTGCAACTGTGATTTTGACATTAACGTCATATTCATCCCATGCATTCTCATCCTCATCGTCTTCTGCTGTTCTGGTAACATGAGCGGTAGACTCATAAGTACCATCTGCCAGCACGCTGCTTGCGGAATCCGCCAGTACGGTTCCCGGGAGCAGGCTCATGGTCATGGAAGCTGCCATTACGGCTGCTAATGATTTTTTCTGAAGTTCTTTTCTTTTGATCATAACTTCCTCCTTTTTCCTTTTCCACAGTTTTGCAGGAAAAACAGGGGCAAAACTGTTATTTATTATTATATTAGCTTATACTAATTAATAATCGTTTTAACTAACTATAAAACATTTTACTAATTTTAGATTGCTTTGTCTAACTCTTAACTGAGTATTTTTTCTCGAAAGCGCACAGATACTGTTTATTGAGATTTTTTATTATTAATTTGTATGTTTCTTTGAAATTTGCGGAACGATTTTTGTCTCCGCACAGATAAATGGTACTAGATGTGCAGTACCTACCGAGAAGAACTCTTCCGTCCTTCGCGTTTTACTGCCGAAAGAATGCGGTCAGAAAGGATTCCGATCAGCATTCCGGTAATGACACCGGCTACGAGAAGTGCCGGTAAATAATAGAACAGTTTGCGGTTCTGCACCACGAGAGCCGCCACGCAGATCTGCGCGACATTGTGCGTCACGCCGCCGGCAATACTTACGCCGGTGATACTGAATCCTTTGATATGTTTCAGTAAGAACATCACAAGAAAACTCAGGAGTCCGCCGGCAAGACTGTAAAGAATGGACATTCCATTTCCGAACAGATAGCCCATCAGAAGAATGCGGGCAACGGAAATCATCAGGACTTCCCCTGCCGGAAGGAAAAAGAGACCGACAACGACAACCAGATTGGCAATACCAAGTTTAATGCCGGGAACGCCGAGGTTGATCGGGATCAGTACCTCCACGTAACTGAAAATCATGGCAAGTGCCATCAACATGGCGCATAAGGCAATTTTTCTGCTTGCAGTGCGGCTGTCTCTCATAAATTCCAATTCCTTTCTTCTAAGCTGGTATTATTTTACAATCACATCCGGCGCATCGTCGGCGTCGTCCGTTGTGGATCCGTCACTTTCTACCTCCGCAACCAGCTTATGCGGCAGGCACACGATCGTCTCATTTACCCGGGAAATCGTACCCTGTCTTTTGCAGTAGCCGTCCGGGCAGTCAGCTTCTTCCATATGGACACTTCCGTTTTCAATCACCAGGACATTCGTTCCGTGACCCGTCTGAATTTTCACGGTCTGATTTTCTGCGAGTGAATACGTTCCGTAGACCTCGCCGTCCACCGTGACTTTCATGGTATTTCCATTTTCCGTTTTCGGCAGCCGAAGCGCCAGGGCAAGGATTCCAGCCAGGAGCAGAACGGCGCCTGCCAGAATCAGATCTTTTTTCTTCATATAGTTTTCCTTATTCTGAATCAGATGCCAGCCCATAACAGCAGTGTCAGCAGGAATACAGCACGGAACAGCGTAAAGAGGATTTCATTTCCGTGAAGTTCCTTTACCCCGCAGCGGATATTGCCTTTTGGACACGTATCAATACATTTCTGGCACTGGAAACAGTCGCCGGAGATTTCCACGGATCCATCGGATGGCAGTTCCACCGCTGACGGGCACTGTCTCGTGCAGGCGCTGCAGCCGCGGATGCAGTTTTCGCGTTTCCGGTGCAGAGTAAAGAACGGCAGGATCGGAAGCAGAGAAAAGACAGCTCCCATTGGGCACAGGAAACGGCAGAAAAAGCGCTCCTCAAAGAACATGCCGACCAGGATCAGCACCAGAAGAACAATGCCTGGAATATAAGAGGAAAGTCGGAAATTTCCCGCATGCAGCATGGAAAAGACATCCCACGGGCTTGTTCCTCTTGCTTTCTGATAAACTCCTGCAAAGCAGCAAAGAGCAATCAGAAGCAGAATGCCGTATTTGATCAGTACCAGTTTTTTTGCCAGCTCCGGTTTGATGCATCTGGGCTTCTTTTTACGTTTCTTACAGATTATACCATAAATTGCGTGCATTGCATCCCCCAGACTTCCAAAAGCGCATGCAAAACCGCAGAAAAATCTGCCGAAAACAATCGTAAATGCACAGACAAGGAGCAGAGCCGACACAAACGCGGTCATCTCAATTTTTTCACCCTGTCCAAGCTGCGTAAAAATGTATTTCACTCCGTTAAATGCAGCGGTAAATACTGACGGAAGAAACAGGAAATATAAAAGCTGGATTCCGGCACGCAGGCAGGAAACGATCTGTTTTCTCTTCTTTGCCGGTAATGTGGATAGATCTAAATTTTTCATGTTATTTCTCCGCCTTTTCTATTGCTTCCTGCGCCGCATTTCTGATACCGGTGGAGCTGAATGTTGCTCCGCTGATCGTATCAACATCGGCGGACTGTGCCTCAATAATCTTTGGAATGATCGCCTCGGCGTTTGACAGATACACACTGTCCTCGCCGTCGGCGGATGTGATGGCAAGATCGGTAATCTGGCCGCCCTCTACGGTTACTTCAACTGCAATGGTGCCGCCGAAGCCGTCAGCTTCACCGTCATACGTACCGTCCACGTACTGCCCTTCTGCTTCTGCTGCTTCACTTGCAGCCGTATCCGCCGTGTTGGATGCAGCTGCTGCGGCCTGCAGATTTTCCTTCTGAAGCTGGGTCGTCTCAAGCTCTGCCGAGAGCCGCGCGATCTGATCCTCTTTGTCTCTTTTATCGAGTACGGTATTGTAGCCGATCAGAACAGCAGCAATGACAGCGACATTCAAAAAACGAACAATCAATTGTCTCATCTGTTTTCCCCTTTATTGCGTTACTTTCGCAGCATCCAGCGCATTCCGGCATGCCTCAAGAATGGCTTTTGAGGAGCAGGTTGCACGGGAAACGGTGTCGATGTTCTCAAGCGTTCCGGTTTCCAGAATCTGAGCGGAAACGCCTTTGATTTTGGAGGTTCCTTCGGATGCGCGGCGGATGTAGGAGGTATTCTGACTGTCTCCGTCACCGGTGATGTTGCTTAACGCTACGATTTTATCGTTTTCAATTGTTACCGTCACGGAAAGCTGATAAGCGGTAAAATCTTCATCTTCATCCGGCTCGCAGACGGCAATCGCTGTGTATTCGCCGTCCTGATAGATCTTTTGTTCCGGAGTTTCCGTCGGGGTTGGTGTTGGCGTCTCAGTTGGCTCCGGGGTTTCGGTCGGGGTTGGTGTTTCCGTCGGTGTCGGAGTTACCGTTGGCGTCGGGGTTGGATTTTTCTTTTCCTCAGTTACGCGTTCTGCCTCTTTTAAAGCTTCCTCGATTGCCGCAAGAATTCCCCTGGAGCTGTAGGTTGCGCCGGAAACGGTGTCGACTTCCAGTGTCTGGTTTTTCACAACGTCCTTTGCTGTCTGTTTTGCGCGTTTTAAGAATGCTTCGTCATCTTCACTCTCGGTCACGAGAATTGCCTTGATCGTCTCATCCTGAATGACAACTGCAGTTGTAATGTCTCCCAGATAGCCCTCGCCGGTTCCGTAATAAATGCCTTCCTCGTATGGGAATTTTCCTTCCGGAATCGTTGTGGTTCCGCCGCTGCTCGTTCCGTTATCCGGAACGGTCTCGCCGTTTGTTGCCTTCTTCGCATTTTCCAGCGCCTGTTTTACTGCGTTCTGGATGCCGCGGGAGCTGTACGTTGCGCCGGATACGAGATCTACATCGGTTTTCTGTCCGTCTACGATTCGGTCCGCTACGACTTTGGCACGGTTGAAGAATGTCTCGTCATCTTCGTTTTCCAGAATCAGTACCGCTTTGATCGTCTGATCCTGCAAGGCTACCGCCACTTTGATGTCTCCCTGGAAACCGGCGGCCGTGCCGTAATAAATTCCGTCCTGATAAGGAAAACTTCCCTTGGATGCAGACGAGTTGTTATTGTTCTGGCCGTTATTCTGACTGTTGTTTCCGTTGTTTGTATTGCTCTGGCTTCCTCCGTTTGTACTGGAAGACCCGTTCACTGCCGCCTGACTTAAGGCACTCCGCACAGCTTCAATAATACCGCGGGAGCTGTATGTCGCGCCGGAGACCGTATCCACATTCGTACTCTGTGTTGAGATAATCGTCGAAATCAGAGAGGAAGCACTGGAAAGGTAGCTTGGCGTATCGCTGTTTTCCACAATATCAATCGAAGCAATTTTTCCGCCGCTGACAACAACACAGACTTTCATTGTGCCGCCAAATCCTGTTCCGGTTCCGTAATACGTTCCATCCCGGTAGGCAGCCGGCTCTTCAATTTTAGATACCGTAACTGTTCCGCCGGCAGAGGCTCCGCCGCCTGCCGCTCCTGATGCGGATGCCGGTTCTGAAGTGTCCTCCTGACCGGTCAGTGCATTTTTCACGGCTGCAAGGATACCTTTTGAACTGAAAGTTGCACCGGAAACCGTGTCCACATCCACACTCTGGGATGCGATGATACGGTCGATAACTCCCTTCGCACGGTTCAGGAAAGCTGCGTCCTCGCCGGGAGCGCTTACAATCGAGATCGACTGAATCGTTTTGTCTTTCAATACGACAGAGACTGTAATCGTACCGCCAAAACCTGTTCCGCTTCCTTCGTACGTTCCGTCCGCCAGCTCAAAGCTGCCGGAACCGACGGCTGCGACAAGTTCTGCTTCGGTATCGGTTGTCTTTTTGGTATCGTCCTTCTTTTTTGTATCATCTTTCTTTTCCGCTGCATCGGTATCCTGTTCCGGCTCCGGTGTCACCAGTGCCTCCGGCTGCTCTACGGCGTAAACCGGTGCAGTATAGCCGTTCAGCGAAATACCGGCGCAGGCTGCTACGATAACTGCCGCGAGAGCCGGTGCAAATGCTGTCAGTTTTTTCCATTTTCCCATGGTTATGTATCACCGTCTTTCCTGATAATGTTTGTCTCGTGATCGGATGTGAAATCGTCAGCAATTCCTTCGGTTACATACAGAACGCCGTCCTCATCCTCCAGAATGGTGTCAAATTCATCGCTGTGTGCACGCCAGTATTCAGCTGCCTTGTCCTTTCCCATGATGAAAAGAGAAGTAGAAAGGCCATCCGCCAGTGTTCCGTCAGCACTTACGATCGTCACCGACACCAGACCGTTATTTGCCGGATGACCGGTCGATGGGTCGATGATGTGATGATATTTCACGCCGTCCTGTTCAAAATACCGTTCGTAGCCTCCGGAGGTAATGACGGCACGGTCTGCAGTCGAGAGAATGCCGAGGTAATCGTCCTCTGTTTCCGGACTCTGCACTGCGACGCGCCATTTGCTGCCGTCCGTTTTTGTACCGACAACCTGAACATTTCCACCGAGGTTAATCAGTCCGCTCATCACACCGCATTCCCGGTAAATATCGGCGATTCTGCCGGACGTATAGCCCTTTGCGATTCCGCCGAAATCGATTTTCATACCATCTTTTGCAAAGCTGATGGACGATTCGTCTTTATCGTAGATAATATTGTTCGCGTCGGTGAGCGGGAGAAGATTTTCAATCATCTCATCCGAAGGAACCGTATAGTTTCCGGTGGTAAATCCCCAGGCGTCCATGAGAGGGTAGATTGCGATGTCAAAAACACCGTTCGTACTGTCATACAGATCCAGAGAACGCTCCAGCAGATAGATGGTATCTTCTGACAAGGTTCCGCCGCCGTTCGCATTGATCTGCGCTACCTCACTCGTCTCCGCACCGGTTGAAAGGAGCG
>ENA-OPBF01002373-OPBF01002373.1-human-gut-metagenome-genome-assembly--contig:-NODE-2373-length-10669-cov-1.607876_pt1 | contig 10669 bp, 9 predicted proteins | sample MGYA00241067_ERZ501450 | MGnify/ENA primary metagenome ERZ501450 (study PRJEB25962, sample SAMEA2042516) | human gut metagenome | biome: human gut; feature: human-associated habitat; material: faeces... | reverse complement strand
CAAATATGCAACATAGTAATTACAAGTGGTGGGTTAGATGTGTTTATGGATACATTTTTTAATTCATTTATGGGATTGATAATTGCATATGTAATATTTGTTATTCCGGGGTTCTTTAAATTGAGGATTGGGGCTGGCGATGTGAAATATAGCGCCGTAATAGGTTTTATGTTGGGTCTTCAAGGTTATGTTGAAGCAATGGCAGTGATGGGTTTTACAATATTTATCTATTATCTGTTCTTAAAAATCACAAGAAGAGGCAACTTAAAAACAGCAGCTCCTATGGCACCGTTTTTATCGGGAGGGGTTTTGGTTTCATTATTTTTCCCGTTAATTTATTAAATTTATAATTAAGCACGACGGAGTAAAAGATAGTCGTATGCAAGAAGGAGGAAATATTATGAGAGATGTAAAGAATTTCTTAATGGATGAAGATGGACAGGGCATGGTTGAATATGGTCTTATCATCGGATTAGTAGCTTTAGCAGTAATCGGAGCATTAGCTGTATTAGGACCAAAGATTGCTGATATGTTCACAAATGCAAGCGATCAGCTTACAACAACAGCAAGACCATAAAAGTTACAAAAAGATTATATTCTAAAATAGAGGGGCATCAGCCCCTCTATTTTAGAATATGAGGAAATTATTTGAGAGGTAGCATCAATGAAGAAAAGAGAAAAAGGACAATCGGCTGTTGAATTTGCTTTGGTTTTGCCTATATTACTTTTAATTGTATGCGGGATATTGGACTTTGGGTGGCTATTTTACAATCAGTTATCAGTTGAAAATGCCTGTAGGGAAGGCGCACGAGTCGGATGCGTAAATGCACAAGATGCACAATTAGATCAAATTGTAACCGATAAGGTGGAAGCAATATTGCCGAAAAATCTCAATTCAGTAGTGGTTGATTCAAAACTTACAAATCCCACAAGTCCACTTGAGGGAGATTTGAAAGTAAATGTTAAGGCAGAAATGAATACACTAACACCGGTACTGGGAGTTATATATGGAAAGACTAAGGAACTATCTTATACAGTAACAATAAAAACGGAATCGTAAATTAATAAAAGACTAAAAATAAGAAACAGAGGGGTACAATTACCATGAAGAGAATTTATTTGATTGCACTTATAAGTGCATTGGTTGCAGGAATCGCAACATATATGTTTGCACAATCAGTTATAAGCAATAATGATCCAAATAAAGATAAGACAGAGATTGTGTATGCTATAGCAGATGTTCCAGCTGGAACACAGGTTACAGCTAATAATGTAAATAATTTTTTTAGTACTAGAATGATTGATAATGGTGCAATTGTAGATGGCGCAGTAAGAAGTCTTGATGAAGTTATAGGAAATACATCATCGGGTTATATTTATGCAGGTGAGCAGGTATCAATAAAACGATTTGGAACTGAACAGGAATCGAATGCCGGACTATCTTATAATCTTGCGGATGGAATGGTTGCATACAGTATGACAGCAGATGGTGTTACGGGTGTAGATGGATATATCCTCCCAGGAGATACAGTAAATGTTTTGGCAATGAAGACAGGCGATGGTAAGGCTACTGTAGATACAGTTTTGAGCGATGTTAAAGTATTGAAAATATCAACAAATGATGTAAATACAGATACAGCAAATGCAATAGTAACATATTCATCAATTACATTTGAACTGTCATATGATGATGCTAATATTTTATACGAAGTAGAAAATTCAGGAGAATATTCAGGTTATAAACTTATATTAAATAAGAGAACTGCGGAGGACGGAGAATAATATGGAAAGTATAAAAGTTGTTATTATTTCAGAAGATACATCAATTCGTGTTAATTTGAAAAAAAAGTTAGCGGATAGAGATATTCAAATTGTTGGTTATGCAGATTTTAAAGACGAGTCAAGATTGAAAGTAGATGGATTATTTCCGGATGTAGTTATTGTTGGTGTTAAAGTACCAATTGACCCGGAAGTATTTTCATTCGTTGAGAGTATGAAGTTCCAGAGTAAAGGATGTGCAGCAGTTGTAGCTACAGATGACGTAACCGTTGATTTAGTAAACTATGCAGCAAGATTTGGAATAAGACAGGTATTACCTTTGGATATGAAGGATAATGAATTTTATTCAAGAGTAGTACAGGTTAATGAATACGAAAAAGTAATTCAGGCACAGCTAAATATTCAGAAAAGAGTAAGATCAAAAGTAATTGCATTTTTCGGATGTAAAGGTGGTACAGGAAAGTCCGTAATGGCAACAAACCTTGCAGTTGCATTATCTAAGAGAGGAAGTAATGTTATTCTTTTAGATATGGACTTAAGATTTGGAGATCAGAATATTCTTTTAGATTTGGAACCAAAAGATACAATTGTGGAATTGGCACAGGATCCGGAAGGAATATCAATTGAAAGAGTTAATGCATTTAGTATAATGCATTCTTCAGGTGTAGTATTGCTTGCAGCACCAAAAAGTCCTGAATATGCCGAATATATTAAACCGGAACATGTTACAAAGGTTATACGTAGTGTAAGACCATATTATGAATATGTAATAGTTGATTTAGGAACGAATTTTAGTGATGAAACAATAGCTGCATTACAGGAATGTGATGAGATTATGATTGTGAACAATCCTGACATTTTATCACTTAAAGCAGCAAAAGCAGCTGTAAGTATATTAGAGCAATTAGGAATTAAAGAAAAAGCAAGGCTGGTAATGAATAAGAATGTTAATAGTTTAATCCGAATGAAGGATTTCGAATCAATGTTGGAGATACCATTTTACGCTTCAATATCATCGGATAAGATGTTTAACAGTAGTGTAAATAAAGGAGAACCGTTTGTATTAAGAACAAGTAGAACGGTGGCAGCAAAAGAATTCTCAAGTTTTATACAAAGGGTTATTGCGGATAAAGGTGAGTAAATAGTCGGAGGTTAATCGTATATGGGATTACTTGACATAATAGAAAAGAATAAGGAAGAAAATGGGGAAGAAACAACTACTCAACAACAGAAAAAGGTTGAAGAGGTAAAGGAAATAAAGGTTGAAGACCCATATGACGCTGTAAAGAAAAAAATTCACGGAAGAATTATTTTGACATTAAACAGAGCGGGAAAGGCTACTGTTGATAGGGATGAAATGGAAAAACTTCTTACGGAAGAAGTTGATAAGGATGAGTACAATATTCCGAGAGTTGAAAGAAAACCGATAGTAAAGACTTTATTAGATGATATATTAGGATATGGTCCAATTCAGGATTTAATTGATAGCGATAATTGTAGTGAAATAATGGTTAATGGACCAGATCATGTATATATTGAACAAAAAGGGAAATTGGTTCTTACAGATATAAAATTTAGAGATGAAGAACATCTTATGAATATTATTGACAGAATCGTTACTCAGGTTGGACGACATGTAGACGAGGCCAGCCCTATGGTTGATGCAAGACTTCCGGACGGTTCCCGTGTAAATGCTATTATTCCACCGATTTCACTTATTGGAGCAGTACTTACAATTCGTAAATTTAGCTCTACACCAGTAACAGCAGCACAGTTAGTTGAATGGGGATCATTAAACCCGGTAATGCTTTCATTTTTAGAAGCGTGTGTTAAAGGAAAATTAAATATAGTAGTATCTGGTGGTACCGGTTCAGGTAAAACAACATTGTTGAATGTATTATCATCGTATATTCCTGAAGACGAACGTATTGTAACAATCGAAGATGCAGCGGAAGTTCAGTTACATCAGGAACATGTTATTACACTTGAATGTAGACCGGCAAACCTTGAAGGAAAAGGAGCAATAACAATTAGAGCTCTTGTAAAGAATGCATTGAGAATGAGACCTGACCGTATTATTGTCGGGGAAGTTCGTTCTGAAGAAACATTGGACATGCTTCAGGCTATGAATACAGGTCATGACGGATCATTAACTACGACTCATGCAAACTCTCCGAGAGATGCTATGTCTCGTATTGAAACAATGGTTATGATGTCTGGTATGGAATTGCCGGTAAAGGCAATTAGAGATCAGGCTTCCTCAGCTATAGATTTAATAATACAGCAGAGCAGACTTAGAGATGGATCCAGAAAAGTAACATCTATTACTGAGGTTGTTGGTATGGAAGGTGATGTTGTAAGTTTGCAGGATATATTTGTATTTGAGACAGACGGAACAACAGATTCCAGAGGAAAGTTCAAAGGACAATTTAGAGCAACAGGTGTAGTTCCAAAATGTATTGAAAAGATTAGAGGAAATGGGGTTGTTGTAAAAAATGAATGGTTTGCTAATTAGTATGATTTTCTTAGTTGTGGTCATGATGGGAGTTACATTTGTGCTTGTTACAACTATAGTTGGTAAAATAACTGAAAACAGCAGAAATGTAAAACGAAGAGAAGATTACATCGTAGGAAAGAAAAAGGAAGAAAAAAAAGTTGCAAAAGTTGAGAAACAAAAAAATAACAAAAAGCAGTCTGTAAATATTAATGGAAGTGCATTTGCCAAAATTAATAAAATTTTAGCTGAAGAATTGGAAAAAAGTGATATTTCGAAAAAAACCGAAGATTTTATTATAATATGGATAGTAGTAACATTTGTTCCGGGATTATTGTTTATACTTATTTTTAAAAATCAGTTAATAGCACCGATGCTTATGATAATAGGAGCTATAGCACCAATCCTATATATGAAAAATAAACAAAAAAAGAGACGAGATATGTTTGAATCTCAATTGAGTGATGCTTTAATGATTGCAAGTAACTGCTTAAAATCCGGATTAACATTCAATCAGGCGATGGACACAATTTCAAATGAATGTGATGATCCTATAAAGTCAGAGTTTAAGAGAACTGTTAACGAAATAACTTTTGGTAGTTCGCAGGATGAAGCATTAGAGGCGATGGCTGAAAGAGTAAAGAGTGAAGATTTTAATCTCGTTGTTTCTGCGGTTAGTGTCCAGAGACAAACAGGTGGTAATTTGTCAGAGATACTTGATACGATAGCTGGAACAATTCGTGAACGATATAAGATTAAAGGCGAAATAAAAACAATGACAGGGCAAGGAAGAGTATCAGGAATGATAATTGGTATATTGCCTATTGCATTACTGCTAATAATGAGTTTAATAAATAAAGAATTGATAATGACTTTGTTTACTACAACGATAGGAAAAACTTTGATAATTATATCTGTTTGTTTAGAAACTGTAGGTGCAATTGTTATTAATAAAATTGTAACGATTAAGTTCTAAAGGAGAATAAGCATATGGAATTTATGGTATTAGCAATTAGTGCGTTAGTATTCTTTGTTGTTTCATCTATTGGATATAATAAAGGAAAAGAAGATGATGCAAAAGAAAGAAAAATAGAGTACATAAGTGGTAAAAAGAAAGTACAGAATGAAAAAGAAGGAGAGAAGTCTTCAAAAAGATTTCTCTCATCTCAAATACAGGCACTTAACAATATGGCAAATAGAAGTGCAGCAAATGTTAAGAAAAATGCTAAGTACAAACTTGTTGAAAAACAATTAAGATTAGCAGGACTTTCTATAAGCCCTGAAAATTTTTTGTTTTACAAAAAAGCGATTATGGTTTTAATAATAGTTGTGAGTGCATTTATAGCTATAATTACAAAGACGATATTTCTTATATTAATTGGATTATTAATAGCTTTGTTAATTCCAAATTTATATTTGAATAGTAAAGTGAAAAGTCACCAACAGGGGATAAGAGATCAGTTGCCAGATGCTATGGATCTTTTAGGAGTTTGTATTGAATCAGGATTAAGCTTTGATGCATCTTTATTGAAGGTGTCAGAAAGAATGGAAGGCCCATTTATTGAGGAATTGTTGAAATTATACAGGCAGATTCAGATGGGTGTTCCTAGAGGAGACGCATTAAAAAATATGGCAAATTCATCAGAAATACCAGAATTAAAGACATTTATCGCTGCTTTGGCACAGGCAACCCAGTTAGGTATTCCAATGAATAATATTATGAAGGTACAATCTGAAACATTAAGAGAAACAAGAATGCAGATGGCAAGAGAAAAAGGGCAGAAAGCACCAGTTAAGATGCTTTTACCTATGGTAGGTCTTATTTTCCCAGTACTATTTATTGTAATTTTAGGACCTGTTGTAATTAATATTATGAGTATGGGAGTTTTTTAAAGAAAAAGTAAAAATAATTTGAATTAATAATGCAAATTTATAAAAAAAGTGATAGAATCGAGGTATGGATATGGTTATAACGTGTGATAGTCAGATTATATGCACGAAAGCTGAATATGCAAATACATTTTTTAAGAGATTTAAAGGACTTATGGGTCGTAAATCTTTAGCGGAAGGAGCAGGACTTTTAATAGAACCGTGTAATCAGATACATACATTCGGTATGAAGTTTGCTATAGACACATTGACATTGGATAAAGATAATGTGATTTTGTATATAGACCATGAAATTCAACCGGGAAAAATAAGAAAAATGGTTTCGAAGGGCAGAAGGGTGTTAGAATTGCCAAGCGGAACTGCAAATAAATATATGTTACAGGTTGGACAAGTTATTTCAGTGGAGTAGGAAACATTGAAATTGGACTCCAGCATTTATACATTTCAATTGAAATGTAAAAAATCTAGGAAAAGGAGTTGAGAAGTATGGCTAAGTTGTCAAGAATAGCTAGACCACAGACCAGGTTTATGCAGAGCAACGAAATTGGGGAGGTTGCAGCAGAAGAGAATGCTTATGGATTTAATCATGCGGTAAGAGGATATGATCCTGAAGAAGTAGATGATTATATTAATAACCTTTTCGGCAACTACAAAAACACACAGAATGTTTTAAATAAACAGAAAGAAGAGTTTGAAACAGAACGAGAAATGCTTCAATGTGAAATCAATGATTTACATGGGAAAAATGGTGCTCTTCAAGAAGAGAATGATGAACTTAAAGCAACAATAGAGGAACTTAGAGAAGAAATATTAGCATTAGCAGAAGGAGCAGGAGATTCACAGCAGAGTGTAGCACCTGCCGCTCCAGTAGAAAAACCGGAACCTGAAATTGTATACGTTGAAGTGCCGGTAGAAAAACCATCTACAGACGATGGAAGTGCTGAGTATGAAGTTCTTTATGCCGAGAATAATGAATTAATTGGAAAGAACAGGACTTTAAGTATTGAGAATGCTAAATTGCAAAAGAGTGTAGCTACAAGTGCTATGGAAGCTAAAGAAGCAACGGACAAATTAGGTGAAATTCAAAGTAGATTAGACGAAAGCGAAAATAAATTAGCAGATAATCAGAATAAACTTGAAGAATGTCAGGCTCAATTAGAAGACAGTCAGGTTCAGTTATTGGAAACTCAGGAAAAGGTTGAAGAAGGTCAGACAAGAATTCAGAGCATGGAAGAAGAAATGACTAAGATGCGTAAGAAGATGGAAATTGTTGATAGTAAAGAATTAATTGATTCACTTATTTCATCTATGGGAAGTCTTGAATCTGTACTTAAACAAAGACAGGAATAATTAGTGGGGGTATGAATTTTTGTATAGAAAAGATCGACAAAAATTTTGTCGGTCTTTTTTTATGTAGATTAAAAATAGTGTATAAGAGGGAGGTACAGTGCATATTAAGCACATTGTGTTTAGAAAATCTAAATGCAAAAAAATAAAATGAATAAATTTAGAAAAATAATAAGTATATATATAACAATCACATTAATAATAACTAGCATACAAGTGTTTGCTACTAAAGCAGATACAGTTGACGAAATATTTGTGACGGGTGGAGTCAAGTATAAGATTACTTCAATTGAGAAAAAAGAGGTAGTGGTTGTAGGTGGACAAGATTCAAATACAAAACAGTTGTACATACCAGGGAAAATAAAAAATGGCGGAATTGAATATAATGTAAGGCAGATAGCAGATAATGCATTTAAGAACTGTAATGAGTTGGAAGAGGTAAGTCTGCCGGACACAATAGAAACAATAGGAGCAAATGCGTTTCAGAATGATAAAAAACTAACAGGATTAAAACTACCGAAGAATATTAAAACTATGGGGTATGGAGCATTTGGAGAATGTACAGGATTGACGGAAATAGAGATACCAAAAACATTGGAGAAAGTATGGTGTGCATACTATGATTCAAAAAGCGATGGAGCGTTCAGAGGCTGCAGCAATCTTAAAGATGTAAGGTTCGAGGAAGGAACAAAGACAGTAACAGAGTATGTATTTAAAAACTGTACGGGACTTGAAAAGATTACAATACCAGAGGGAATAGAAACAATAGGAAACGGAGCATTTTCTGATTGCGGTAACTTAACAGAGATAATAATACCGGAAAGCGTAATGAAAATAGGAGAGTGGGCATTTTCAGGGTGCAAAAATTTAAAGTCTGTAAATATTATGTCAGAAGTTAATGAACTAAAAAGAGGAGTTTTTGCTGATTGTACAGAATTATCGAAATTGAATATTGGTGATTCTATTGAAAAAATTAATGGTGAAGCTTTTAAAAATGTAAATGATGTAGTTGCATATGTTAATAAATATTCAAAATCTATGTTTACTTTTATAGATAAGAATATAAATGTTCAATTTAAGAATACAATAGATCAAAGTAATAATGATAGTATATTAAGAAAAGAAAAAACTACATATTTTGTAAACAGTGTGACTTCTGATGGACAAGTAGCATTAAATATAGATTTTTACTTAAAAAATAATGCATTAGAAAATAGTGAAGAAAGACAGCTTAAAGTAAAATTACCATTAAAATATTCAATAAAAGGAATAAAATACAATAATAAGATACTAGATACTAGTGAATTTACAATTTCAACAGATAATGTAGTGACGTTGCCAATAGAAGAGGAAAATGGAAGATATACTATATATACAAATTTAGGTAAAAGCTGTTTAATATCAAGCTATGCAAAATTAGAATACAAAAAGCAAAATAAGTTATATAACGAAAATATAGGGGCTATAAGTGAAAAATGTTTTAATATTTCTTTTGATACAAGTGATGAAATTAATTTCTCAGAAGGTGAAAGTAAAGTAAAAACTTTAATCAGAGGAGAAGGGCCTAAAAATGAAAATGTAGATGTATATGTGGATGGTAAGTTGGATAAGTCAATAAATATATCTAAAACAGGTCGATTTGAAACAAATGTTGAGTTGCTTAACCCAGAAGCTTATAAGGAATATGATATAGAAATAAAATCAACAAGTGCTGATGGTAAACAAAAGGTTGTTTCGAAAAAAGTGACAACTTTATTAGATTGTCCTAAATTAATAGAGGCATCTTTATATATTGAAGCACATGAATATAAAAATGGTTACAATGAATTTAATATACTTAATGCAGACAAAATAAAATATATTACATTTCAACCTGGGAAAAATTACAATTTTAAAATTAAGTATAAAAACAGAGAAAAAATAAGTCATGTATATGTTATAAGCAATAGGGATGGAGAAGAAAAAAAATTAGAAGCTAAATGGAACGAAAAAGAAAAAGCATATATTACAGAAGGATTTTTTGGTGATGATGCAAGGTATGTACCAGGTAATTTATCGATAATTTATACAAATAAATTAGAGGAAAAAACAAAAGTAAATAATGATGGTAGTATTGAATTATCCAAATTTGGACGAATGAAAAAACTCTCGTTTTTTCACACGCCCTTTTCTTTATAAAAATCAAATAAAAGATTCTGATAGTGATTATGAGACAAATATTACATTAGGTAGTGGTGATGTAATTAATTATAAATTTGATAAATTATCATTTGATGATTATGCAGAAGAGTTACAAGGTGAATTAAATAAATCTCAAAGCAATAGCTTGATATCGATGTATAGTAATGATGAAAATGAAATAAATACTCATTTAACTGATAAAGATATTAAAGCAATAGGAGATATAATTAAGACTATAAATATGCATTCAGGGGATTTTGCTAAATATACAAATGATGTATATGATGCTTTAACTAAATATGGATTTGAAAAATATGTAACGGGAGAAAGAGATTTTGTCAAGGATTTACTTATGATGAAAACAGAAGTCACTCCAGAAAGTATTATTACATATATGATAGATCCTTCTAGTAATGATAATTGCATTTATAAATATGTAGTGAAACAAGCAAACAAAAATGCAACAAGTTCAGTTTGTAAGGCAATAGGAATAGATAAAACATTAGTGGGATATGCAGCAAATGATATGTTTGCAACAGCTACTTTTGGAGTTGATTGTTTTGATTTAATGACAACCAAAATGGATATATATATGAATCCAAATTTAACATTAGCCCAAAAACAGGCAAAAAGTGCCCAACTACAAAAAATGGCAGCTATAAGTTTTGAAAAATTAATGTTTACATATTTATCAAATGCAATTGGAATTACTGCGTATATGTGTGCTGGAACCGGAGTTGGTGTAGGTTTATCATTAGCATTGTTAGCATTAAATTATTATGTACTTCCGTCTATAGAATCAGGAGATTTTGATGACTATTTGCAAGGGAAAATCAGTTTGAGTGATTTATTCCTGAAATGGATTATTGATCCAAGTGGATATGTGTATGAGGGAGTTACAAATAATAGAATTTCAGGGGTAAAGACCACTATTTATTATAAAAATAATTTGAAGGATGAGAAACCAATATTATGGAA
>ENA-OPBF01002367-OPBF01002367.1-human-gut-metagenome-genome-assembly--contig:-NODE-2367-length-10710-cov-4.098451_pt1 | contig 10710 bp, 8 predicted proteins | sample MGYA00241067_ERZ501450 | MGnify/ENA primary metagenome ERZ501450 (study PRJEB25962, sample SAMEA2042516) | human gut metagenome | biome: human gut; feature: human-associated habitat; material: faeces... | reverse complement strand
GGCGCCGGCAAGCCAGCCACGCCAATGCTGCACGATGTACAGGCAGTCGGAATGGTCGGCCACCACATGCGGCAGTTCGCGGTCCAACTGGCCGCCGGACACGTCGTTGATGATCTGCGCGCCATGTTCGAGCGCGGCCAACGCCACCGAAGCGCGCGTGGTGTCGATGGACAGCACCGCCCCTTCGGGAATCAGCGCGTCCACAGCGCCCAGCACACGGGCCTTCTCGTCGGCTTCGCTGACGCGTTTGGCTCCCGGACGGGTGGATTCCGCTCCGATGTCGATGATGTCGGCACCGGCTTTCATCATCGCCTCGCCATGGGCTTTGGCCGCCTCCGGAGCAAGCCAGAGGCCGCCGTCGGAGAAGGAATCCTCCGTGATGTTGAGCACGCCCATCACCAACGTGCGCTGGCTATCATGAATCGCCTTCATATCAATCGCCATCGGTTTTCTTCCTTCATTCATTCCGTTCTTCCGTTCGGTTCTGTCCGATTCCGCCCGGTAAAGCGCACTTACGAATGGTTCGACAGAATCAGGCTCATCGCCTCGGTCCGCGTGGCCGCGTCGCGCATGCATCCTCGCACCGCCGAGGTGACGGTACGGGACTGCGCCTTCTTGACGCCACGCATGGCCATGCACATGTGGTCGCATTCGGTGACCACGATCACGCCACGTGCTTCGATGCCTTCCATCAGCGCGTCGGCCACCTGTTGGGTGAGGCGTTCCTGCACTTGCGGACGTCGGGCATACAGTTCCACCAGTCGTGCAAGCTTGCTTAAGCCCGCCACTTGGCCGTTTGACGGAATATAGCCGACGTGAGCCACGCCATGGAACGGCAGCAGGTGGTGTTCGCACACCGAGAAGAGTTCAATATCGCGTACCAGCACCATTTCGTCGGTATCGACTTTGAACTTGGTTTTGAGCACTTCCTCGGGGCCGTGGCCAAGGCCTGCGAACAGCTCCTTGCAAGCACGCCCGATACGGTCTGGGGTGTCGAGCAGTCCTTCACGGTCCGGATCTTCGCCAATGGATTTTAAAAACAGGCGTACCGCCTGGCGCACGCCTTCCTCGTCATAGCCGACAGGCCCGGCCGTATGGGCGGCACGGGCCTTGTCATCGAAGAGGGTATCGAATGCTTCGGTATCACTCATCAGTTGGTCAATCCTGCGCTTTTCTTCAGGGATTCGGGAATCGGAACCGGCGGAATGTCGGAATCCGGGCGCTTGCTGTCACTCAGCCACACTTCACGCTTCGGTGCCTTCTTGACATTAGCGAAGATTTCCGCGAGCTCCTTTTCGTTGAGTGTTTCCTTGACGAGCAGCTGACGTACAAGCTCGTCAAGAATCTCACGATTCTCGTTGATGACGTTCCACGCTTCGGTATGCGCGGTTTCCACCAGTTTGAGCACTTCTTCGTCGATGATTTCGGCGGTGCGTGCGGAATACTTGTGGTTCAGCGATCCAAGGTCGCTCTGCTCGTCATCAGACCACTTGATGGCACCCAGTTTGTCGGAGAAACCGTAGTCAAGCACCATCTGACGTGCGATGTTCGTCGCCTTTTCGATGTCATTGGAAGCACCGGTGGTCGGATCGTGGAACACGACCTCTTCCGCGGTACGACCGCCCATAGCGTACGCCATCTGGTCGAGCAGCTGGTTGCGCGACATGGAATAACGATCTTCGGTAGGCATTACCGCGGTGTAGCCAAGCGCACGGCCACGCGGCAGAATGGTGACCTTGGTGACCGGATCGGTATCGTTCATGGCGGCTGCCACCAGCGCGTGACCACCCTCGTGGTATGCGGTGTTGCGCAGTTCGTCGAGCGCCATGCCCTTGGAACGGCGCTTCGGGCCCGCCTGCACGCGGTCGATGGCCTCATCGATGGCACGATTGTCGATCAGCTGCGCACCGGCGCGGGCGCACAACAATGCGGCTTCGTTCAACACATTGGCCAGATCAGCGCCGGTAAAGCCCGGCGTACGCACTGCGATCATACGCAGATCGACATCAGGCACGAACGGCTTGCCCTTGGCATGCACCTTCAAAATAGCCTCGCGGCCTTCCAAATCAGGCGCTTCGACGGCTACCTGACGGTCGAAACGGCCCGGGCGAAGCAGTGCCGGATCAAGCACGTCGGGGCGGTTGGTCGCGGCGATGATGATCAGATTGGTGTCGTTATTGAAGCCGTCCATCTCAACGAGCAGCTGGTTCAGCGTCTGCTCACGTTCGTCGTGGCCGCCGCTCATACCGGAACCGCCACGCTTACGACCGACGGCATCGATCTCATCGATGAAGATGATGGCCGGAGCGTTCTTCTTGGCCTCATCGAACAGATCGCGCACACGGGAGGCGCCAAGACCCACGAACATTTCCACGAAGTCGGAGCCTGCCATGGAGTAGAAAGGCACACCGGCTTCGCCTGCGATGGCTCGTGCCAGCAACGTCTTACCGGTACCTGGAGGGCCGTAGAGCAATACGCCACGCGGAATGCGGGCACCCAAAGCCTTGTAACGAGACGGATCCTTCAGGAAGTCCTTGATTTCCTCGACTTCCTGCACGGCAGCCTCTTCGCCGGCCACGTCGGCGAACTTGGTGGTCGGGGTCTGGCCTTCGAGCAGCTTGCCGCTGTTCTTCTTGCCGCCCATACCGAACATGCCGCCAGCACCGCCCATACGGCTCATCATGAACCAGAACAGACCAAAGATAATGAGGAACGGCAGCAGCGAGGTCAGCAGATACGTCCAAATGCTGCTCTGCTGCATGGTCGCCGTCCAGCCCTTGACCGGATCAGCCTTCTGTACGGCCTTGACCACGGTTGCGGACTGCGCGTACGTGTAGTAGAACTGCACGTTTTTGCCGTAGTTCTTCATACGCCCGGTATCAGGGTCTGTAGCGGAGTAGTCGCTCTTAAGCTTGAGCTTGACCTGCTGGGTGTTGTCTACGATCTGTGCGTATTCAACATTGTTGCCGTTGAGAATCTGCAGACCGTCCTTGGTGTCGATGGTCTGGGAACCGGTTCCAGCGAAAATCTGGAACATGGTCACGGCAAGCAATGCTACAACCACAACCCACAGCCATGGGGACTGCCAGAACGGACGCGGACCGCCATTGGATCCGTTGCCGTTGGACTTATCGCCGTTGCCGTTGGAATCTTTGCCATTGCCGGCGTTATTGTTGCGTCCAAACGGATTGGTGAACGGGTTATTGCCGCCGCCGTTGTTATTCGGCGACTGGCCCGGACCAGGAAAACTCATGCCTGACCTCCTTCATACACTTCCGGCTTCAGCACCGCGATCGAATCAAGATTGCGGTATCGCTCGTCATAATCCAAGCCGAAACCGACCACGAATTCATCGGGAATCTCACGTCCCTTATATTTCACAGGAACATCCACCTTACGGCGCGCCGGCTTTTCCAACAGCGCAAAAATCTCCACGGAAGCGGCACCACGGCTTTTGAGCTCATCGACGAGCCACGCCAACGTGACGCCCGAATCGATGATGTCTTCCACAATAAGCACGTGACGACCGCGAACATCGGTGGACAGATCCTGCCGCACGGTGATCTTGCCGCTCGATTGAGTGCCGGAACCGTAGCTCGACAAGCTCATGAAATCCATCTCCGCGTGGATGCTCATGGCCTGCGAGAACGCCGCAAGCGTGTTCACCGCACCCTTGAGCACGCAAACCAGCAGCGGGTTCTTGCCACGGTAGTCTTCACTGGCCTGGGCTGCAGCATGGTTGATGATGTCGGCAATCTCTTCTTTACTGATCAGCTCGTGATCAATATCTTCTTGTACGTCAGCGATTCGCATGCCCACCATCTTGGCACACGCGAATGACGTGTTTCTGGCGATATGCTGAATATCCGCTGGGAAGATTCACACCTTTCTGGCCGTGCCAGTCGCAGATCAGCCTGTCGATCCCTTCAACCTGCCGTGCCATGCACGAAATGCCTGCTTCTGCAAGCGAGCGCACAATCACCCGTCTTCTGATGGCAATGTCTTGCGATTGCAACGCACGCACGTCGATGATTATCTCGCCGTTGTTCACGGTTACGCCTTGCTCGCACACGCGTTGCGCCACATCGTCAAGATATGCGCGATCGTCTTCGGCAAGCCTCGCTCCAAGCGCAAGTTTCGACACGACGTCGCTTCCCGCGAATGATGCAAGATATGGCATGAGATCGTGCCGGATTCGGGATCGCAGCGGATAGTTCGCGGGAAGAGGCTCATTTCCACCCGAATCTCCCACATCCGGCCCATTTGTGGGATCGTCCCACCAGGCAAGCCGCAGATCCTCGCAGATGCCGGTGGTTTCTTCGCGGGTCACATTCAGCCATGGGCGTAGAAAACGCACCCCGTCTCGTATGAAGGAACCGTTCATACCGCAAACCGCATCGAGGCCCGCGGAACGCAACAAACCGATGATCACGGTTTCCGCCTGATCGTTTTTCGTATGAGCCAGAAGCACGGCCGAAGCGTCGGAGCATGCGTCGACAATCGCATGATAGCGTGCTTCACGCGCCGCTGCCTCAACACCGATGCCGCGGGAGTCGGGTACGTCAATCGCACGAACGCGAACTGGGTCAAGACCCAACGCAACGCAACGATCGGCGGTTGCCCGCGCAACACCGGCAGAGCCTTGCTGCAACTGGTGGTCGATGATAATCGCCCCGCATCGCAATCCCAATGAAGCGCACGTTTTCGCAGCAACCGCAGCCAACGCCATCGAATCGCGCCCACCGGAACAGGACACCATAATCAGCGGAGCGTCCACATCGGGCGCGTGCTCGCCATGACGGGCGAAACGGGCATCCTGCAATCCCAAACCGGCCGATTCCAACGCGGCGCGCAGTTCGCCGATTCCCTTGCGCAAACGTGACGAATACACCATGGCGTCACAACTTCGGTAGTGCTGCCACAAATGTGTCGATAGCGGATTTCGCGGCTTCGGAATCATCAGGATCGTTGACGATCACGGCAAAACTCAACGCACCGCCATTATGGCGCGACACATTGCCGGTCATGGAAGTCACATCTCCCAAACTGCCGGTTTTGGCACGGATAAGACCAGCTTCGTCAGCATCGTTCAAACGATTCGCAGCAGTGCCTACAAATCCTACAATCGACAGCCCCTCAGCGGCGGCGGAACCGGACCCGCTCGTCAGATTACGCTGCTGCACGTCAAGCAGGGTATGCGCGGTGAGTTTGGAATCCTCAGCCAGTCCCGAGCAGTTAACCATGGTGAGGCCTTCGGCGGAAATCCCCCGCTGAGCCAGTACCTGTTCAACCGACTGCACCGCTCCGGCCGGTGAATTGCCGGCGTTAAGGTGCAAAGCCAGCAGTCTGCCGAATTCCTCGGCCAGCGAATTGTCGGAATGCCGAAGCATGAACGCCATGATCTCGTTCAGCGATGCGGAGCTCACCGTCGCAATGGGGCTGGTCCCGTCGGGAACGGCTCCCTGTTCCACGGAACCGTTCACCGCAATGCCCCGCTCAGTCAGGCGTTGCGCGAACACCAGCGCGGCCTCGCGGGCCGGCTGCGTGCTCAAAACGGGATATGTGCTGAACGTATCGGGATCCGTAGGATTAGCACCGTTCCAGTTTCGCCCGCCATCCACGGCCATGGATGCGGTCGGCGCGTAGTACACGTGGTCCGGATCGAGTTCGGCGATGCCGTTGGGCCAACGGTCGTTGCCGAACAGGGAATCATCGTAGACGAGCGTCACGGAAGTGATGCCCCGCTGCCGCAACGCTTGGGCCGTGTTTGCCGCAAGCGTTCCCAGCCCGGCACGCCCATTGATGTGCGCCGAATCAGATTCGCCGACGCCGAGCAGCATGTCGCCGTTGCCTTTGAGCACCAATCGCGAAGTGCCATCTTCGCGCTGCTCCAAATAGGTCTGCGTCTCCAACGTCGACCCCATGTCGAGCGTGGCCGCAGCCGCATACGCCGTCAGCGTTTTCATGGTGGACGCCGGCGTATACGGCGTGTCGAGATTCTGCTCGGCCACCACATTGCCAGCCGCGTCGGCGATGGCGATGGCGTATTCACCGCCAAAATCGGAGGCAGCCGTCTCAAACTGGCTGATCAGAGCCTTTGCCGCAACGGCATCCACGGTTTTCGAAGCGTCAAGCCCTCCGACCATCGTCGCGGCCGCAATGGCATTGCCCGGCGTTTTGGCTGTGGCATGCTCGACTTCCTGCAATGTGAGAACACCCGGCAACTTGTCGAAAATGTCGGCCACGACATAGCCGACGCACAACACTGTGGTGAGCGACACGGAAAGCGCCACCGTGATGTATCGACGGCGTTTCACATGCCGGTATTCAGCCGAATCATCCATGGAACAACAACACTCCAGTCATAAGAGGAAATCGAAATGAAAACGAAAAGGCAGGAACGCGCAAGCCAGCGAACGAACGTCATCCCTTATGCTCGATCGGCTTCCATTCGGACTTGGCGAACATCGCCTGGAACGAGATCGGCACATAACTGAACATGTAGATCGGGAAGCTCAGCACATACGCGAACAGCTCCTTGTTGGTGGCGCCAATCTGATCGCGTTCCACAATAATCGTCAACGCGGCCAACGCCATCATGCCGATCACCGACGTCACAATGCCGGACGTCCAACCGGTCAACGAGCTCAACTGGCTCTGCCATGTCACGAATCCGCAGGTCGCGAACAACAGTCCCAGCAGAACGCGCACAATACCGATCACCGTGAACGGACACAACAACAGCGTGAAATCAACGGCGGAGAAATCGCGTTCCCTGATGGCACGTTTGATCAAAGCCGGCCCGTAATAACGGAACACTTGCAGGAAGCCCTTGCTCCAACGCAAACGCTGACGCCAGCTCTGCGCGAAGGTGACAGGCTGCTCGTCATACAGAACCGCAGTACCGCAGTAGCCGATGCGGTCACCGTGCAGCAAGGAATCCATGGTGAATTCCAAATCCTCAGTCAGCAAATGGAATTTCCAACCATTATTGCGACGCATGATCTCCCGCGAGAACATGAAGCCAGTACCCCCTACATGGCAGCTGTTGCCGAGCCACATGCGCGAGGCCGACAGGAATCGAGATTCACGAATGAACCACAATGCAGAACCGGAAGAGACCCAATTGTCGGACAAATTCACGGAATTACGGTAGCTGGTGAGAATCTTGAATCCCGACTGGAACGCCTTGTTCATCTCTTCGACGTAATGCTTGTCAAGCTTGTTGTCGGCATCAAACACGAAGAACGCGTCGTATGGATCGGACGCGCCGGATTCGTTCATCTGGTCAAGCAGATACGTCAATGCGTAGCCTTTGCCCACGAGCTCCTTGTTGAAACGCTCGATCACATGGCATCCCATATTGCGTGCCACTTCGGCGGTATTGTCGGTGCAATTGTCGGCAACGAGCCAAATGTCGATCAGCTCGCTCGGGTACGTCTGCGTTTGGATGCAGGTAATAAGGTTACCGATGACGTTCGCTTCGTTTCGTGCGGAAATCAGCACCGCATACCGCTTGTCCATCGGCGCTTGTGGGAATCTGATCGGTTTGGTGAACAGCGAGATAAGAATGCATACCGCCTGATAGACCATGCCTGCGCCGCCGACAATGACCAGCAGAATGTCAAGTACGCTCAGCAGTACCATTAACGCCACCTACTTCTTGGATTGTCATCCGCGTTTTTCGTGCTTCCTTCAGCTTCCCGCGATTCGTCGTTCTTCCGTTCATTGCCGGATTCCGATTTTTCGTTGGATTCCTGCGATGTGTTTTCGCGCTCAAGACCCTGCAATGGCTTGTGTTCCGTTTTGTCCAACACGTGCTTCGGAATGGCGACGGTTTCGTTCGATTCCAGCGATTCCTCGGAACGGCTGATATTGTACGCCTGCTCCTGTAACTGCCGCACTTCGTCGGAAATCGGCACATGCGCACTGGATCCCTGCACCGCGCGAGGCATATTGTGCAGATGCTCGCTGATCACTTCGGCGCCTTCCACCAGCTTCGACTTCTTTTCAGGCACCGGATCGTCCATCAGCGGGGAATCGACCAGCTCGTACCGCTTTGTATAGGTGCGGAAAATCGTCTGCACGGACGCGACCACCGGCAATGCGAGGAATGCTCCAAGCGCGCCGAACAGCGAAGTGAACGCCAGCACCGCAAGAAACGCCACGGCATCGTTTATATCCATGGTGCGCTGGGAGATCTTCGGCGCGAAGATCAGATTCTCGATCTGCTGATACACGCAGATGAACATCAGCACCCCCACGGCCTGCCACAATCCACAGCTGCCCCACGCGAACAGCACCGGCAATGCGCCGCCGATATACGTGCCCAGCATAGGAATGAACTGCGAAACCATACCGCAGAACAGCGCCAACGGTAGCCAATAGGGCACGTGCAGCAGCATCAGACAGATTCCGGTGAAGAACGCGTTCAGCAATGCGAGAATGGCGCGGGAGAACAGGAATGACGAAATCTGGCTCTGGCTCACCGTCCACACGAACAGGAATCGGCGCTGAGCCGCCGGAGCCATCCACTGGCATGCGGCACGACGCAGTTTCGGGCCAGCCGCTGAAATGTAATACGTGGTCATGATTACTGTCATGAGGTTGATCAGGAACGAAAACAATCCCGACACCGTATTCAGCGCGGTACCCGCGAAATCGGTGACCCACGACGTTTGAATGTTCTTCAGAATCTCATTGCCGAGATTATTGATCTCAGGAAGTCGGAAATTCGCGTATTGACTGACGAACTGGCACATCTGCTCATACAGGTCGGGCAGACCGTTCACCAATGCGATCACCTGCTGCACAAACAAGTTGCCGAACAACGTGAAAAGCACTCCGAGAATCACGGCCAGCATCAGCAGCGAGAACAGCGAGGCGAACGATCGTTTCCAGCCATGCTTGACCAGCGGCACCACCATCGGCTCTACCGCGAGCGCGATGAACAGCGAGACGATGATGTCGATCACCAGGTATTCGATTTTGCCCCAGCTGCGCCAGCAGAAAGTAAACACCACAATGGCTATGGCGATGTATAGCAGCGCACGCCCCAGCCATTCCGGCGGTTTTCGGGAATCTCCTTTGGCTGGAAACAGGGTGCCGAGATCCCAACGCTGTTCGCTGGTGTTCGCACCGTTTTCGCTCTGCGTATTGTTCATTCGCTGTTCGCTTTCGCTCATGGCTCCCTATTGTAGCGATAGGCGTCGTGTACAGGCTGAGCTATTGTGGTAGTTATGCTGAACGTTTCAATTGTCATCCCCGCTTGGAATGAAGAGGAGCGTATCAACGATTGCCTGTTGAATGCCACTAGGCAGACCGTGATGCCCCATGAAGTGATCGTTGTCGACAATCGTTCCACCGATTCGACGGTAGCCGTGGTGGAACAGTTTATGAAAGACCACCCTCAAGCCCCTGTCCGTTTGTTGCATCAGGATGAGGAGCAGGGATTGATTCCGACGCGCGATTATGGTTTGAATCACGCCACCGGCGATATTTTGGGCCGTTTCGACGCTGATTGCATGATTCGCCCAGATTGGGTCGAGGTGGTGTCCGGCATTTTCACTGAGGATCCGGAGGCCATGGGTGCCACTGGTCCGGTGATGTATTACGATCTGCCGAGCCGCCATTTTGGTTTGCGTGGGGATAATTCCACACGCAAGCGCATTTACAAGGCCAATGGTGACCAGCCGTTGCTGTTTGGCTCGAATATGGCGGTCCGCGCTTCAGCTTGGCGTGAAATTTGCGACGAGGTGTGCCGCGACAAGGCCGATGTGATGCATGAGGATATCGATATTTCGCTGCATCTGCTGGGCAAGGATTTGAAAACCGTGTACTGCCCGCGCATGATCGCCGGCATCAGCGCCCGTCGTATGGACACGTCGCTCACGTCGTTCAATAATTACATGCGTCGTTTCAAGAACACGTTCGACGCGCATCCACAGCATTCGCGCAAACATAAGCCGGAGATTCTGCTCACCGCGCTGTATCCGGTAATGCATTTGCTGTATCCGGTGTGGCAGAAGGTGCTTGACACCGCCGATATCAATCCTGCGGAGGCGGCGTGGATCAACGAGCAGATGGAGTTGGCCGAGCAGGAGGGACGTGAATGGTATGACGACACCCCTACTGATGAGGAGTGGAGCGAAAAGCACGAGGATTCCAACGATTAATCCGCATATATTCATATTGAATTGAGATATCGAAATATTTCAATATGTGCGATTCATCAACATACATGATATGTAATCGCATACAAAAATCGTGGTGTGAATTTATTACGATTCACACCACGATTTTTTATGTTCTCAGCGATGTTCTCCCACGATTCGTCGTTCGCTACGCACGATTGCCGATTCGTGGGAATTGCCGCATTACATCAGGCTCTTGTAGATGGCGAGAATGTCCTCCTGCGTGGCCTGACGGGGGTTGCCCGGCGTGCACACATCGTGGAAGGCATCATGGGCCAACGGCTCCAGATCGGCTTCGGTTGCGCCAACCTCGGAGATGGTGGTCGGGTTCTTCAGATCTACAGTGAGCTTATGCACAGCCTGGACGGCCTCTTCGCGCACGGTTTCGATATCGCCGGTGTAGGCGTCCGCGATGCCGAAGGCGTCGGCGATGTCACGGTACTTCTCACCGGTGTAGTCCTTGTTGTATTCCATGACCGGAGCCAGCAGAATGCCGTTGGCAACACCGTGGGCCACG
>ENA-OPBF01002365-OPBF01002365.1-human-gut-metagenome-genome-assembly--contig:-NODE-2365-length-10722-cov-2.089060_pt1 | contig 10722 bp, 7 predicted proteins | sample MGYA00241067_ERZ501450 | MGnify/ENA primary metagenome ERZ501450 (study PRJEB25962, sample SAMEA2042516) | human gut metagenome | biome: human gut; feature: human-associated habitat; material: faeces... | reverse complement strand
ATCCTGGCCCGCGCTCTGCAGCAGGCCAAGGAGGGTCGCGCCTTCATCCTGCAGAAGATGCTCGATGTGATCCCCGAGCCGCGTCACACCACGCGCAGCACCGCTCCGCGTATCGTCTCCATCCAGGTTCCGACCGACAAGATCCGCGACGTCATCGGTTCCGGCGGTAAGGTCATTCGCGGCATCCAGGACGAGACCGGCGCTTCGGTTGACATCCAGGAGGACGGCACCGTCTTTGTCGGCGGCACCGGCGAGTCCGTGGACCAGGCTGTCGAGCGCATCAAGCTCATCATCAAGGTTCCCGAGCCGGGCGAGGAGTACACCGGTCGCGTGGTCTCCATCCAGCCCTTCGGCGCCTTCGTCAACCTGCTGCCCGGTAAGGACGGCCTGCTGCACATCTCCCGCGTTGCCAAGGGCCGCGTGGAGAAGGTCGAGGACGTCCTCAACGTCGGCGACGAGGTCAAGGTCGTTGTCATCGAGGTCGACGATCGCGGCAAGATCTCGCTCGATCGTCTTGACAAGCCCGAGGCCCCGGCTCGCGCCGAGGGTGCCTCTGAGGGCGACGGCGAGCACTTCCAGCGCCGTGAGCGTCCGCGTCGCGAGCGCTCCGAGCGCAGCGATCGTCCGCGCCGTCCCGGCGACAACGGAGGCCGCAAGCCCCGTCGTCACCATGACGCCGAGTAACAGCCGCATATAAGCAGTTCATCAAGGGCGACTCCGGACAGGGGTCGCCCTTTTGCTATTCCCGGCGGGATAGACCGGTTCAGATGGGGCTTTGATGCATGGGTGGTCTGTTGGTGGGCAAATGGGTATCATACTGTGGTTACTGCGTCGACTCTATGATGCATGTTTGTACGTTCCCGACGGTCGGTTTGCCAGAAGCGCCCCGTCGGTTGTTTCAGACCCGTTTCGAAGAAAGGAAACAACACTAACCTATGGCAGCTAAAAAATCATCTCCCTTGAAGATCATCCCGCTCGGCGGCCTTGACGGCATCGGCAAGAACATGACGGTCTTCGAGTGCGGCGACGACATGGTGCTCGTCGACGCCGGTCTCATGTTCCCGGATGACTCCCAGCCCGGTATCGACCTGGTTCTTCCCGACTACACCTATGTTCTGGAGAACGAGGAGAAGCTCCGCGGTATCGTCGTCACCCACGGCCACGAGGACCACACCGGTTCGCTTCCGTACCTGCTGCAGGACCTCAACAACAAGGTGCCCATCTTTTCGAGCAAGCTGACGCTTGGCTTTATCGAGGGCAAGCTTTCTGAGTTCCGCATCCGCGCACCCAAGTTCCGTGAGGTCAAGGGCGGCAGCCATGTCAACCTCGGCGGCATCTCGCTTGACTTCTTCTCGATGACGCACTCCATCCCCGGCGCTCTGGGCGTGTTCATCCGCACCAATCAGGGCACCGTTATGCACACCGGCGACTTTAAGCTCGACCAGACGCCCATCGACGGCGTCACGCCCGACTATGCCGCTATCAGCCGCTTTGCCAAGCAGGGCATCGACCTGCTGCTGTCCGACTCCACCAACGCCACGGTCCCCGGCTTTACTAAGTCCGAGGCCGAGGTCGGTCCCAACCTGCTGCACGCCATCAAGAACGCGCCGGGTCGCGTGTTCGTCGCGTCGTTCTCGAGCCACATCCATCGTTTGCAGCAGATCTGCGATGCCGCCCGCAAGTGCGGCCGTAAGGTCGTTGTGACCGGTCGCTCCATGCTCACTAACACCCGCGTGGCGCGTGAGCTTGGCTACCTCAACATCGACGACGCCGATATTATCGATGCCTTCGATATCGATAACCTGCCCGACGACAAGATCGTCGTCATGTGCACCGGCTCTCAAGGCGAGCCGCTGTCGGCCCTGTCCCGCATGGCCAACGGAGAGCACAAGACGCTCTCCATCCACGAGGGCGATACCGTCATTCTCTCGGCAACTCCCGTTCCTGGCAACGAGAAGGCCGTGCAGCAGGTCGTCAACAGCCTGGCCAAGCTTGGCTGCGACGTGTGGGATAAGAATCGCGCACTCGTCCACGTCTCGGGTCACGGCAGCCAGGAGGAGCTCAAGCTCCTGATGGCCATGGCCAAGCCCACGTACTTTATGCCGGTTCACGGTGAGGCCGTGCATCTGCGCGCCCATGCCCAGCTGGCCCGCAAGATGGGCATCAAGGACGATCATATCTTTATCCTCGATAACGGCGACACGCTCGAGATGCGCGGCGGTATCGTCAAGCGCGGTACACCCGTCGAGTCGGGCGTCGTTTACGTCGACGGCCTGCGTATCGGCGATACCGACCCCATCGTCCTGCGCGATCGCCAGAAGCTCGCCAACGACGGTATGGTCACGGCCGTTGCCATCGTCTCGCTCAAGCACAAGAAGATCGAGGCCATCGAGTTCTCGGGCCGCGGTGTCTCGTTTGCTATCGACGACCAGTTCTCCGAGGATGCCTCCGCGTCCATCATGAAGACGATCGAGAAGGGCAAGTTTAGCTTTACGAGCAGCGGCTCCGATGCCATTCGCAAGGCCGTGCGCGATTCGCTCTCCAACTTTATTTGGAGCCGTACGCGCACCCGTCCGATGATCATCCCGGTCGTCATGGAGGTTTAGTTTGGCGCGCGGATCTGCACAAAACGCCAAAGGCAATAAGGCCAATAACCAACCGGCATCTGCTAAGGGTGCCGGTTCCCATCTGCGTGCCAATAAGGGCCACGAGGCGGACTTTGACGATTTTGAGCCCCTGGTCGAGCCCTCGGCCAACCGCGATATTGCCGGCGTGGTCATCGCCGTTTTGGCTATTGCGTCCTTCATTGCCGTGATTTCGCCGGCGACTGCGCCCGTTACGGCTGTGGTTGCCGGTTTCTACCACCTGGGCTTTGGTCTGGGCGCCTACGTGCTGCCGATCGTCATTTTGCTGTTTGCCGCCACGCTCTTTTTAGGCGAGGACTCGCCGCTCAACGTGCGCTCTGTTGCGGGCGGCGCCGTGGTCTTTATCGCCGTCGTCTCCATTCTTTCGCTGATGGTGCCGGGTACGAGTGTCTCGTGTGACCTTATGTTCACGCCGCAACATTTGTCCGCCTCGGGTGGCTACATCGGTGCGTTTATTGCGAGCGCGCTGCAGAATGCCCTGGGTAAGCCTATCGCGATGGTAGTCCTGTTGGGCCTTGTCGTCGTGGGCTTGGTCATCATCGGCTTTTCGGTGGGCGGCGTTTTGCGCTCTGCTCGCGACCGTGCGGCCGATTTTGCCGAGCGCCGTCGTGCCGATGTCAACGCCAGCCCGTGGGGTGACGACGAAGCCCTGTCGGTGCCCGGCGTTGCCCGTCCGCACCTGAGCATTCTTCGTCAAAAGGGCTCCGATGCTGCCGTGACCACGGTCATGGGTAACGATGTGGACCCGGTTTTGGACAATGACGACGAGGACGAGGATCCGTTTGTCGACGTATCCGATGCCGTGGAGGCCGAGCGCGCTAAGACGACGCTGCTGCCGCGCCGCCATGCCAAGAAGGGCAAGGCCACGCCTAAGCTCAATACGAGTGAGCCCGACCCGTCTTGGTCCGATAGCGAGATCGAGCTCACCGAGGGCGATGACGAGGACGACGAGGCTTCGATTGAGTCCGCAAAGACGACTTTGCTGCCGCGTCGCCATGCAAAGCGCGACCAGGTAGCCGGCCAGCTTTCGATGGAAGACGACCCCGATAAGATCGACGAGTCCGAACCGCCGTTTGCCGTGAATCCTGTCTCGGCAGCACCTCAGATTCCCGACTTCTTGAAGCATCCCAAGGTTGCCGATGCGTCTGCCTCGAGTGCTGTCGAATCGGCTGCGGCTAGCGATGGGGGAGCGGACGGCGGCGCCGCAGATAACGAGGGCGAAGAAGAGGACGGCCTCAAGCTTCCGCCGCTCGAAATCCTGCATGCCAACCCACAGTCGGCGTCCTCCGCGTCTTCTGACAAGGAGCTGGAACAGACTGCCGAGTCGCTGCAGTCCACCTTACTTGAGTTTGGTCGTAGCGCTCGCGTTGTTGGCTGGATCGCCGGCCCCACGGTGACGACCTTTAAGCTGCAACCTGGCGAGGGCGAGCGCGTGAGCAAGATTTCGAGCCTCGAGGACGATATCGCGCTATCGCTTGCTGCCCAGTCGGTGCGCATCTTTGCCCCGATCCCCGGTACCTCGCTTGTGGGTATCGAGATCCCCAATCGTAAGCGCCAGAACGTCAACCTGGGCGACGTGCTTCCCTATGTGAAGGGCGGTCCGCTCGAGCTCGCCATCGGTCGAGATGCCGAGGGTACGCCGGTCGTCGCCGACCTTGCCAAGATGCCTCACCTGTTGATTGCCGGTACGACCGGTTCTGGTAAGTCGGTCATGATCAACTCCATCATCACGACCCTGCTCATGCGCGCCCTTCCCGAGGACGTTCGCCTGATCATGGTCGACCCCAAGCGCGTCGAGCTTGCGGGCTATAACGGTCTGCCGCATCTTTACGTGCCTGTAGTGACCGAGCCCAAGCAGGCCGCGAGCGCTCTGCAATGGGCCGTGTCCGAGATGGAGCGTCGCCTGAAGGTCTTCGAGCGTCTCAACGTGCGTAAGATCTCGACCTACAACGAAAAGCAGGCCGCCGGCGAGTTTGAGCATTACGATAACCCGCCGCAAAAGATGCCCTACCTGGTCATCATCATCGACGAGCTCTCGGACCTGATGATGGTCGCCGGTAAGGATGTCGAGGCCTCGATCGTGCGTATTGCTCAGCTGGGCCGTGCCGCCGGTATCCACCTTATCGTGGCCACGCAGCGCCCGAGCTCCAACGTGGTGACGGGCCTCATCAAGGCCAACATCACCAACCGCATCGCCTTTAACGTCGCCACGGGCATCGACTCGCGCGTCATCATCGACCAGATGGGTGCCGAAAAGCTCACCGGTTTGGGCGACATGCTGTTCTCCAAGGTCGACTGGGGCAAGCCTCGCCGTATCCAGGGATGCTTTGTTTCGGATGACGAAATCAACGAGATTGTCGAGTTCGTCAAGTCGCAGAGCGAGCCCGACTACCACGAGGAGATCCTGTCTGCCGTGGCGCCCGCTTCCATGTCCATGGCGGGTGGCGGCGGCATTGTCCGCACCGGAGTCGCCGAGCCGCAAGACGATGATCCGCTCATTTGGGAAGCCGCCCATATTGTGGTGGAATCGCAGCTTGGCTCCACATCTGGCCTGCAACGTCGTCTGAAGGTTGGCTATGCGCGTGCCGGGCGTATTATGGATATGCTGGAAGAAAAGGGTGTCGTCGGCCCGCCCGACGGTTCCAAGCCGCGCGAGGTCCTGTTGGACGAGGAGGGGCTTGCCGCGCTGGAGTCTGTCGACGCCGAGATGGCACGTGAAGATCGTGAGTTTGGAGGATTCTGATGGCTGCACGCTTTGGTGACATGCTGCTTGAGCAGCGTCGCCGAATGGGCCTTTCCATTCAGCAGGTCGCCAACACCATCAAAATCAGGCCGCAGATCATCGAGTTTTTCGAGACCGGTAACTTTGCTTCGATGCCGCCGCGCGGCTATGCGCAGGGCATGATTTCGAGCTATGCTCGCTTTTTGGGCCTCAATCCGCGCGAGGTCGTCAATGCCTACTTTGACGATCTGATGGCATACGAACGCGAGACGTCGCAGCAGGGCGGTCGTTTTCAGGACGCCGCCGGCTACGTCAATTCGCGTTCCTCGGTCGATAACGGGCGCTTCCTGATGGTTCAGGGCGGTCGTTCGACCCGCTATGGACAGCGTCCTCAGCAGGCCGGTTATATTACCGAGACGGGTTCAGGCGAGGAGATTCGCTCACAGCGTGACCGGTTCCGCAGTACGCCGATGCCCGAGGACCGTGCACTTCCCGCTGCCCGAGGCGTGGCGCGTGACCCTCGTGCCGGCTACGGCGACGGCGGCTATTCCGATCGCGGTTACCGTGGTGCCTCTACGGGACGCTCTCGCGGTGGCTATGCGGATGCCGATACCACGCAGGTGACGCCGCGTCTTCGCTCTCAATCACAGCCGTATGGCCAGCGCTTTTCGGCTCCGCGTTCGGGCCAGCGTGGCTATCAAGGCCGCGGTGAACTTGCGCCCCGCTCGGGTCAGCGCAGTCTTCAGGGCCAGGGTGGCTATCGCGGCCGTTCCGATAGCAATCGTGGTCGTATGCCTCGGGGAGGCGGCCGCAGCAGTTCCAGTCGTGGACGCGGCGGATCACGTGCTCCTCAAAACAACGGGCTCGATCCGCGAATCGTCTACGCCGGCATCGGCGCCGTTGCGCTGCTGTTGATCGTGCTCATCGTGGTGCTTCTGCGCGGCTGCGCATCTTCGGCGCCCGAGCCGACGCCCGAGACGCCCGTTGCCACCAAGACGACGACCAAGAAGTCTTCTAAGAAGACCGAAACAGTCGACGAGGACGAAGACACCGATGAGGCGACGGATGAGTCGACTGATTCGGACGCTACCAAGACGGCGGCCAAGAAGGAAGAGAACGAGGTCACGAAGGTCAAAGTCTCCGTTGCCAAGGGAAAAACCGCGTGGATTGAGGTCAAGGTCGACGGCAAGTCGGTCTATGGCGCCCAGGCGACTGGCCCCTTTGAGCAGGAGTACACGCCCGAGTCCTCGATCGAGATCACCACGTCCAAGCCTTCCGATGTCACCGTTACCAAGAACGGCGAAAAGGTCCGCTACGACACCAAGACCTCGGGCGTGGCGCGCGTGACGATCACCGTTCCCAAGAAGGAGACTTCTGATTCCGAGAATGGTGAAAGTTCTGATGGTACCGACACCACCGATGGTACCGATACCACCGACGGTACCGATGCCCAGTCCACGGATGGCGCCGATACCTCAACTGACGGTCAGACGCCCACCGATTCTACCGACTATTCGTACGATAGCTACTAAGCCGCTCGTACGCGAAAGGAAACATCATGGCTAAAGATTCCAGCTTCGACGTCGTGTCCGAGGTCAACATGCAAGAGGTCGACAACGCCTTCCAGCAGACCACGCGCGAGATTTCTCAGCGCTATGACCTTAAGGATTCCGGCGCCACGATCGAGCTTTCGAAGGGCGACAAGCTCTTTACGATCAACGCCCCGGCCGACTTTGTCTCCAAGCAGATTATCGACGTGCTGAGCTCCAAGCTCATCAAGCGCGGCATCGACCTCAAGGCTGTCTCGTGGGATGCTCCGCAGGCGGCGTCGGGCGGCACCGTGCGCGTGCTCGGCCATATCGTCGAGGGTATCGACCAGGCGACCGCCAAGAAGATCAACAAGGACATCAAGGATCAAAAGCTCAAGGTCAAGGTGACCATCGAGGCCGACAAACTGCGTGTTTCCTCTGCTTCGAAGGACGCGTTGCAGACCGTGATCCAGTTCCTGCGCGACCAGGACTACGGCCAGCCGCTGCAGTTCACCAACTACCGCTAATATCAATCGAAAGGACCGCTCTCCAACATGGATACACCGTTGGGCTCCGTGCTCTACATCACCCTCGGGTGCGCTAAGAACGAGGTTGACACCGACCGCATGCGTTCTCTTTTGACCGCCGCGGGCTACGAGGAGGCATTCGACCCGCAGGATGCCGATATCGCCATCGTCAATACATGCTCGTTCCTCGCCTCCGCAACGTCCGAGAGCATCGAGACCACGCTCGAGCTCGCCAACGAGGTTCAGGACGGCGTTCGTTCTTGCCCCATCGTCATGTGCGGTTGCGTGCCGTCGCGCTATGGCGATGACCTGCCTGACGAGCTGCCCGAGGTCGCTGCCTTTGTGAAGGCCGACGAGGAAGATGGCATCGTGGCGGTCATCGATGGCGCGCTGGGTGTCGAGCGTGAGATCGCAGCCTATATCCCGCAGGTCAAACGTACCGTCGAGGGTGCTGTCGCCTACGTCAAGATTTCCGATGGCTGCAACCGCTTCTGCAGCTTCTGCATGATCCCCTATATTCGCGGTCGCTATCATTCGCGCAATGCCGAGAGCATTATCTCCGAGGTGCGCGACCTGGTTACCGGCGGTGTGCGCGAGATCGTGCTGATCGGCCAGGACACGGGTATTTGGGGCACCGACTTTGCTGACGAGGATGTCGCCGAGGGCTCGCCGCGCAATCTGGCGCAGCTGCTGCGTGCCGTCGCCGAGGCCGTGCGCCCGCACAACGTCTGGGTTCGCGTGCTCTACCTGCAGCCCGAGGGCATGACTGACGAACTCATCGAGACGATTCGCGATACGCCCGAGGTGCTGCCCTATATCGATATCCCCGTGCAGCACTGCGACGCGCGCATCCTCAAGGCCATGCGTCGCTCCGGTTCGCGCCAGGAGCTCGAGGACCTGTTCCGCGATCTGCGTGAGCGTATCCCCGGCATCGTGATCCGTTCCACGGCTATGGTCGGCTTCCCGACCGAGACCGACGACGAGTTCCGCGACCTTATCGACTTTATGGACACCGTCGGCTTTGACTACACGAGCGTCTTTGCCTACTCGCAGGAGGAGGGCAGCCTGGCCGCTAAGATGGAGGGTCAGGTCGACGAAGAGGTCAAGCTCGAGCGCGCCCAGGAGGCCATGGACCTGGCCGAGTCGCTCGGTTTTGCCGCCACCGCCGCACATGTGGGCGAGCGCGCCCAGGTGATCGTCGACGGTATCGAGGAGACCGAAGACGGTGCCGAGCTCATCGGACATGCCTGGTTCCAGGCGCCCGATTCCGATGGCGCGGTCCACTTGGACGCCAGTGAGGCGTCCGTGGGCGATATTCTGACTGTCGAGTTTACCGATAGCTTCTGCTATGAGCTTATCGGCCATGTTGTGGAGTAGGAGAGCATCGTGGCAAACGAGAGCAATAAGGAACTGACGAGTGTTTGGACGCCCGCCAACATCGTGACGTGCGTTCGCATCGTCTTTATCCCGGTGTTCATGATCGTGTCGGCGCTTTCTCACACGAGTGTTGCTGGTACGGATTGGAGCACCTTCGACGGCCCGCTCGCCGCCGCTGCCTTCATTCTGTATGTGATCCTGTCGTGCACCGATAAGGTCGACGGTTATCTGGCGCGTTCGCGCAACGAGATCACCGACTTCGGTAAATTCTTGGACCCCATCGCCGATAAGCTGCTCGTGTTCTCGGCCCTGCTGCTGTTCTTGGATTTTGGCGCGGTGACCGTGTGGTCCGTGTTCATTATTCTGTTCCGTGAGCTTCTGGTGAGCGCCCTTCGCATGGTCGCGAGTGCGGCCGGTGTGGTCGTTGCGGCCGATAAGCTCGGCAAGTACAAGACGGCAACCACGATGGTCTCCATTTGCGGTTACCTGTGCGTTTTTGCTATGGCCGGCTTGCACCTTGGCCCGGTGGCGCTGACGCTCGGCATCTACTCGGTGTCGCGCTTCCTGTATGCCGTTGCCGTTGTCTTGACCGTTATCTCGGGCGCCCAGTACTTCTGGAACTGCCGCAAGATCGTCTTTTCGGTCTAGGTCCTGGTGGGTATGACGGACTCTTTTGAGCAGATTTCCGCACATAACGAGGAGCTGGCGCGTGATATTGTCGAGCGCGCGAGCGCTCGGGGCGTGACGGTTTCGACGGCTGAGTCGCTGACGGCGGGTATGATCGCCTCGACGGTTGCGGATATCCCGGGCGCCTCGGCGGTGCTGCGTGGCGGTGCGGTGACCTACTGCGATGAGATTAAGCATCGCGTGCTGGGTGTTGAGCAGGAGACGCTCGACCGCTATACCGCGGTGTCGCATCAGACCGCGCGCGAGATGGCGGCGGGTTCGCTGGAGCTGTATCAGAGCGATATTGCAGTGAGTGCAACGGGTTATGCCGGCCCCGGCGGTGGTACTGAGGACGATCCTGCGGGCACTTTCTATATTGGCTGGGCGCATCGTTCCGCCGATGGGGGCGTGCCGGTCGTGGACTCTGTGCGCTGCCACTATGAGGGCGACCGTTCGTGTGTTCGTGCCCATGCGGTCGCGGAGGCACTGGGTCGCATTGTCTGCGTGCTCGATTCTATGGAATAGACGTGTTTTAAGGGGCCTCCGGGCCCCTTAATTGTGGAGATAGGGACCTCTGACAAATTTAGCGTTTGTGCTGGTTGTAGATGTATTTTTGCCTGCCTTGTTCATATTTGGTCCTTTGTGGTCAAGTATTTGCTCAGTGTTTGGTCGGCGTTTGGTTGGGTTTTGGAAAGACTGCCTGTATATGATTGGCCTGAACGGTTGACCACGAACAGCCGTTCGTTTATTATCGATGCAGGTTGTTAAGAGGAGGGCTATTCATGGCCAAGAATTCAGGTCCCGTACGTACCGTTCATGCTCGCACGACGGGTAAAGAGCGCGATGAGATGATCGCCACCACCAAGGCCGAGATCGAGAAGAAATTCGGCCAGGGTTCCATCATGAGGTACGGCGACGGTGGTCCCGAGCTCGAGGTCGAGGCCATTCCCACGGGCGCTCTGGCCCTCGACGCCGCGCTGGGTATCGGCGGCGTGCCGCGCGGCCGTATCGTCGAGATTTACGGTCCCGAGTCCTCCGGTAAGACGACGCTTTCGCTCGAGATCCTGGCCGAGGCCCAGGCAATGGGTGGCGTTGTGGCATTTATCGATGCCGAGCACGCGCTCGATCCCACGTATGCCGCGCGCATTGGCGTGGATATCGACGAGGTACTGATTTCCCAGCCCGATACGGGTGAGCAGGCGCTCGAGATTGTTGACATGCTCGTGCGTTCCGGCGCCATCGATGCTATCGTCGTC
>ENA-OPBF01002354-OPBF01002354.1-human-gut-metagenome-genome-assembly--contig:-NODE-2354-length-10767-cov-3.816841_pt1 | contig 10767 bp, 8 predicted proteins | sample MGYA00241067_ERZ501450 | MGnify/ENA primary metagenome ERZ501450 (study PRJEB25962, sample SAMEA2042516) | human gut metagenome | biome: human gut; feature: human-associated habitat; material: faeces... | reverse complement strand
CCGTCCCCCAGCCGATATCAGGATTATTCTCGTTGTAGCGGTCGGGATTTAGGAAAATCAATCCGTCCAGCTCTTCCACAAGAACTGCCCTTCTAAGTTCTGCCAAAGCATCATCACTAAATGTTATCTCATCAGCTGTCTGCCCGGACTTTTCTGCAAGTTCTTCCTTTGCATTAGTAATATCCGGCTCATAGATAGAGAGCATATAGGCAAGATTTACATATCCAAATTCATTGACGGATACATTTAATGCTTCCACAGCAGTCTCAACCCTGTCTATGACAGTCTTTGCCTTAATCGTCTGCTTATAAAACATATCCGCTTTTTTCACCTCCCCGTCTTCATTTACTTCTTCAAGACTGCAAAGAAGTGGGTAATCGCTGTCATCTCGAAATGCTATTCTGTTTGCTTTTGAAGTAATGGCTCCATACTGCTTTATAAAGGCATCGTATTTCACATTAAGAAGTCTCTGCTTATCAGAAAGCTCCTCCTCGCTGCAGCCATCCATCTGGATATCAATCAGATCTCTTGTTATCTGTCTGATTTCATCAAGGCTTCTGATTCGCTCCTCGGCAGTCTGTGATACTTCTTTTCTTACCATCTCGGAATTTTCCCTGTAATAGAGCTTTCCTTCAAAAAATGTGTAAGTGTAGTTTCTCACATCCGGATCAGCCGGGATAACTTCCTCCGTCTGCTCCGCCTCATCTGCCACTCTCTCAAAATCTGTCATCTGGGCTTTGATATTACCGATAGCCTTATTGAGAGTCTCATACATATTGAAGTTCTCATCATTATTCACACAGACTGTATATCTGCTGTCCTGTCCGTAAATCCTCGTATCATACTCCATAGCCCCAAGCATCATTTCCGGATGCTCTGCAAAATAAGAGTTGACTGCAATGCCATTCTCAGTTACACCAAGGTGTACCCAGTCAGGTTCAATATCAATCTTTCTCTCCCTCTTCTGCAAAAACAGGATATCTGCTGTCACTTCGGTTCCTGCATTATCTTTAAATGCAGTATTCGGAAGTCTTACTGCTCCCACAAGCTCTGCTCTTTCAGCCAGATACTTTCGGATAGTAGGATTTACCTTATCAAGTGTTCCCTTTGTGGTGATTACTGCAACCATGCCTCCCGGTCTTACCTGATCAAGTGCTTTTGCCAGAAAATAATCGTGGATACGGAAGTTATACTTGTTGTACTTTGGATCAAATACCTTATAATCACCAAATGGCACATTTCCGACAACCACATCAAAGAAGTTATCCGGATATGTGGTATTCTCAAATCCTGTGATACTGATATTGGCATTCTGATAAAGCTGCTTTGCAATTCTTCCTGAAATGCTGTCAAGCTCCACCCCATACAGCTTGCTTCTCTGCATTGGTGTCGGCATACTTCCAAAGAAGTTACCGATACCCATAGATGGCTCTAATACATTGCCGCCTCTGAAACCAAACTGGACAAGTGCCGAATTTATGCACATGGCAATCTCCGGTGAAGTATAAAAGGCGTTATTTACTGTTGCCCTTGCAGCACTGTATTCCTCATCAGATAAAAGGTCTTTCAGCTCTGCATATTCTTTGCTCCAGCCTGCGTTATTCTCATCAAATGCCTGTGACAGTCCGCCCCATCCGACAAACTTCGACAGAGTTTTCTGTTCCTCCGGTGTGGCAAGCCTGTTCTCTGATTCAATCTGCTTTAAAGTGCGGATTGCATCCATATTCCACTGGTATCTGGTCTTGGGACCGCCTTTTTCCATTTCCCAGAGGTTATAGTGGAAGTTGTGCTTTTTCTGCGCCGCATCATCTGAAACTACATGTCCATTCTCATCAATCTTGGTATCCCAGCCATTCGCTATTGCTCTTTCCCTGGTTTCAAGACGATTGGCTTTTACACTATCCTCGATATCAAAGAATCTCTTATAGACCGGATTCATCTTATCCCGGTCAGCTTTCTGCTTTGTCTCCTGATAATACCTTTTCTGGTCTTCTCCGCAGTAAAATGGCTGTTTTACCATATAAGATAAGATTTCATATAACTCACGCCAGTCAAGTGCACCTTCCTTTCGCACACCATTCCTGTTCTTATAGCTGATCTTCACATATCCGCTTCTGATTGAGTACTCCACAAGACCATACTTATTGTTGGAATATGCTTTTCTTTCTGCATTATCTGTCCCTAATGCAATATCCCTGATAAGGTCAAGTTTATTGGGCATAAATGCAAAATCAGACTGCACCACATCCATAAGGAATGCCCTAAACGGAGTGTAGCAGCTGCAATCTGTTACAAGAATCTCCGCCGCATCACGCAGGTCTTCATCAAGCTCCTCAATACGCTTGGCATAATCAATCGGTGTAATATACTGAAGCTCTGATGGATCTTTTTCAGATGTTTCAGCATCTATCTCGGCGCCATATTCTGCCTTTGTTATCATGCGGTCTTCATCGGCAGCTTCCTGTGGTGACATGCCTTTTGCACTTACATAATCTCTGTTAGAAGCATAGCTCTCCGGCTCATCCGGTATTGCATAATCATCAATCTCTGATTCTGCCTCTTCCGGTTCCACTTCCCGATATTCGGCATCAATGACCTCATTATCCTCACGGAGTCCGTCCATCGCAAGCTCATCAATACGAGGTGTCTCAGGCTGGTATTCCCCTGTAAGAATAAGGACACCAAGCTCTTTTTCGATATCTTTCCACGAAACATATCCTTCAACCTCTCCATCCTCATCTCGCCACTGAAAACGCAGTCCGTTCCCATGAAATGTGTCATATCCGTGCAGTCCCAGTCCGTCAACCGGCCAGCCTGCACCTCCCTGACCATATTCTGCTTTGATACGCTTTGCTCTGGTTCCTGCATCAATCTCTGTTTCAAAAATCTTGCATACCCTGCCCTTACCACCGATAAAACCTGTACCTCTCATAAGCACCTGTTTGATATACTCACTTGGTACTGTTGCAGACTTTTTGGGATTCAGGTAATTGTATTTACCTGCTAATGCAGCTTTTCTGTCCTGCTCGAACTGACGCATAAACTGATTATTGTTTTCGTCCTCAGTATGAATGGTGCCAATACTTGCCTGCCCATTCTGGTCGAAAAAAAAGGAAGCCTGTGTATATTCGGCTTCCTTACTAACACCCAATGAATTGATTTCATCAAGTTCCCTATTCAGTTCTGTATCATCTGATTCTAGTGGAATCGCATCACTATCTGATTCAGTACCACTTCCTCTGCCTGCATCTTCGCCTGCTCTCTTATCTTCCACATCTCCATTGTCGATGACGGATTCTGTGGCTTGTGCTTCTCCAGATACTGCATCTCCAGTCTGTCGTAGAGCTGATTCGCTTCCGCCTCTACCGCTGACATCTTCTCGTACATCTTCCCGAATCTCATCAGCGTCTTGTATCTTGCCGGCTCGTTCTCCTTTAGATAGTTCATCGCCATCCTTCCGTATTTGCCCAGCTTCGTGAGATCCTCCGTCTCGTCCGGCATCTCTATCTGCGGATAAAGCTGTCCGTCCACTTCCTTGTAAGTCATTTCTTCTAACATATCCAATTCTCCTTTCGCTCTCGATTGCCTTTAAGTTACGACTAAATTCTCTAAGAACACTACAGGAGACATCGCATACAATGGAACCAAGACGGTAAATGATCTCTTCGTCTTTGATATTTACAATCTGACTAAAATCCTGTTCTTGCACAGATAAGTCAAATCCGCATCTCGTCCCTACAGCATACATGACACTTGCATATACAAGCTGCTCCATGTCCATTTCCTGCTGTAAGCCATTGCGTTTCTTACTTTCTTCCTTTATCACACTACCTGATAGCTGCATAAGCTCGGTCATTCGGTTTCCGAACTCTTCTTTTATTATAAGCCAAACATCTGTTCCTGTAAACTGTTTTAATATATTTTTTAAAGACTCCCTGTCGCTGTTATCGTACTGCTCAATCTGACCTTCTGATACAAGAAAATCCAGATAATCCTTAAGATTTTCTCCATCAAGGTCCCATGTCAGTTTGACATTCTTCCCTCCGGTATCACTGATATCAAAGATATACCTCATGCGTGGATTCAGTGCCCTCGACGGGAAGATAGCGCAGCCTTTCGCACCACGCTTTACATATCTTCCCACCTTTTTCCAGGTATCATAATCTGCCATGAGTGTGCTTTTTTCCGGAGGTCTCTGAGCTGTTACCATAACGATATTGTCAAATTCATAGCGGTATAACTGACCTGCGACCTTTAACACATCCTTCCAGTTCTTTTCTGATCTGGTGATGTTACCAATCTCAGAATCGTATATCGCTTTGACCTTCATATCAACGCCCATACCTTTGTCCTCCTCTACTTAAACATCTCTGCAAACGATCCCTTAAATAGCTTTAACTCATCCTTATCCAGCTCGATTGCAAATTCATTGTCGATTGCCTGTTTTTCGCATTTATCCTTTTTCTTTGCAATCTTACGCACCACACGAAGAAGCACATAGCACTCCTTGGACTTTGCAATGCTCTGTTTAAAGGTCAGCTCATCCTCATCGACTGACTTCTGTGTCTGATAGATAATCTCTTTTAACTTATCATTGATACCATCTACTTCCTCAAGGGTAATAATAACGGATGCCTTAGAAGCACCCGATCTGTCCCACTCCTTATGAAGTTCCTTTACCAAAAACTCCATGTTCTTAATTACTGTTGTTGAATCACTTTTCATCTTGCTTTTCCTCCGTTTTCTTTTAATGAAGAAGGGGGCTGACCTTCGCTGATAGGCGCAAAATCAACTCCCTTCATGTCCTCTGCTCCAAGGACTATCTGCTCTGCATAATACATATCCATTGCCTTATTGATGGCATCGTCAAGCGACTCTGCCTTTACTTTCTGTACTCGTGAAAGCACTTCCTTTATCTCAACATCAAATTCCTGTTCCATATGATATCGCCTCCTGTAAAAATCTCATCACCGGCTCTTTTCTTCCTTTACCTGTCTTTCCTTAAAGCCCTTATCGTACTTTCCATCTTCCAGCCTGTCGTAAAAACAGTCCTCTTCAATCGTTCCGAAATCCTCATACATCTGGTGAAGGAAGTCATTCTGCAGCTTCTTTGGTACATCATCATCCTTTGACATATCCTGATAAAAATAGAACTTCTGCTTTAGCTTTGCCCTGTAATCATAGATATCCTCTATCTTTTCCGGTGTGCCATACTCCCTCTTGTATGCCTTGAAATTCGTGGTTGAGAGTGTGGAACCGAGATAAATTCCATGCTCCCACGATACTCCGATTGTGGTATTGTCCTTTGTAGGCTTCTCATCCTTCGGATAACGCTTATACTCTGTCGCACCAAGGGCGATTGTAAGAGAACCTGACTTCATATCCATCACCACAAGATTTCTTGGTGATAATGCTTCAAGCACCATGTAATCATGGTCATTGAAGTTATGAAATGTCTGTCCCCTTTCAAATGAGCGGTTCTCCATTTCATAATGCAGGTTAAAATCATCCACCCAGCCCTTATCAGTCATTCCAATCTCCTTAAGCTTTGCAACACATTCAGAAGAACTGGCTTCTTTATCAAACCGAAATTCTTTGGAATCGTTATAAAGTCCCTGAAGAAAATGTCCCAGCTGAATATCATCCAGACAGAATCTCGCAGATACAGTTACATTTGCTGCCCTGTAATACTCTGCGAAGTTATCTGCTTCACCAAGTGTTCTTCCAAGCTGCAACAAATTGTCTGCAAGCTCTGACATGTCATCAACTGCTATATAACTCTTATAATCATCCAGAGTCATCAGCATATTTGTCTCTGTTCCCCTGTCGTTTTCTGTTACCAGTATCATATCTTTTAAATCCATTCTTACCTCCAGTCTCAGAGAGAGACTATGCCCTCTCTGCAAATTTCCTGTTATGGTCTTCCTATCACAACAATCTTTCCTGTGCTTGCCACATCACGGTAAACCACACCAAGATTTTCATTAAGTGCCTCTACCACCTTGCCATTTCCGACATATACTGCCACATGGCTGATGTTCTTATATCTTCCGTTGCTTGTAAAACTATAAAAGATAAGGTCTCCCGGCTGTAACTCATCAAAGGAGACTGTCTTTCCGGCTTCATCCAGTCCCTGTGCCTCCGCTGCCGCTGTGGTTGCACCGCCGTAACTAATATCCACGCCTGCATCTTTCCATGAATAATAGGCTAAGGAACTGCAGTCATAATAGTTACCGCTGTCTCTTAAATCCTGACTATAAGGGAAGCCAACTCTGTGAAGTGCATAAGAGCAGACTGTTTTCTGCCTGCTGTCTGTAATTCCGTTTAGGATGGCATTGATTTCATCCTCAGTCATGGAGCTTACTCCCGGACTTCCGCCTCCACCGCCACTTCCGCTTCCGGCATATCCAAGCTGTCCCATAAACTCCGGACTCATGATCTGCTCAAGCATTTCCACCTGATTAGAATTAAATCCATAGACCGAAATCATATCCCTGTACGATTTTAGTGTGACATTCACATACAGAACCGATTTTGTGACAGTAGTTACATTGCCGTCTGCATCCGTTTCTTCCACATCCTTTGTTCCGGTACTTGTGGTGTATGAACACATATCATTTACTACTGCCTGCAGCCAGCCTTTTGAAGTGTCATTCATGACTGTTGCAGTATCTCCGACACCATGCTTGACCATATAGACTGCCATGATGTCATAGTAATTGCTTGGGTTTTCTTCCATCCCTTCATAATCCACATATACAAGCTCTCCAAGGTCATATCCGGTATGCTCATTCACTTTCGTATTCACATCCCGGTTAAACTCCTGCACATAAGCACTCGTTACTGTCTGCACGGTATCTCCTGATTCAAGTGGTGGCAGAAATAAAGCAAATGGAGAATTGTAAAGGATTGCTATCACCGCTATAACCGGAACCGCAATCATGGCAACTACAAGAACAAGTAATAAAAGCACCAATCCGACAATCGGTGCAGCTGCCTTTACCCAGGTAATCGCTTTTCGCACAATCAGATCCTTTACCAGCTTTGCCACACTATCCGTCTGATTCTCCTGTGCTTTCATCTTATCCAGAAAGAACTTTATCTTCCTGCTCCGGTTTGTCATCTTTTCATCCTTGACCTCTATGGACACACCTGCCGCATATCCGGCTGCCATGCCGATTGCCGTGCCTACTCCCGGTGCAACCGCTGTTCCTGCCGCCGTAGCAGCTGCCTTTGTAGCAGTTTTCGTTGCAACCTTGGCAGTAGTCTTTGCTGTTTCTTTTGCCGTCTCTTTAGCTACAGTCTTGGCTGTATCTTTGGCAGCTTTCTTTGCTGTCTTTTTTGCCAGCTTCTTTCCTGCCTCTACCTTCTTGATACGCTTCTTTGCCTCGGCTGCCGCCTTTTTCCTGAAAAGTGCTGCCCCCTTGGAAGCAGTTCCGGTAACAGGGCGGCTTGCTTCATATGCAAGATATGCTGCCTGCGATACCTCCTGACCGCCTTCCACCTGATCTGTTACTGCCCCGGCTACAAGTGCTCCAGTTCTTCCTGCAATGTGAAGATTCGTGTTCTTGGTCTTGATGGAAGTGTTTGATTCCTTAAGGTTTTGCTTGAATCTTGATAATCCCTTATTCTTCGGCTCCGACTGATGAATGGTACTCTTGCGATAGGACTTCTTTCTATCCGTATCAGTTACCTTTGCACCAGCTGTCTTAGGACCTCTCTCTACTGTATAGATGTTACTCCCCTTAATCTTGGCTCCCTTCGGTTCGTGGGCATGAATCTTGGCTTTCTCCTTGGTGTGAATGACCATCGGTTTGTCATCAACCTTTCTAATTTTCAATTTTCTCACCTCCTACTTTGAAAAATAAAATAAGCCGCTAGGGAGCAAAAATTACTCCTTAACGGCTATGTAAAATCATTCAATATTCAATTATTAAAAGCAACATGAAACTGAAATTTGTCTGTCTATACATAATCTGATATTTCAAATACACATTCAGAAGCTCCATTGACAATTGTATCAACAATAGTAACTGTTACACTCTTTTCAAAAACCTCAGAGAACAATCGCATATACCAACCAGCAGAACATTCACAATACTTTTTATTCATATTCTCAACTTTTTTAGGTATATTACAATAACATTTTTTGTATACAGCAATAATCTTTCCATCAAAAATATGTAAGTTCCTTCCGCCAATATCTGCTTCATTCAGAAGATTCAAAAATTCTGCTATATCGTTAGATTTAGCGTATAATTTTTTTGCTATTTTTATAGCATTGGTTGACAAGCAGCACCCACCACATTTTCGCATAGTATCAGTCATATATATCTTCATACTCTCAGTGGTATTTAAAAGCTCATTAATATATCTTGCCTGCTTAAGCGGTGTTGCATTTTCATCAATAATTCCAATCTCCGAACAAACCGCAAATGCATTTTCAGAATCCATATTATCTACTATTCTTTTGGCCTTATTCATATCATATCCTCGCAAGAATTTAACTAATTATTCTAAAATCTACTGTTCTTTTGATTTCACCGGCATCCAAATTTCGCAATAATAATTCTCATCCTGATTTCCTTTCGGATAATCACAAGGTGCGGTGTAGTATTCTATATTATACATTCCTGCAATTTCATAATCACTATTCCCAGGAAGCCATTCCTTAAAAATCTCTGTATTCACTTTTTGTAACGCTTCCGGCATAGATCCTTTACATGGAAATACTGCCCATGTATTTTCAGGAATAACTACCGTTTCAAATTCTTCCGGTATGTCTTTTGAAGGGATATAATCATCAGCAATCATGTACTTGAAGAATCCTTCCGGTGCTCCATCATCTAAACAGATTCCATACATACCACAAATATACTTACCGTTTCCCTTTTCATAATGCTCTGTCCAAAATTGTGGGCATTCTTTATACCCTTCTTCATTTTTAATAATTTTGGCACTTCCGACAACAGTAAATGCCGGTTTTTTAACAATTTTACATTCCATTTCAAATCCACCTTTCATAGATACATGTATTTTTAGAGGAAGGTAGTTTTTGAGTTCACCGTCTCCGGACTTCGCCCGTGCAGGCGTAATACCGTGAAATCTGGTGAAGGCTTTCGTAAAGCTGTCTGGAGAATCATAGCCATATTTCATTGCTACATCTATAACCTTAACACCATCTGTTTGCAAATCTCTGCCGGCAAGTGATAATCTTCTATTTCTTATATATTCGGATACCGTAATTCCACAAAGAATCGAAAACCCTTTTTGAAAATAAAATGGCGAAAGATTAATCTTTGCAGCAATTTTTTCCAGAGTAAGTTCATCTGTAAGATGTCCTTCAATATATTTGATTGATGAAGTGATATCTTCCAACCAGCTCATGCTTATTTACTCCTTCCTACAAAACACATCTTATCTCCAAAGCATATTTTTGTCCCGACATATTTTGCTCTCTTTTGTCCAATTACACAACTATCGCAGATATAATCACAAGGCATTCCTTTACATAAACAATTAGTAAAAATCAAATTCGTCTCTCGGTTAAACACACCAGCTTACTGAAAGTTTCTTAAATAATATAATTAACCATTCCATAAATCAAATGGCATACCATAAATATTGAAATAGGTATAACAGCAAGCATATTTTTTCTGTCAATAGCAAAAAACAGAAATGTCAAACATGGAAAAATAGTCAAACCCAATATAACAATGGCATTCGTCACACCTACATAATAAAATACCCAACATAAAAAATACAGTACACAACAAATAATTGTAGTTATAATAAATCGTGTGATACTTATTTTTTTACGTTCTCGATTAATGAATATGCATAACGACATAACCATTAACACCTGACATATAGATGCTATTACATCTACTGTTTTTGTAATTGACTCTCCCCTTAAAATATCATTCGGTGCTGGAACTGCAAACCAAATAAAATTAGGAATCATAATCACTATAAAAATAATCAATCCCCATATATCAAAACCTATTTTGTACTTTTTATTTTTTATCATCTCAACATCTCCACAAATTCAAATTTTCTTTTCCCTAATAATTACAAATATTCCTTGGAAATTGCTTCCACACCATACATTTCCATAAATGCATCCAGGTCCGCTGCATCCCCAATCAACATATTCTCGTCAAAGTGTACGATAAGCATATCTTAAAATCCAGCCACATGTTCTCCGGTACAAATGATACATTTTAGAACTGCTTCCTTATTTATTTTTCATATCGAATCTTATATGCTTTCTTCTTAAAAATAGGGAATATCTAATTTATTATCATCAAGGTCGGACATTCATCCGACCTCTTGATTATACTATAGATTCTATAAAAATTCATCTGTTATCACTGCAGCATTGCTTCTTTTTTCTTCTGTTCCGCAATCTTCTCATGAATGTTGGTATTATACAGCCTGTACAAATCCGTATCCTTGCTGATCTGATTATCAAAGGGAATTACTACCGAACCACACTTAATAAGTCCCATTCCAGAGGCGGTATTAGTTACGAACCGAAGCTGTGCCTCTGATACCCCGATAACCTCCGCCATCTTTGAACTGTCTGTATTTGCCTGCTTCAAGAGTGCCACAAACTCAGAGTTTGCAAGCATTGTGGTTGCTGTGTAATTCTGCAACAGATCGACAACATTCTGCGTGATACCGGTACAAAGACCTCCCTGCTTTCTTACCTTCTTCCAGAGCTGCTGCAGATATTTTGCAGAATACTCCGAATTAAGCAGGACA
>ENA-OPBF01002343-OPBF01002343.1-human-gut-metagenome-genome-assembly--contig:-NODE-2343-length-10818-cov-2.972684_pt1 | contig 10818 bp, 9 predicted proteins | sample MGYA00241067_ERZ501450 | MGnify/ENA primary metagenome ERZ501450 (study PRJEB25962, sample SAMEA2042516) | human gut metagenome | biome: human gut; feature: human-associated habitat; material: faeces... | reverse complement strand
ATGGAGCGTATCAAGCGCCGGAAAGCGCAGGGCCTACAAGACCGCTATCTGTATGACTATACTTTTGCCAATGACAACGGCCAGAATCCGTTAATGGACAAAGCCCGCGCCTATGTGGAGAACTGGAAAGAGGCATATAAAAACAATACCGGGCTTCTGCTGTTCGGGGATGTGGGAACCGGAAAGTCCTTTTTCGCCGGATGTATCGCCAACGCCTTGCTTGACCGGGACATACCGGTGCTGATGACGAATTTTCCCTCTATCCTGAACCGGCTGACCGGGATGTTCACCGAGGACAGGGCCGCCTTTATCGCCAGCCTGGACGAATACGACCTGCTTATCATTGACGATTTAGGCGTGGAGCGCAGCACTGATTACGCGATGGAGCAGATGTTTTTTGTCATAGACAGCCGCTACCGCAGCCGCAGACCTATGATAATCACCACTAATCTGAAACTGTCTGAACTCAAGAACCCGCCCGATCTGCCCCATGCCCGTATCTATGACCGCATACTGGAACGGTGCGCCCCCATCCTCTTTGACGGGAAGAACTTCCGGGAGGAAAACGCCGGTGCCACCAAAGCGGCGGCCAAAGACCTTGTGAACCGTAAAAGTGAGTGACTTTGTTTGACCGGGCGGCGGCCCCGCCCGGAGAAAGGAGCGCCATGAGCGAAAAACCCCCTACCATGCAGACCGCAGCCCCCACTCCGGTCAGAGGGCCGGAGGACGCGCCCGCGCTGGTAAAGAAAATCGGCAAGACCACCTACAAGGTGCGTGTCCATTTCAGCAAGACCAGCACTGAAACCATGAGCGATAAAATCAAGCGTATGCTGAAAAATGAGATACAGCAGATGTGACCGGCTGATAAAGCCAGCCGCCTTGTGCTAAACTGATGATGGTACACACCAAAATTTTTAGTCAAGGAGGACACGAAAATGCTATACGAAGAAACAGAAAAGAAAGAGATTGAGAGGATTTATGCGGCGTTTGCCGATTACATCCGGGAAAGCCCTTATCTGGAATGGTTCTGGTCTGAAAAGCTGGGCTATTTGCTGCTGAAAATCGGCGCGGAAAAACGGTATATTGCAGAGGATATAATTATTTATACCGCTGAACAGCTTGCCCTGATACTGTTTTCCGAAGTGTCGATGGATGTCTTGCAAATGACTGGAAACGACCATACCGAGCAGACCGCCGACCCGCTGGAATTGACCGAGATAAAAGAGCGTTGGCAGCCTTTCCTTAAACGGCTGCCGCAGTACCGGCCTGTCTGCGAAAAAATCCTTGCCGGGGAAAAGTAAACCTATCCTTGAGTGCCAGAGCCTGAAAGTGCTTCTGGCACTCTTTTTGTGGATTTTTTGTGAATTTGATTAAAAAGCCCTTGACAACTTGTTTCTGGAGAAATGACGGAAAGCATTCTCTTCACCATAATATTCATCTGTTCCGATATGTACTGTCATACTGTCGTCGAACATATTGTCTGTCAGATATTCATCCCACACACCCTGAACAAATGAAAGGCTCTTACCATACTGACTGTCTTTGGAATTCACATCACCGCTTAAGTCAAACTGCTCGCCTGCACGTTTTGCATTTCCGTTGACAGCTTGATTCTGCGGAAGCATCAGATCAGGACGAACTTTTGTAAATGCACCCGAATGTCCCGGAGCATCAATTTCCGGCACAATACTTACTCCCTGCGCTTCAGACTCTTCGATAAAGTTTCTAAAGTCTTCCTTTGTATAGAAAAGGTCTTCGTTAGTCAGATCTTTTTTATTTTCTCCGCCTGCTCAGCCTTTACATTTACTTTATCGTCCATCTCCATGATATAGCCTTCTTCACCGAGTCCGTTTTTATCATCTTTTGTAAAGACGATATCGCCTGCATCTTCTCCGCTGTCTGCAACCTGAAGATCAACGCCGTACTCTGCTTTATAATCTGTTGCAAGAGCTTCTGCCGCTGCCTTAAACGCGGCGTCTTTATAAACGATCTTTGTGCCTTCACCGATCTTAACAGATCCGGCCTCTGTTCCGCCATACCACTCTGCCAGTTCCGGAATTACAACCGGTTTCGCATTTGTTCCAGCGTTATCATATTTACCCGGAATCGTAACTGTATGTTCTCTTGCGCCTTCTGCTGTCTCTTCACCTTTTGTTACTTTGTAAATTCCCTTTACAGTTGTCTCTCTAAGCGGCTGATAGATCTTGCCGTCTCTTCCGACAACCTGTTCGTAATCTGCGAGGAACTCTACAGTAACTCCTTCCGGCACATCCTGCCACTCTAATCCGGTTTTGTCCGCCTTTACAGTCGGAGCTGCCAGCTTGTCCGCAATCTGTTTTGCTGTTGCATTCTCATCGATGACGCCTGACTCCGGCTTCATCGCATATGCGCCGAATTCTGCCACAGAAACATTATACCAAGTTCCTGTCGCAGCGCCGTACTCCGTTACGTTTAATTTCAGTTCTTTTGCCCATACAGGTTTGTCTAACTTGATAATCTGCTCGGCTTTTGTAACCTGCTCGCTGTTTGTATGAACTACAGTAAATTCGCCGCCTTCTTTTTCTGCCGCTTCAATCGTATATTTCTTCGGAGTAGGAACTCCGCTTGCCGGCATTTCCCAGTCGATCTTCACATATTCTACCCACTGCGCTGCCGGAAGCTTCACAGTCAGCGTACGGGCTGTCGTTCCTTTTCCATCGCTTTCTGTTGCCCAGCGTGTTGTTAAATCTCCGTCAATCGCTTTTGCCGGACCTTGTTTTCCCGGCTCGCTTTGAACCTCTTCAAAATTGCTTGCTTCTGCTGTTCCTTCCAGACAGTAGTTTTCATCCGGGAGAACCGTATCAGGAATCTCATTTGCATAGATCTGGAAGTCATAAAGAGAAACTGATCGCCAATTTGTCTGATCATCTGCCGCATTCGCCGTATATCCGTCAATATATAAACGTACATAACGTGCTGTTTTTGCCTCTGGCAAATGAATATTTTCATTTATATGAGAAATATGACTTGCTCCTGTTTTTGTATAGACGTCTTCCCATGAATTATCTTCGCCTGTCTGTGAAATCTGGATTTTATAACCGGTAATATTTCTTCTTTCCCATGCAAGAACAAACGACTGGAATGTTTTTGCTTCTTTCAAATCAATCTTCAGCCACTTTGCATCTGCATCTCCGCCTACGTTCGTTGCCCAACGGGACTGATCTCTTTTTGCTGCAGTTCTGTTAACAATACCGTCAACAGCTTTATCCGCGCCCCAATAGTCTGTTTCTTTATCGTTGACTGTTGCTGTTGAACCAATCGCCAGATTTTTCACTTCATCTGCCGCCTCAACACTTAGAGGTGCAAGCGGAGCTGCCAATCCGAAGACCATTACTCCGGCAAGCGCTCCCGCGCCGGCGCGCGTTAACTTTTTCATTTTCCTTCCCATTTTTTACCTCTCTGCTTTCTTAAAATTTTTAACGAGAGAAAACACGTTTTCGTACTTCTCTCGTTACTTCTGCTAATAAACTTCCAGTAAAAAGTTTATATCCTGATTTAGTCAGAGTCGATATAAAAAACCAACTCGCCTCTAGCGACTCTCTCATTATTATAGTTTTTTTCATCATAAAACTCAATATTTTTTATCACTACATAATTTTTTTGTGATTTTTAACAATATTTCCTTTTTCATCCTATGAAAACAGCCTTTCCGGGCGCATCTTCTCTTCAAAAATTTGTCAATTTTACTATTTTTACTTTTTTACACATGTGTTTCATATTCACATACTTTAAAACAAATAAGCGATCGCCAAGTTTCTGGGCATATCCGGACTTTCATCCGGTTTCTATAAGCTTCCTATAAAACAAACGAGACAGCACATACTATGATATGCTGTCTCGCTGTATATTACTTTAATTATGCAAGTTTCATCGGATTAACCTTCACGCCAGGTCCCATTGTAGATGTAAGAGTAATGCTCTTCAAATACTGTCCTTTAACCGCTGACGGTCTTGCCTTATTGATTGCATCGATAAGCGTCTGGAAGTTGTCCGCTAACTGTTCCTCTGTAAAGGATGCTTTACCGATCGGAACATGGATAATGTTTGTTTTGTCAAGTCTGTACTCGATCTTACCGGCTTTGATGTCGTTGATCGCTTTTGTCACGTCCATCGTAACTGTTCCGGCTTTCGGGTTCGGCATAAGACCTTTCGGTCCAAGTACACGTCCGAGACGTCCTACAACACCCATCATATCCGGTGTAGCTACAACTACGTCAAAGTCAAGCCATCCTTCGTTCTGGATCTTCGGAATAAGCTCGTCTCCTCCTACAAAATCAGCTCCTGCTGCTTTTGCTTCTTCTGCCTTTGCGTCTTTTGCAAATACAAGAATGCGAACTTTTTTACCTGTTCCGTGCGGAAGAACAACCGCGCCGCGGATCTGCTGATCTGCATGACGTCCGTCACAACCTGTTCTGATGTGAGCCTCGATTGTCTCGTCAAACTTTGCTGTTGCTGCTTTTTTCACTAATGCTACCGCTTCTTCTTTTTCGTAGAGGTTTCCTCTCTCGATCAGTTTTGCAGCTTCGATATATTTCTTTCCTCGTTTCATTTTACAATAACCTCCTTGTGGTATTTGCGGGAACGTGCCCCTCCCACTTCTTTCAAATCACTTGATGTTTGTTTCAATGCATCACGGATGTTTACATTCTGCCCTTCAAAACCGATTCATCCTCACCGCGCTTTGAATATGCAGACGAAACTCTGTGCCTACTCTTCTACTACTACACCCATAGAACGGCATGTTCCTGCTACCATACTCATAGCAGACTCAACTGTTGCCGCATTAAGATCCGGCATTTTCAGTTCCGCGATCTCCTGAAGCTGAGCTTTTGTGATCGTCGCAACTTTATTTTTGTTCGGTACGCCTGATCCGGACTGGATCTTGCAAGCTTTTTTAATCAAAACTGCTGCCGGCGGTGTCTTTGTAACGAAGCTGAAACTTCTGTCATTGTATACTGTGATGACAACCGGAATGATCAGATCGCCCTGATCTGCTGTTCTTGCGTTGAACTGTTTTGTAAATTCAACGATATTAACGCCGTGCTGTCCAAGAGCCGGACCAACCGGCGGTGCCGGAGTTGCCTTGCCGGCAGGAATCTGCAATTTGATATAACCTTCTACTTTTTTTGCCATTTCAATTACCTCCTTGTGGTATTGTCGGGGACAAGCCCCTCCCACTTACTTTTAATCCATTTTTTTCACTTCTGAAAAACTAAGTTCAACCGGTGTGTCACGGCCGAACAGCTCAACATTGATCGACAGACTCTTCTTCTGTTCGTTCATGCTCTGCACAGTTCCCACTGTGCCTTCCCATGCTCCGCTAAGTACGACAACCATGTCGCCGACTCCGAAATTCACGATAACATTATCTCTCTGGATGCCGAGATTTTCCATCTCATGCTCCTCGAGCGGAACCGGTTTTGATCCCGGTCCGACAAAGCCTGTCACTCCGCGAGTATTTCTGACTACATACCATGTATCGTCATTCATGACCATATGGATCATCACATACCCCGGAAACATCTTGCGCTGAACCGCTTTTTGAACACCGTTTCTCAACTCTGTCGCTTCTTCCATAGGAACGCGTACTTCAAGAATCTGATCTTCAAGATGACGGTTCTCGATCGCCTTATCAATATTCGCTTTCACTTTGTTTTCATACCCTGAATAAGTATGAACTACATACCATTTTGCTTCTGACATAAAATCACCTTTCCGCTGCGGTCAACTATTTTATCAATAAGTCAATACCGTATCTTAGGATTACGTCGATCACCGCGATCAACGCTCCGAGGATTACGGAAACAGCAACAACTGCCGTGGTCTGTCTTGCAAGTGTTTTCTTATCCGGCCAAATAACCTTTTTGAATTCCGCTTGAAGTCCTTTGAACCAGCTCTTTTTCTGAGTCTTTTCTGTTTCACTCATAATTCCACTTCCCCCTGACGACTACTTCGTTTCTTTGTGCAGTGTGTGTGATTTGCAGAATCTGCAGTATTTTTTAGTTTCCATGCGATCCGGATGAGCTTTCTTATCCTTCGTCATGTTGTAGTTACGGTTTTTACATTCCGTACACTCCAATGTAATTCTTGTGCGCACAACTTCCACCTCCGCTTTAATTATTCACTACTTGTTGCTGACGGCTGCGACCCCGTCAAAATTTAGGCATAAAAAAAAGACCTACTTCCATTCGCCGTAGTATTGTACCACGAAAAACGGAAGTAAGTCAAGATGTTTATTAAATTCCATTCATTTCTACATGAAATATATGAATTATCTCTGTTTTTGTTCCAGTCTTTTATATACACTCTCTCTAAACAGCGTATATACAACCGACACTAACGGAATAAAGATCAGCATCCCCACAACGCCCATCAAACTGCCGCCGATCGTTACTGCCGCAAGCACCCATATGGAAGGCAGACCGACCGAATTTCCCACAACTTTCGGATAAATGAGATTTCCCTCAATCTGTTGAAGCACGAGAAACATAATGACAAAAAACAATGCCTGCAGCGGATCGACCATCAAAATGAGGAACGCTCCTACAACACAGCCGATAAAAGCCCCAAATATCGGAATAAGCGCTGTAAATGCCACGAGCACACCGACCAGAAGCGCATACGGCATCTTGAAAAGGCTCATCGCCACAAAAAACATCGACCCGAGAATAAGCGCCTCAAGACATTGTCCCGTCAAAAAATTAGAAAATGTTTTGGAAGTCAGTGTACACACTTTCAGACATCTTTTTTCCCATTTTTCTTTCAAAAACGCATGCATCACTTTTTTTACCTGCACGCCGAGTTTCTCTTTTTGAAGCAAAATATAACATGCAAATACAAACGCGATTACAAATGTTGTCACACCGTTTACGATAGAACCGATCGCATATACCGTAGAATTCAGCACGTTTCCGGCGCCGTTTCTAAAGAAAGCGATCACGCTGTCCAAAAGCTTATCCAAATCTACGTCCAGATTATTCAGCCACGCGCGTATTTCACTGTTGTCTGTAAATAACTCTTCCAGAAAATGCTGTGCCTCCGGTACAAATGCCTGTATTGTCTTTCCAAGCGAAAGCACTGTCTGCGCCAGCTCCGGAATAACGACGAACATCACCAGAACGACAACTCCGATCACTGCCACGATCGTAAGCACAAGACTCAACGGCCGAGCCAGCCTTTTCGCCAGTTTCTTTTCTTTTACCCGCTTATTTCCAAACAAAGTTTCTTCAAAAAAACTCATTGGCACGTTCAGCACAAAAGCGATTCCTCCGCCTATAAGAAATGGAGTAACAATGCCGAACGCAAAGCCGATCCACTCAAACAGCAGTTTATAGTTCCAAAGTGCAATGAGAAGAATGATCGTAAAAACGATCAATTCTCTCATCTTTTTCATATTTTCTTTATTCAAATCCATATATTTTTAATTCCCGATCTCTATTTTTACCCGCGAAATCGTAATGCTTATTCTGTCAGCCCCTGATCTTCGATCACCTTCACAACGCTGTTTACATACTTTTCGCATATTTCATCAGTTGCCGCTTCGACCATTACACGGATCACAGGCTCTGTACCGCTTTCGCGAACAAGGATACGTCCGTCGCTTCCAAGCTCGTCAGCCGCTTTTTGAACTGCTTCCTGAACTGCCGGATTTTCTCTCGCCGTCTTTTTATCTGTGACACGGACATTTTTCAAAAGCTGAGGATAGATCTTCACCTCTCCCGCAAGTGTGCCGAGAGACTGTTTTTTCTCAAGGATTACTTCCATAATCAAAAGTGAGGTAAGGATGCCGTCGCCTGTTCTTGCATGTTTACTGAAAATGATATGGCCTGACTGCTCACCGCCGAGAATATAACCGTTTTTCAGCATATTCTCATAGACGTACTTATCGCCGACCGCCGTCTGCTCATATTTCATACCGATCTTATCACACGCTTTGTACAGTCCCAAGTTAGACATTACCGTTGTTACGATCGTGTTCCCCTCAAGACGGCCCTGTTCCATAAGATATTTTCCGCATATATAGAGAATCAAGTCTCCGTCTATCACTTTTCCGTTTTCATCTACAGCAATACATCTGTCTGCATCTCCGTCATAAGCGAATCCGACGTCAAGCTTTTTCTCTTTCACAAATTCCTGAAGAACGTGAATATGTGTAGATCCGCAGTCTGTATTGATGTTCGTACCATCCGGTTCATTATTGATAACATATGTTTTAGCTCCGAGCGCGTCAAATACGCTTTTCGCGATTGCAGATGAACTTCCGTTAGAACAATCCAATCCGACTCTCATATCTTTGAAAGAACGTGTTGCTACTGAGATAAGATGGCCGATATAACGGTTTCTTCCCGCTGCATAATCGACAGTACGTCCGATCTTTTCTTTTGTCGCCAGCGGAAGCTCTCCGATCTCACCGTCTATATACGCCTCAATCTTTTCTTCTACTTCTGCCTCTAATTTATGTCCTGCGCTGTTGATCACTTTGATCCCGTTATCATAAAACGGATTATGACTTGCAGAAATCATAATACCGCAGTCGAAATCTTCCGTTCTCACCACATATGAAACACTGGGGGTTGTCGTAACATGAAGAAGGTACGCATCCGCGCCTGACGCTGTCAATCCCGCCGCAAGAGCATACTCAAACATATAGCTGCTTCTTCTCGTATCTTTTCCGATCACGATCCTTGCCTTATGATCCTGTCCGAAATACCAGCCGAGATAACGTCCTACCTTAAATGCATGCTCTACTGTCAGCACAACATTCGCCTCACCACGAAAGCCGTCCGTTCCAAAATATTTTCCCATAATGATTATCCTCTTTGTTCTTTTATAATATTTATGCTGCAAAAGAATCTTCTACTCTCTTTTGTGACATAAACACATTATATTACCATTACGAAAAAGTTACAAGTATTTCTTATATGTTACATTTTTCTTTTTCCGCACAAGCGCTTAGTTCGATTCCGCTTCGCTACATCTCACTACCGTGCGTCTCGCTTCGTCCGCACAAGCGCTTAGTTCGATTCCGCTTCGCTACATCTCACTACCGTGCGTCGCACGGTATATACAAAAAAAGAATTCGATATGAGTAAACTCATATCGAATCCTCTTTTTGTATATGTCGCGCTTGTGCTAAACGCTTACATTCCAGCCTGTGCTGCTACTTCTGCTGCGAAATCGTCAACTTTTTTCTCAAGTCCTTCGCCTGTCTCGAAACGAACGAACTTCTTAACTGTTACGTTAGCATTGTTTTCTTTTGCTACTTTGTCAACGTATTTTGCAACTGTAAGGTCGCTGTCCTGAACGTATACCTGATCAAGAAGGCAGATTTCTTTCATCTCTTTGTTGAGACGTCCGATGATCATCTTCTCAATGATATTTTCCGGTTTCTCCGGGTTCTCTTTCTTAGCCTGAGCAAGAAGGATCTCTTTTTCATGCTCCATGTATTCCTGAGAAACTTCATCACGGGATACATATTTCGGAGACATAGCAGCAACCTGCATAGCTACATTCTTAAGGCATGCTTTGATGTCGTCATTCACAACGTCTGTATCAGCCACTACGAGAACTCCGATACGTCCGCCGCCGTGGATGTAAGATACAACGCATCCGTTGTCAGCAGCAACTTTCTCAAATCTTCTGATGTTAAGGTTTTCTCCGATCACTGCGATTTTCTCTACGAGAGCGTCTTTTACAGTTTTTGTTGTATCTGCTGCCCAAGCTTCTGCCATGAACGCATCCATATCTGCCGCTTCGGAATCAACGATCTGATTTACAACTGTCTCTACAAATCCCTGAAATTCATCGTTCTTTGCAACGAAGTCTGTCTCAGAGTTTACTTCTACGATTGCAGCTTTGTTGTCTTTTACAACTGTTTTTACAATACCTTCCGCTGCGATTCTTCCAGCTTTTTTCTCAGCTTTTGCCTGTCCGTTCTTTCTGAGGAATTCTACTGCCGCATCCATATCTCCGTTTGTTTCAGAGAGAGCTTTTTTACAGTCCATCATTCCCGCTCCGGTCATTTCTCTTAATTCTTTTACCATTCCTGCTGTGATTGCCATGATAATTTCCTCCATTATCTTCTCAATATTCTTTTTCACCTAAACAAATCACCGTAAGTGCCAAACGGCGTCTTCCGGGATTGTAAGCGGTCGCCAAGGTCTCGGGCAGGCCCGGACTTTTGCTCGTCGCCTATACAAGCAAAAAGCTTCAACCTATTTTTAGGCTGAAGCTCTCGTTTTCTTACTCTTCAACAGCCTCTTCAGCTTCTACTGCTGTTTCTGCTTCGTAGTATTCTTCGTCTGTTGCTCCCTGATTTGCTTCAATCACAGCGTCAGCCATCTTAGAAACGATCAGCTTAACAGCTCTGATAGCATCATCGTTACCCGGGATCACATAATCCAGTTCTTCCGGATCGCAGTTTGTATCACAGATACCGATCAACGGAATTCCAAGTGTGTGTGCTTCCTGTACGCAGATTCTTTCTTTTTTCGGATCTACGATGAAGATTGCGTCCGGCAGTCTCTTCATATCTTTGATTCCGCCAAGGTTCTTCTCAAGTTTTGCCCACTCTTTTTTCAGCTCGATAACTTCTTTTTTCGGAAGTACATCGAATGTTCCGTCTTCTGACATTGTCTCGATCTCTTTGAGACGTTTGATACGGCTCTGGATCGTCTTAAAGTTTGTGAGCATACCGCCTAGCCATCTCTCGTTTACATAATACATTCCACAGCGCTCTGCTTCTGTTTTGATAGCATCCTGAGCCTGTTTCTTTGTTCC
>ENA-OPBF01002341-OPBF01002341.1-human-gut-metagenome-genome-assembly--contig:-NODE-2341-length-10824-cov-2.021450_pt1 | contig 10824 bp, 6 predicted proteins | sample MGYA00241067_ERZ501450 | MGnify/ENA primary metagenome ERZ501450 (study PRJEB25962, sample SAMEA2042516) | human gut metagenome | biome: human gut; feature: human-associated habitat; material: faeces... | reverse complement strand
CTGTACAGGTTTACACTGCTTGCCAATTTGTGAGCGTAAGCGAATATGCTGTTATTCCCAGAATTGAGCTTATTATACAGGTTTTCGATATTTTATTTATTCAATAGAAACTAAAATTAAGCGAACGCTCACTTTTTCGTTGAATTTATTTGCGATAATGCTATAATTAACATAATGGGACTTTTTAGATAAAAGTTTTCTGCGAAAGGATTGGTAACTCTATGGATGTTAGTTATAAAAGGCTTTGGAAACTGTTGATTGATAGAGATATGAAGAAAAAAGATTTGGCTGAGAAAGCGAATCTCAGTAATTATACAATCAACAAAATGAATAAAGGCGAAAATGTAAATACAGATACCTTGGTAAAAATCTGTGGGGCATTGAATTGCAGGATTGAAGATATTATGGAAGTTGTTCCAGATGAAAAATGATGCTGTGATTATTATAGGACAGCAACTATGGTATTGTTTGTATTGTAAAAATTCAGGAGATTAGGTATGGAACTAATTAATAATACAACTAAAACATTGCGAGATGATTTAGCCGTTGAGATAAAACAAGGCAGTAGACTTTCTGTTGCAGCAGCCTGCTTTTCTATCTATGCTTTCCAGGAATTGAAAAAGGAACTTCAGGGAATAGACGAACTAAGATTCATTTTTACATCACCGACTTTTACAACGGAGAAGGCAAAAAAAGAGAAGAGAGAATTTTATATTCCAAGACTAAGCCGAGAACGCAGTTTGTATGGAACAGAATTTGAAGTCAAGCTTAGAAATGAACTTACACAAAAGGCGATTGCAAAAGAATGTGCTGAATGGATTCGGAAAAAGGTTACTTTCAAATCGAATGTAACCAATGAAAATATGATGGGCTTCATCAATCTGGATGATAAAAACTATATGCCGATTAACGGCTTTACCACGGTTGATCTGGGGTGTGAGCGTGGCAACAACGCTTACAACATGGTTCAAAAAACCGAAGCTCCATTCTCAACCGCATATATAGACTTGTTCGATAATCTTTGGAATGACAGCTCAAAATTACAGGAGGTCACTGATGAAGTCATTGAGAATATTACAGCTGCTTATAATGAAAACTCTCCCGACTTCATTTATTTCGTGACCCTTTACAATATTTTCAATGAATTTCTTGAAGATATATCAGAAGATGTACTTCCGAATGAGGCCACTGGATTTAAAGAAAGCAAGATATGGTCTATGCTTTACAACTTCCAGAAGGATGCTGTTCTTGCGATTATCAGCAAACTTGAAAAGTTTAATGGATGTATCCTTGCAGACAGTGTAGGTCTTGGTAAAACATTTACCGCTTTGGCTGTTATTAAATATTACGAGAATAGAAATAAATCTGTGCTCGTCCTCTGTCCAAAGAAGCTGACAAATAACTGGAACACCTATAAAGATAACTATGTGAATAATCCGATTGCATCAGATCGTTTGCGTTATGATGTTCTCTATCATACGGATTTGAACCGTACCCATGGTAAGTCCAATGGTTTGGATTTAGATAGATTAAACTGGAGCAATTATGACCTGGTTGTAATTGACGAATCACATAACTTCCGTAATGGTGGCAAACTGTCAGGTGAAGATAATGAAAAAGAAAATCGTTACCTGAAGCTGTTAAATAAAGTTATCCGTAAAGGCGTGAAAACAAAGGTTTTGATGTTATCTGCAACGCCGGTCAATAATCGCTTTAATGACTTGAAAAATCAGCTTGCTCTTGCCTACGAGGGTAATACTGATCTGATTGATGATAAACTGAATACAACAAAAAGTATTGATGAGATTTTCAAAAATGCTCAGAGAGCATTTAACACTTGGAGTAAATGGGACCCGGCAGACAGAACAACAGAAAATCTTCTTCGTATGCTGGATTTTGACTTCTTTGAAGTTTTGGATTCTGTAACTATTGCACGTTCCAGAAAACATATTCAGAAATATTATGATACTTCTGATATTGGCACCTTCCCTACCAGATTGAAGCCGATATCCCTTAGACCGCCTCTTACCAGTTTGAAGAAGGCTATCAACTACAATGAAATCTATGAGCAGTTGACGCAACTGTCATTGTCTATTTATACGCCTACACATTTTATTCTTCCGAGTAAAATGGAGAAGTATGCGGAAATGTACGAAGATAATAAAGTAAATGTCGGTTTTACTCAGGCAAACCGTGAGCAGGGTATCCGTCGCTTGACAGCGATCAATTTGATGAAGCGAATGGAAAGTTCCGTACATTCCTTTAACCTTACACTGAAAAGAATCTATAGTCTGATAGATTCTACGATTCACAGTATTGATACTTATGATAAGACTTCCTCTGTGAGACTTGAACTGACTGATATTTCTGATATAGACGAGTTTGACAGTGAAGATCAGAACGGCGATGAGCTGTTTACCTTTGGTAAAAAAGTTAAAATTGATATTGGAGATATGGATTATAAATCCTGGAGAGACAGCCTTGCAAAGGATCGTGATACCCTTGAACTTCTGACACTGATGGTTGGAGATATCACACCTGAGTATGACTCCAAGCTTCAAGAGCTATTCCGAGTAATCAAAAATAAGCTGGAGAACCCCATCAACCAGGATAATAAGAAAATCATTATTTTCACTGCCTTTGCTGATACGGCTGAATATCTGTTCGATAACGTAAGCAAATATGTAAAGGAGAATTTTGGACTCAATACAGCAATGGTATCTGGTTCTGTAGAGGGACGCACTACCGTTCCGAAGCTGAAAAGCGATTTGAATACGGTATTGACTTGTTTCTCTCCAATATCTAAGGACAAGCATCTGCTTATGCCGAATGATAAAACAGAGATTGATTTTCTGATTGCGACTGACTGTATTTCTGAAGGACAGAACTTGCAGGACTGCGATTATCTGATTAACTACGACATTCACTGGAACCCTGTTCGTATTATTCAGCGCTTTGGGCGTATTGACCGTATTGGCAGTAAGAACGCTTTTATTCAGCTTGTGAACTTCTGGCCGGATGTGACTCTTGATGAGTACATTGACCTGAAGGCAAAAGTCGAAACCCGTATGAAGATTGTTGATATGACCGCAACGGGTGACGATAACCTTTTGAGTGATGAAGAAAAAACAGATTTGGAATACCGCAAGGCACAGCTGAAGCGCTTGCAGGAAGAAGTGGTGGATATTGAAGATATGTCTACCGGTATTTCTATTATGGATCTGGGGCTGAATGAATTCCGTATGGATTTGCTGGAATATATTAAGAATCACCCGGATATTGATAAAGCTCCCTTTGGACTTCACTCGGTAGCTGCTGCTTCCGAAGAAACACCGGCAGGCGTAATTTATGTTTTGAAGAATCGTTCCAACAGTGTGAATATTGATAATCAGAATCGTCTGCACCCGTTCTATATGGTTTACATCAGCAACGATGGCGAAGTGATTTGTGACCATCTTTCTCCAAAGCAGATGTTGGATAAGATGCGTTTCCTTTGTAAAGGAAAAACAGAGCCTATTCCAGAGCTGTATCGCCAATTCAATAAGGAAACTCGTGACGGACGAAATATGTCTGAGTTCTCTAAGCTGCTGGGTGACGCCATTGCATCTATCATTGAGGTCAAGGAAGAAAGCGATATTGATAGCTTCTTAGGCGGCGGTCAAATGAGCTTTCTCACGAATGAGATCAAGGGATTGGACGACTTTGAATTGATATGCTTCCTGGTTGTCCGATGACATAGAAAGTGAGGTGGAATCATGCTTGGCTTGCCAAAAGCTACCGAATTAAGCAAGCAGCTTCCGAAGAATGCAATCTATGCGAAGTTCCAGATGAACACCGCAGAGAAAGCAAAAATTGATGCCGATATTTCAAGAATCACCATTGTCAATGAAGTATCAGCTGAAAAAGTTCATATTGCTGCTGGTGATCAAGTCAAATCTTTTTTCGTTCTTCTGGTCGCTTTGAAAAAGAAAGATTTCGACGATAAGACAATCATCACCATATCAAAGCTGATACCACAGAATATGCTGTTGGTGCTGGAGTGTGGCGATGAAGCAAAGCTTGCCACCTACCACACCAAGCTGATGCAGACAGAATGGAAACGAAAAGAAGAACTGTCTGTTGAACTAAAGGGGTTGAATCTGGATGCCGTTTGGGAAAACATCATCATTCAGATTGGCGGTATCACGGTAGATCAGGGAAACACCCTGGATGAACAGATTGCAGTTGATGAACAGCGAATGAGGATTCAGAAGGAACTCGACCGCTTGACCAAACAGGCTAAGAGCGAAAAGCAGCCTAAGAAAAAATTTGAACTGGTGCAGAAAATGAACCGGCTAAAAAAGGAACTGGAGGAAATCTAAATGGATAAACTGAAAATGCACACGCCCAACAAGGCGGATGAAAATTTCAAAAAACTGGCGGAGCTATTCCCCAATGCCGTAACGGAAACGATTGACGAAAACGGCGAAGTGGTTCGTGCCATTGATAAGGATGTGCTGATGCAGGAAATCTCCTGCACGGTGGTGGATGGCAATGAGGAACGCTACCAGTTCACTTGGCCGGACAAGAAGAAGTCCGTTCTTCTTGCCAATGCACCAATCAACAAAACCCTCCGCCCTTGCCGGGAGGAAAGTGTGGACTTTGATACCACAGAAAACCTCTATATCGAGGGCGATAATCTGGAAGTGTTGAAACTGTTGCAGGAAACCTATCTTGGGAAAATCAAGATGATTTATATTGACCCTCCGTATAATACTGGTAGCGATTTTGTTTATGCAGATAATTTTGCTCAAAGTACAGATGAATACATTACTAACAGTGGACAGTTCGATGAGGAAGGCAACCGTCTTGTAAAAAATCTTGATAGTAATGGACGTTATCATACTGATTGGTTGAATATGATATATCCTCGACTAAAAATTGCAAAAAATCTTCTCACTGAGGATGGCGTAATTTTTATTAGTATTGATGATAGTGAGAATAAAAATTTGAAAAATGTGTGTGATGAAATATTTGGAGCAGCAAATTTTGTTTCTCAGTTAATATGGCAAAATAAAAAAGGTGGCGGTAATGATTCAAAATATATTGCCATTGAACACGAGTATATTTTGGTATATGCACGAAATATCTCTGCTCTGTCTGAATTTTACGAGGCGTATTCTGACGATTATATCAAACGCTACAAAGAACATGATGAGATTGGTCGCTTCTTCTGGGATACATTCAAGAGAAAATCTGGAAAGCAATACTATCCTATTGTTTGTCCGGATGGAACAGTACTTCAATTCGATGATGATGGTAATCCAATAAGCTGGTTACGTTCCAAAGCTCGTTTTGAATCAGATATAAAATCAGGAGAAATAAGAATTGTCAAGTTGGGAGATAAATGGTCTGTTCAGTTCAAACAACGTATCCCTCTTGGTAAAACCCCCAGGAGTATTTTTACAACTGAAACAGTCTTTACAGAACAAGGAACGACAAGTACAGGATCAAGTGATGTATATGAATATTTCAAAAAAGATGTATTCTCTAATCCTAAACCAGTTGAATTGATTAAATTCCTACTGGGGTTTGGTTTACAGAAAGATGATATTGTCCTCGATTTCTTTAGTGGTTCAGCTACCACAGCAGAAGCGGTTATGCGTTCTAACGCCGAAGGAAAAAGATGCAAATACATTCTTGTGCAATTAAAGGAAGATATTGACCCAATGCTGAATAGTGCATCTGCTAACGCAAAGCGTGTTGCTGAAAACGCCGTTGCAGTTTTAGATGAGCTCAGACGCCCTCATATTATTCCAGAGCTTGCTAAGGAACGTATCCGCCGTGCCGGTAAGAAAATCAAAGAAGATAGCCCGTTGACCACGCAAAACCTTGATATCGGTTTCCGTGTTCTGAAATGCGATACCTCCAATATGAAGGATATCTACTACAGCCCTTCTGACTTTGACATGAACCTGCTGGATCTGATGGCAGATAACATCAAGGAGGACAGAACCCCGGAGGATTTGCTGTTCCAGGTGATGTTGGATCTGGGTGTTGAACTTTCCAGCAAGATTGAAGAAACGACCATTGGTGGAAAAAAGGTCTTTGATGTAGCGGACGGTTTCCTAATCGCCTGCTTTGATAAGGACGTCAATGATGAGACCATCAAGGCAATCGCACAGAAGCAGCCGTACTACTTTGTGATGCGTGACAGCTCGCTGGCAAACGATAGTGTTGCTACCAACTTTGAGCAGATTTTTGCAACCTACAGTCCTGACACAGTAAGGAAGGTGCTTTGATATGGCTGAGAAAAAAGAACTACCGATTCGCAGCTCGGCAGCAGAATATCTGACTTTCGTGGCTTCCACCGGGGAGAGCGATGCCAGCTTTGAAATGCGGTATGAGGACGAAAATATCTGGCTGACCCAGAAAATGATGGCAGCGCTGTATGATGTAACCAAGCAGACAATTTCCCAGCATATCAATCGAATCTATGCAGACGGCGAGCTGACACCAGAGGCAACTGTCAAGAAATACTTGACAGTTCAAACCGAGGGAAATCGACAGGTCAGCCGAAGCCAGGACCACTACAATCTTCAAATGATCATTGCCGTAGGCTTTAAAGTGAACAATCAGCGGGCGGTGCAGTTCCGCAAGTGGGCAGGACAAATCGTAAAAGACCATACCATTCAGGGCTGGACAATGGACTTGGAACGGCTGAAAAAAGGTCATATGTTCACAGATGAATATTTTGACCGCCAGTTGCAGCAGATTCGGGAAATCCGTCTGTCGGAACGGAAGTTCTATCAGAAGGTAACGGATCTATATGCAACAGCCTTTGATTATGACAAAAATGCAAAAACCACCCGTCTGTTCTTCCAGACGGTTCAGAACAAAATGCACTTTGCCGTTCATCGCCATACAGCGGCAGAACTGATTGTGGAGCGTGCAGCCGCAAATAAGGAACACATGGGATTGACTACCTGGGAGAACGCTCCGGATGGAAAAATTCTGAAAGCCGATGTGACGATTGCAAAAAACTATCTGAGCAAAGAAGAAATGAATTATTTGGAACGGATCGTATCGTTGTATCTGGATTATGCAGAGCTGCAAGCCGAGCGAAAAATCCCTATGAGTATGGAGGATTGGGCAAAGCGCCTGGACGGTTTCCTGGAGTTTAATGGAAATGAACTGCTCACAGGCCCAGGAAAAATCAGTGCAGAGCAGGCCAAACTCCATGCGGAAACGGAATACGAAAAGTACCGTATTATTCAGGATCGCCTGTATGAGAGCGACTTTGACCGTTTTCTTATGTTGGAACAGGAGGTGCGCCCGGAAGATGAAATTTAACTTTAAGATACAGCAATACCAAACCGATGCCGTCGATGCGGTTGTAAAGGTGTTCCAAGGACAGGGATACCATGACAAAATCAGCTATATCCGAGATTTGGGCAAAAAGCAGGAAAATCAGCAGATGCGGCTGAATGTGGATACGGAAGATGCACAGCAGTTTAACCTCTACGATATGGACGATGACACCGGCTACAAGAACGAAATAATTGAACTGTCTGATGAGCAACTTTTAATCAACATTCAAAAGCTTCAAAGCCAAAACAATATTAAGCAGTCCAAAGCACTGGTAAAGGATTTAGGCAGATGCAGCCTTGATATCGAAATGGAGACCGGAACCGGTAAGACCTATGTGTATATCAAGACTATGTTCGAACTGAACAAAAAATATGGTTGGAGCAAATTCATCGTTGTTGTGCCTTCTATTGCCATTCGTGAGGGTGTCAAAAAGACTTTTGAAATTACCGCTGATCACTTTATGGAGCATTATGGCAAGAAAGCTCGCTTCTTCGTCTACAACAGTTCCAACCTGAATCAGTTGGATAATTTTTCTTCCAGCTCCGGCATCAATGTAATGATTATCAATACGCAGGCGTTTGCTTCTTCCCTGAAAGAAGATGGCAGAAGCAAAGAAGCTCGTATTATTTACTCTAAGCGTGATGAATTTGGCTCTCGCCGTCCGATTGATGTTATCAAGGCAAACAGACCGATTATTATTCTGGATGAACCGCAGAAAATGGGTGGAGCTGTTACCCAGAAAGCACTTAAGAATTTTAACCCACTGTTTACCTTGAACTATTCCGCAACCCACGCCGTGCAGCATAATACCGTTTATGTGCTGGACGCACTGGATGCGTTTAATAAGCGTTTGGTCAAGAAGATTGAGGTTAAGGGATTTGAGGTGAAGAACTTCCGAGGAACAGACAGCTATATGTTCCTTGAGCAGATTGTTCTTTCTTCTAAGAAACCGCCTATGGCTCGTATCGAGCTGGAAATCGGTTATAACAAGTCTATTAACCGTGAGACCCGTGTGCTTGGCGTTGGCGATGACCTTTACTATGTATCTCAGGAAATGGAGCAGTATAAGGGATATACGATCTCTGATATTGATCCGTTCCGCGGAACTGTGACCTTTACCAATGGCGAGGTCATTCAAACAGGTGAGGTTTCCGGTGATGTATCCGAGTCGGATATGCGAAGAATCCAGATTCGTGAGACTATTCTTTCTCATTTTGAAAAGGAAGAAAAACTGTTCAATATGGGAATTAAGTCACTTTCTCTATTCTTTATTGATGAGGTTGCTAAGTATCGTCAATATGATGCTGATGGTAATGAGGTCCTTGGAGAATATGGACAGATGTTTGAGCAGGAATATCTGAATGTGCTGAACGAGTACATTACGGTATTTGATACGCCTTATCAGAAATATCTGAAATCAACTTGCAGTGATGTTTCTGCCGTACACAAAGGTTATTTCAGTATTGATAAAAAGACCGGTCACAGCATTGACAGTCAACTGAAGCGTGGCAGTGAATTTTCGGATGATATCTCTGCCTATGATTTGATTTTGAAAAATAAGGAGCGTTTGCTCTCCTTTGAAGAACCGACTCGCTTTATTTTCTCTCACTCCGCCCTGCGTGAAGGTTGGGATAACCCAAATGTTTTCCAGATCTGTACGCTGAAACATTCTGACAGCCAGACAGCAAAGCGTCAGGAAGTTGGTCGTGGCCTGCGTCTTTGTGTAAACCAGCATGGTAACCGTATGGATGCAGAAAGCTGCGGTGACAGTGTTCATGATATCAATATGCTGACGGTTATTGCCAGTGAAAGCTACAAAGGATTTGTGGCGGATCTTCAGAGCGATATCAAGACTGTTCTCTATGATAGACCTACTACAGCTACCAGCGAATATTTTAATGGTAAATATGTCAAGGTGGATGGAACACCGACACTTATAGATAAAAATGCAGCAGATACCATTGAGTTCTATCTGATCAGCAATGGTTATGTCGATATGAAGCGTAAGGTTACAGACAAGTACCGCACCGATGTGAAGATGGGCACAGTTGCTCCATTACCGGAAGAAATTCAGCCAATGGCAGAAGGTATTCATACTTTGATTCAATCTGTTTACGATGACAGTGTTCTTAAGGATATGTTTACCGATGGTCACGAGACAAAGGTGAAAGATAATCCGCTGAATGATAACTTTGCAAAAGCTGAGTTCCAGGCACTGTGGAAGCAAATCAATCACAAATACGCTTATACCGTTGAGTTTGACAGCGATGAGCTAATCCGTAAGTCTATTGACCACATCAATGAAAAATTGTTTGTTTCTGAATTGCAGTACACCACAACGATTGGTCGTCAAAAGGCAGAGATGAATGAACATGAAGTTGGTCGTGGTGCATCGTTTACTGGCGAAAAGACAAGGACACAGACTTTGAAGCACGCACAGACCAGTCAGATTAAGTATGATTTGATTGGTAAGGTTGCAGAGGGTACTGTATTGACCCGTAAAACGGTAGCGACTATTTTGAAAGGCTTACGAGCAGATAAACTCTATATGTTTAAGAACAATCCGGAAGAGTTTATATCCAAGGTAATTAAGCTGATTAAAGAACAGAAAGCCACAATGATAGTTGAACATATTTCCTACAATCAGATAGAGGGTGAATATGACAGCACTATTTTCACTGCTGAAAAGAGCGCTCAGACCTTTGATAAGGCGTTCCGAGCAACCAAGGCAATTCAGGACTATGTGTTTACAGATGGTTCTGCTGAAAAGAGCATAGAACGTCGTTTTGTAGAAGATTTGGATGCTGCACAAGAGGTTTGTGTCTACGCAAAACTTCCGAAAGGATTTCATATTCCTACTCCGGTAGGTAACTATTCTCCTGACTGGGCGATTGCTTTCTATGAAGGTATGGTAAAACACATTTTCTTCGTTGCTGAAACAAAGGGCACAATGGACAGCTTGAATCTCAGACCGATTGAACAGGCAAAAATTTCTTGTGCTAAAAAGCTGTTCAACGAAATGTCTACAAGCAATGTGAAATATCATGATGTGGACAGCTACCAGAATCTACTGAATGTGATGAAGTCTTTGTAGATTTATTGGTAGATACCATTTATAGTTGTTTGTGAAAAAAGTTATCATTTGCTTGAGGAAGAACGGAAAGTATATTAGATTAGGCGACCAATAGTGTGATTGGTCGCCTAATTTTATCACAGCATGAAGTTGTTTACTCAGCAAAAATCAGTTCTTTGTTGACGATTTCCTCTGCACGGTTGCGGATATTGTTCATGGCTCCGACCCATGCCAGCTGATTCTGTTCTTTCAGTTGGTCATTGATACCTTCTTTCTTTGCCAGCTGAATTACAAGCAGGTCGAGCTTATTTCGAGCCTGAGTGTCAATGTCAGCGAGATAGTTCTGAGTGGCTTTGAGGTGAATCAGCCAGCGGAGGTTAGGTTGTAGCCAATGGCTACAA
>ENA-OPBF01002340-OPBF01002340.1-human-gut-metagenome-genome-assembly--contig:-NODE-2340-length-10830-cov-2.632204_pt1 | contig 10830 bp, 9 predicted proteins | sample MGYA00241067_ERZ501450 | MGnify/ENA primary metagenome ERZ501450 (study PRJEB25962, sample SAMEA2042516) | human gut metagenome | biome: human gut; feature: human-associated habitat; material: faeces... | reverse complement strand
ATCTTCTTTCTTAAGCCCTGACAAAAATTCACTTCCACTGCTTAAATTACCTTTTCTTCTGTTTTCCCTTGATTTTCTCTCCACCTGGTCGGCGTACCCCATAAAATCATATAAGCCATTTCTTACCGGCTGGGCATAATGTACATTGGATGCGTTTTCAATTCCCAAAAGCATGTAGACAATGTTACCGCTTTTCTTTATGACACACATCTTCTCTAAGTCCCTTACTCTGTCCCTTGTAATTAGCTTTCCATTCTCCCCTTCCATTAATAACAGTTCTTCTGCACTGATTTCCTTTAACATGTCATGTTTTATAATCTGCCTTCCCCCATATATGGCATAGTTAAACACATCTGCAAATCTCACGTTATCTGACATGTACTTTTTGGTTGCTATATCCTTTTTTCTCATACAACATCCCTTTCCTTTAATATTTCGATGTGTATACCATTAGTTTTTCTTATTCTTTTTATAGTATACACCGGATATAAAAAAAATACAATAGTGAGTAGTAAAATCCCCTTTCAGTCCTCTCACCGCGATATCTTATTTACATCTTACATTTATTATATTACATATATTCTGTTGCGTTGTCAAGTTGTTTTTATATTATACTTCATCTTTAATATATTTTTTTCTATAATAAGTGTCATTTTGTTATCTATAGACATTTTAAACACTTAATTGTCTAAGTTTTTTTGCCACCTCTATGTATTCAATAATTATCAGCAAACAAAAAATCCATGTACGAGCCATCTCCCACATGGATTTTCTACTTTTTCATTTTCTAATTATTTTCTCCGGCTTCTTTAAGCGCCTCCACATAAAAATCCTTCAACCACTTTGCATTTTCCTTAATGTCAAATCCGGCATTAACTATTGTTTCATATGTATCTTTTTTCTTAAAATTTGTAAGCACATCCTCAATCACTTCTGCCCACTTTTCAGGAGCATCCTCTAAGGATACAACTTTAACATTTCCTGTAATATCACATTGTATAGGAACTTTGTCTGAAATTACACATGGTAAGCCTGCTGCCTGTGCCTCCACCATAGTCACCGGCAATCCTTCAAAAAGTGATGGCAGAAGGAACGCATCAAAAGCCTGCACCACTTTTTCCACATCTTCCCTTACTCCCAAAAACTTTACTGAGTCTTCCAGACCTAAATCCTTTACTTTATGGCGAATCTGATTTTTTAAAGTATCATCTGCCTCTCCGCCACCTACTAAAAGAAGCACCGTATTCTTATCTCTGTCATGAACAGCTTTAAATATATCAATTAAAAAAGTATGATTCTTCTGCGGAAAGAAACGTCCAACATGACCTATAACCTTTTTACCTGAAATTCCCAGTTCTTCCCGCATACGGTTTTGAGTTTCTTCATTATATCTATACTGATTTGCGTCAATGGCATTCTTCATTATAATAACCTTATTTCTGTTTTTCTTTCCATAAAGCCAGTCCCCCGCCTCAATACCACAGGCAAACATATGAGTATTATAGTATTTAAGCATAAACCTGAAATAATACCTCATAATCAGTTTCAAATCCACTCCCAATGGGCGGTTGTGGGAATGGGAAATTCTTACAGGAACTCCTGCTTTTTTTGCTTCTTTTAACGGAAAATAACTTCTCTCCTCAAGATTTGAATGTACAATTTTATATTCCGGATGTTCTTTTAAAAAGTTATAAACTTCCTTTTTATATTGCCTAAAATATTTCGGATACATAGGGCACATATGATAAATCTTACCACCTAGCTGCTCTATCTCATCCTCGTATGCAGCCCTGTAATCCCTGTTTGTAAGAAAATCAAATTTAATGATATCCCTATCTATATTTCTCATATAATTCATAATCATAGCTTCAGCCCCACCACGGTCCATAACCGTATCAAGCACTAAAACGTGAATTGGTTCCATGTATTTCTGCTCCCTTTTTATCTTTTACTGCAATTTTCAATAACTTCATTCATCCTGCTTTTGTCACAATATATTTTATCCGGCAAGGTACTCATAAAATGCCTCTAAATCCTTAGCTGCATCCGCTATTTCATATCCTCTCTCAATCACTTTTTCTTTCATTGGGATACTTTCAGCTTCCCGATTTTGACCATCGGCTGTCATGGATAATATTTTTTGTGCCCACTGAGAAGCATCTTCTTCTAATGATTTATACTGGATTTTTTCTGTCATATTTATGTCATAGCCCACAGCATCTGAAACTAAACAGCAAAGTCCCACCGCCTGTGCTTCCACCAATGTCACCGGAAATCCCTCTGTTCTAGAAGGCATCACCAATATATCCATTGCCTGCATTAGCTCATTTATATCTTCCCTTACCCCTAAAAGCTTAACTTTGCCCTTAAGTCCTGACTGCTGCACTTTTCTCTCAATTTCTTCTTTATAGCTAATTTCCTCTTTAGGTTTCCCTCCACCTATTAACATCATTGCGGATTTTTTATTGAGGCTATTAACATTTTTAAATATATCAATTAAAAAACTTTGGTTCTTATCATGTGTAAATCTGCCTACATGTCCAATAACCAAAGTATCTCTGCTTATCTTCATTTTTTTTCGTACTTTTTCCCTTACATCTGTTGAATAACTGAACTTATCAGTGTCAACGGCATTCTTCATTAAAACCACAGTATTTTTTGAATGGTTTTCTCCATTTACGAAACTTTCCATTTCTACCAGGTCTGCATCACTTCCAAAAAGCCATTTTGCCGCTTTTTCACCACATGCCACTTTGTGCGTACAATACTTCTGAAGCTTCCTTCTAAAATACAGCCTCATAATCATTTTCATATTACGACCACACGGAGCCGAATGAGCATGGGCAACTCTTACGGGGATTCCCATTTTCTTTGCAATTTTAAAGGCAAAGTAACTTCTTTCTTCAAGATTTGAATGAATAACATCATATCCCGGATGTTCTTCTAAGAAATTCCTGAATTCCTTTTTATATCTATGGAATTTGCCCGGATATATAGGACACATATGATAAATCCTGCCACCTAATTTTTCTATTTCGTCCTCATAATCAGCTTTTTGTTCTCTGTTTATGAGAAAATCCATATGAATTTTTTCCCTATTAATATTTCTAAGATAATTCATCATCATGGTTTCAGCCCCGGCTCTATCCATGACAGTTATCAGCACAAGAACATTTATTTTCTTCATTTGCTTCTACTTTCATTATATACTTCTTTATATTTATTACACAGGCACTTGCTGTTAAACTCATTTAATATATCTGAATATGCCTGTTCTATCAGCTTGTCACTGTTTCCCTTTTCTATGTCTTTTAACGCCTCTACAAACTGATCTGTTTCATCGCAAATGTAACCATTATAATCATTCTTTATTACATCACGATTTCCCACTACATTGCTAACCACACAGGCTTTTTTCATATACATTGCTTCTAACAGTGAAATAGGCAACCCTTCATATCTCGAAGCCAGAATAAACGCATCAAACTTTGTGCTTAATTCCATTGCCTCTTTATGTTCCAGCCAGCCTGTAATAACTATGTTGTCAGCCGTCAGCTTATCACGCATATCCCCATCACCTATCCATACAAACTGCATTTCCGGCAATTTTTGTGCAATTTCGTTAAACAATTCCGGCCACTTCTGGTAATTAATCCTTCCTACGGTATAGGCCGTAAAAACATTCTTCTTTATATTAAAATCCTCTAAATTCTGCTCATTAGCATTAATCAAATTAGCATTAAGTTTGTCTATGTTTACTCCATTGCTAATATATGTGGAATTTTTGGTAACTATCCTGCTTTGCTCCCACTCACTTTTTCCACATGCCACTGTAAGGCATTTTCTTTTTCCAAGGATTTTTTCCATAGTTTTATAAATCTGTTGTTTAATCCCTGACTCATTTTCCATTAGGAAACTGTAACCATGAGGGGTGTAAAACATCTTTGCTTTTCCTGTTCCCACAAGCAATCTTCCCAGCGCTCCCGCCTTAGATGAATGAAGATGAATTATATCCGGCTTTTCTTTTTTTACAATCTTTCTTAATTCAATATATGCCTTAATGTCTTTTACCACATTTAAACTTCTGGTAAAGTTCTCAACCTTAATAAGTTTAATACCCTCATTAAAATAGTCCTCATAGTTTTCCGGCGTTTCTTTTCGCATACCAAAAGCAATGGATACATCAAATTCATCGCTCATGCCATTGGCTAATTCCGCTAAATATGTAAATACTCCCCCACCCATAGCCTCAACTAAATGTAAAACTTTTTTCTTTTTATTCATGTATTATCCTCATTTAAAGTCAAAATTTTCAGGTGACTTAATACTATTTTATACTAAAATCTAAATGTTTCCTTAAACCCTTTCATCTGTTTATCCTTGTCACTTAGATTAAGTAGGGTTCCATCTTCCATTTTATACCCTTTAGGTGATGCACTTCCACTATATTCCCCTATTACCTTAGGCCACTTTATGCCTATTTCAGGGTCATTCCATGCAAGACCACCTTCATCTCCCGGATGATAAAAATCCGTTACCTTGTAGCAAAACTCTGCTTCATCTGACAGCACCAGAAATCCATGGGCAAATCCTTCAGGAATATAAAACTGTTTCTTGTTTTCTTCTGACAGTTCCACACCATACCACTTGCCATATGTCTTTGAATCTCTTCTTAAATCCACAGCCACGTCAAAAACCGTTCCCTTTATAACTCTTACTAACTTACCCTGAGGATATTCCTTCTGGTAATGTAATCCTCTTAAAACACCCTTTGTGCTCATAGACTGATTATCCTGAACAAAAACCATGTCAAGTCCGGCTTCCTTCATATCGTTTAAATTGTAGGTTTCCATGAAATATCCTCTGTCATCTCCATGAACTGTAGGCTCTATCACACATAAACCTTCTATATCACATTTCGTTACTTTAATTTGTCCCATTTTCTATCTCCATTTTCTGCTGTAAATATCTTGAAAGTGCATCTTTCCAATCCGGCAGTGGTTCAAAGCCTTGATTCTTAAGCTTTGATTTATCCATTCTGCTGTTAGACGGTCTTTTGGCTTTAGCGGGATACATATCACTTCCTACCGGTAAAACCTCCACCTTACTATACTTATCATTATATTTAGCAGCCTGCTTCATTATTTCCACTGTAAAATCATACCAGCTGATGTAACCACCTTCATTTGTTGCATGATATATGCCATACTTATCGCTTTCTGCCATATCTACTAACAACCTGGACAAATCATAGGTATAAGTAGGGGTTCCTACCTGGTCAGAAACCACCGTCAGCCTGTCATGGGTAAGTCCCAGATTAAGCATTGTGTTAATAAAGTTCTTTCCGTTAATACCAAATACCCATGCAATTCTCACTATAAAGTACTTTTCCATATACTTTTGTACAGCCAGTTCACCTAAATATTTTGAATTTCCGTACACATTAAGAGGATTTCTCTCATCCTCCGGCTGCCACGGAGTCTCTCCCTGACCGTTAAATACATAGTCTGTACTTATGTAAACCATTTTGCAATTAATTTCGTTGCACACCTTGGCAATGTTTTCAGTACCTGTAGCATTTACAGCCATTACCTTTGGTACATTCTCTTCATCTTCCGCAGCGTCCACCGCCGTCCATGCTGCACAGTGAATAACCACATCAGGATTAATTTCCTTTATTATTTTATTAACTGCCACCTCATCAGTGATGTCCATTTCTTCCACGTCTACACCTACTGCCTGATGACCTCTTTTTTTCAGCTCATTCATAAGGTCAAATCCCAGCTGACCTTTTACTCCTGTTACCAGTACCTTCATCTTCTATGCTCTGTCCTTTTCAACATACATCTTTTCAAAATAATTGCGGTAATCTCCGCTTATGATATTTTCCCACCATTCTCTGTTATTTAAATACCAGTCAATGGTCATTCTTATTCCGTCTTCAAATTTAGTTTCCGGCAGCCAGCCCAACTCATTATGTATTTTTGTAGGGTCAATTGCATATCTCATGTCATGTCCCGGTCTGTCTGTTACAAAAGTTATAAGGCTTTCCGGTTTTCCCAGCTGCTTAATTACTGTTTTTACAACTTCCAAATTGCTCTTTTCGTTGTGACCGCCTACATTATATATTTCTCCCTCTCTGCCATTTCTTATTACTAAATCAATGGCACTACAGTGATCCTTTACATAGAGCCAGTCTCTTATATTTTCACCTTTTCCATATACCGGCAATGTTTCATTTGCCAAAGCTCTCGAAATAATAAGTGGAATCAGTTTCTCCGGAAAATGATATGGTCCATAGTTATTGCTACATCTTGTTATTGTAACAGGAAGCCCAAAAGTTCTATGATATGCCATTACCAGCAAATCCGCACCTGCCTTTGACGCTGAATAAGGTGATGATGTATGTATAGGAGTCTCCTCTGTAAAGAATAAATCAGGTTTGTCTAAAGGCAAATCCCCATATACTTCATCTGTTGATACCTGATGATATCTCTTTATTCCATATTTTCTGCAGGCATCCATTAACACCTGCGTTCCCATTATATTTGTCTTAAGGAAAATTCCCGGATCCTCAATTGAGCGGTCTACGTGAGACTCAGCTGCAAAGTTTACAATAATATCCGGATGCTCCTCCTCAAATAATTTCTCAACACATTCCTTATCTGCAATATCTCCCTTAACAAATCTAAAGTTAGGGTTCTTCATGGCTTCTCCTAATGTTGCAAGATTTCCTGCATATGTAAGCTTGTCAAGACATATAATTCTGTCCTCCGGATGCTTCTCTAATTCTAAATATACAAAATTACTTCCAATAAATCCTGCTCCACCTGTAACTATTATATTCATAATTCTTTTTCCTTATCTTAATTCCTTTAACATTTCTATGTATTTTCCATCAACAACATCTTTAAGGTATCTGCCATACTCATTTTTCTTCATCATTTCATATGCCTGCATAACCTCTTCCCTGGAAATCCAGCCATTTAAATATGCGATTTCCTCAGGGCATCCTATCTTTCTGTGCTGATGTTCTTCCATCGTCTTTACAAAGTTAGTAGCTTCCACCAGACTCTCATGAGTTCCCGTATCTAACCATGTAAATCCCTGTCCTAACAATTCCACATCTAATTCATTATTGTTAAGATACATTGCATTTAAATCTGTTATTTCCAGTTCTCCTCTGGCAGAAGGTTTTAATCTCTTAGCATAATCAACCACTTTATTGTCATAAAAATAAAGCCCTGTTACACAATAATTGCTCTTTGGATGTTCCGGCTTTTCTTCAATGGATATAGCCCGTCCATTTTCATCAAATTCCACAATTCCAAATCTTTCCGGATCATCTACATAATAACCGAATACCTTAGCACCGTTTTTTATGGTTGCTGCATCTCTAAGCTTCTCCGTTAGTCCATGACCTGTAAATATATTATCACCTAAAATCATGGCAACACTGTCATCACCAATAAAATCTGCACCTATAATAAATGCCTGTGCTAATCCATCAGGGCTTGGCTGCACCGCATAAGTTAAATCAATGCCAAAGCGGCTTCCGTCCTGTAATAATTCCTTAAATCTCGGTGTGTCTTCCGGCGTGGATATTATCATTATATCTCTAATTCCTGCTGTCATAAGAACTGACAACGGATAATAAATCATCGGTTTGTCATATATAGGTAACAACTGCTTTGATGTTACCATAGTCAGTGGATACAGTCTCGTTCCTGAACCACCTGCTAAAATAATTCCCTTCATATCTGACTTCCTTTGTTTTTTAATAATTATTCTATAATATTTTATCATTTATAAAATAGGCTTTCAATAGTCAATTAAAGAGAGCACTTCATGCCCTCTTGTTTTTTATTGCACGGTATAATATATAACCTATGTACGTGCCTAAGGTATTCATTATTAAATCCTCTGTCTGAACTACTCCACAACACAAAATCAGTTGCATTGTTTCAATAAACAGACTCATAAAAAACCCCATAAGAACGCATACTTTAACGTTCTTTGCCCTGTTCCACACAAAAGGGAGTAATGTTCCAAGAGGTATAAACGCCAAAGCATTGGCCATGGCATATAAAATTATATACCTGACACCACCTGCGGTGTTAAATGGAATCAGGTCAATTTTACTTATACTTCCTATTTTTCTGGAAAATAAGGTCATATATAAAGCCATCGCCAGATATATTAAGATAAATATGTACCTTGTTTTCCTTTTTATATTTTTTCCTGATATTTTCTCATATACCTGCATCACTATAACTGTAAGTATTCCAAATCCAATTCCAATAGGAATGACCTTTAAGACCTGAAACACCAATGATTCTATATGCTTAATAAATTGCTCTATTACTAACTTACTCATTTTTTTCTGTAAAACATTCCCTCTGCAAAACCTCTATTCTACTTAATTTTGTAAATAATGGTTTCTCAATATATTTTTTTCTTAAACTATCTATACATACACATACAACAAACACCAATATTGTACAGACAATTGCATGCACTACGAATAAATTAGAATTATAGTATTTAGTATTTTTGAACAAATCATTCCATAAAAACTTTCTCATGGCATCACCTCGGGTATGAATTAAAAACACACCAAAAGTTGTTCCTGCAACACTGTTTATTATCTTACTGTTTTTTATGTCAATATTATTAAACAACATAAACAAACTTAATGCACATATAAAAGCTAACAGTTTATGGCTGTCATTGCATAAATAGTAATAATCGTAGAATCCCAATCTGCTTCCAATGTAATCTACCACCACAATACTTGTAAATAGCAAAGCTAGAGAATATAATAATGTAAGCAGAGCATATTTAATCTGTTGCGTATATTTATTTGGATACAATCTCAAAAATGAACCAACAAAATAAAGTGTAACATACCATCCTATATAACTCCAGGTATCATTTGTTAATATAAAAGTAGAAATTCCCATGTATAAAATCAATAACACACAACATATTTTTGCATGCATAGCTTGTGATAAACTTTTTATTGCTCTATTTAAAAATGGAATCAAAATATAAAATGCCATAAAAGATCCTGTAAAAGACACTTCCACGCTATTAGCCACGTTAAATATCAACTTGTAAAGATTTTTAATATTCAATTCTGTATATCCCGTTAAAACGAATATTATAAATATTAAGACTGAATAAAACTTAATTTCCAAATATAACTTAAGTATTTTCAACCATGTTAATTTATATGTACACATAAAATAACAACTAATAAGCACAAATATGTTTATTGCCATTTTTCCACCAAATCCCCATATTTGTGAAAAAATCATATTAAAGGATATATTATTGAAGTCATACAAACTAACTATGCCTGAATTCACAACATAATGATGTGCAACAATTATAAACATTGCTATTATTCTTAATAACTCTAAATTCGAATTTCTTTCTTTCATCTACATTCTCTCTTTTTTCCAAAAAAAAGGGAACTTTTTCAAGTTCCCTTTATATTCTGTGAATTTTAAACAAATTATCTAACAGTTAACTTTGCTGCATCTGTTATTACAGTATTTCCCTTCTTATCTGTAATTACACATCTGTAAAGTCTTCCGTTGTAATTAGATGGTGCTACAAGCTGTAAAATGTTTGTCTTAGCTCCTGCAAGGCTTGTGTTACCCCATCTTTCACCATTACTACTACTTACCTGCCACTGGTATGTAAGTCCTTCACCTGTAGCTTCTACAATAAATGATGTAGCGCTACCTGCTGCAACTGATACATCCTTTGGCTGAGCATTGATTATAATAGAATCACCTGTAGCTTCACCAATTGAAAGCTTAGCTGCTTCAGAAACAACTGTGTTTCCTTTAGCATCTGTAATTACACATCTATATAATCTTCCATCATATGTAGCTGGTGCTGAGAATGATAACAATGCTGTATTATTTCCTGAAAGGCTTGTATTACCCCACTTAGCACCATTGCTACTACTTGTCTGCCACTGATACTTGAGTCCTACGCCTTCTGCTACAACCTTAAATGATACAATCTTTCCAACGCCTGTCTTAACATCTGTTGGCTGAGATGTAATCTTAACTGTTCCTGTTGTTGAACTAAATGAAAGCTTAGCTGCATTAGATGTAACTGTTTTTCCGTTTGCATCTGTAATTATACATCTATATAATCTTCCATCGTAGTTAGCAGGTGCTGTAAATGACAATGTTGCTGTCTTGTTTCCTGCAAGACTTGTGTTGCCCCATTTTGCACCATTACTGCTGCTTGTCTGCCACTGATATGTAAGACCTGTTCCCTGTGCTTTAACTTTAAATGTAACTGTATTTCCAGCCTGTGCCTTAACATCTTCCGGCTGTTTTACAATCTTAAGTTCTGTCTGTAAGCTTCCTAATGAAACCTTTGCTGCGTTAGATGTAACTGTATTTCCATTCTTATCTGTTACGATACATCTGAATAATCTTCCTTCATAGTTACTTAAAACTGTAAATGTTAATGTTGTTGTTTTGTTTCCTGCAAGACTTGTGTTACCCCATCTTTTACCATTGCTACTACTTCCCTGCCACTGATATTTAAGACCTTCACCTTCTGCCTTTACTGAAACACTTGTTGTGCTTCCAACTTCTGCTTTAACGTCCTGTGGCTGGCCTGTAATCTTTAAAGTTGCCTGTGATTTTTCAATGGATAACTTAGCTGCATTAGATGTAACTGTTTTTCCGTATTTGTCTGTTACGATACATCTGTATAATCTTCCATCATAATTAGCAGCCGCTGTAAGGGTTAATGTTGTTGTCTTGTTTCCTGCAAGACTTGTGTTACCCCATCTTT
>ENA-OPBF01002338-OPBF01002338.1-human-gut-metagenome-genome-assembly--contig:-NODE-2338-length-10836-cov-3.821074_pt1 | contig 10836 bp, 9 predicted proteins | sample MGYA00241067_ERZ501450 | MGnify/ENA primary metagenome ERZ501450 (study PRJEB25962, sample SAMEA2042516) | human gut metagenome | biome: human gut; feature: human-associated habitat; material: faeces... | reverse complement strand
CAGATGGTTTGGTTTTCACGCACCAGCATCGTTGACTGCTTCTGCAGGAAATCATTCCTTTGATTCGTTACTTTCTCATGTACCCGGGCAACTCGGATCCGCTGCCTATTGCGGTTATGGGAACCTTTCTGTTTTCGGGAAAGTCTGCGCTGTTCTCTTACAAGCTTTTGCATCGCGCGTTCCAGATATTTTGGATTCGATACGGTATTTCCGTTACTGTCAGAATAGAATGTTTTGATTCCAACATCAATCCCAATCGTTCCACCCTGATTGGGGCGTGGTTCCGGTTCAAAGTCAATGGTATGAATTGCAGGACGATTATTATATCCCTTGTCTGATACTTTCCGAAGAAGAAACGCAGCCTATCGGACTGTGGGGACAACGCCACAAGCAGTACCTAAAGGAACATAAACACCTCCTTTACACTACAATGCTTATTGAGGGTACATTGAACTCTTACCTTGCCGACATTGACAAACAGGCACAGGAACGCTTGCTCCTGCTGACAAAGCAAATTGCAGAGCAGGAAAATGTTACCGAACAACTGAAAGCCGACAATGCTATGTTGTGGGTGCAGAAAATGAATGAAATTCAGTCCAGAGTTAGAGAAATCATTTACAACGAGATTATCTACGCATAGTAAGAATTAGGGCGGTAAGCCAGCTTTTGGCTTACTGCCCTTGTCTGCTCATAAGCAAAATAAAGAAATACCGTCAATGGCAGTGTTTGCACTGTTCATCAAGACCATTGACGGTATTTCTTGTTTTGCTATTTAAAAATATTTTGAAATAGCCATTGAAAAACGAATGCTAAACTGATATAATCTATTTAAAAATTATTTGAAATAGATTAGGGCGTGGAAGATTGGCTATAAATGAAGTGTTAGCTGCTTTAGCAGACGATACTCGTCGAAAAATTCTGCTAAAGTTACAGGAAGGAAAAATAAGCTCAGGCGATTTAGCTATCGCATTGGATATGACACCACAGGCATTGTCCTATCATTTATCAAAGCTAAAAAAGGCAGACTTGATTTACGAAACTCGATATAAAAATTTTATTTACTATGAATTAAATTTATCTATCCTTGATGAAACAATTATGTGGATAAGTAAATTACGTGGAGGTCAACAATGAAAAAGAAAAAAATCATTTTTTATAGTCTTATGTTTTTGCCATTGATAGTTGTTTTGATTGCCTTACATTTCTTACCAGAGCGAATTCCAGCTCATTATGATTTTAATAATCAAGTAACACGTTGGGGCAGTAAATACGAAACATTAATTTTCCCTGTGATCACAGTTTTATTTGGCTACTTTATGCTTGGTATGGCTAAATTCTCTTCAAAACAAGAAGAAAATGGGAGTAACAACGAAAATGTATGTATTGTGGCAGGAATTGTATCTCTTACACTTTTTAACGCTATGACAGGTTATTTCTTGTATGCTGATTTCAATTCGATTGAAAATCTTTCTTCAATTGCACTTGATATTAATCAACTTTTATTTGGACTGCTTGGTGTTGCAATGATTATATTAGGCAATATTATGCCAAAACTACGAATGAACTCAATCGCAGGACTGAGAACAGTATGGAGTATGAAAAATGAAACAACGTGGAAAAAAAGCCAACGCTTTGGCGGTATTTCATTTATTGTAGGCGGGGTTATTATAATCATAGTATGCTTTTTAACGAAAGGCTTTTCTTGTTTCTGGTGGACAATGGGCATCGTAGCAATTCTTTTGATTATTGACACCTACTATACCTACACATTATCCAAAAAATATTGATATAGTAATACGTGTTTATTGAAAACTTTTATATGTATTTATCAAACACCCTGCAAAATGTAAAAATCTTGCAGGGTGTTCTACTGTCAAAATATATGTAAGACCGCAAGGCAGGTCGCCCTGCGGTGATGTTTCCTATGTCGTGATTATCTGTCCCTGTCTTGGGATTTCTTTCTCTGCTTCGGCTGAGAGTTCTGTTTCCCCTCTTCCTGAAGCTGTCTGAGCCTGTTTCGCACACTTTGTCTTTCGGGCGGTCTGTGCTGTTTCTCGGCAGGTTTCTGTCCGTTCTTAACTGCCTGCTCCCATTCTGCAAGGTCTTGGTTATACTGTGTCACAATAGCCTCTGCTTTGCGGTAAGTTTTCATAAATGCCTGTACATCAGGATAACCGTCATCGGTCAGAATATCGGGGAGTTTATCCAGTTTTTCATCAAGTTCGGCTTCGATCTGCTGTATCTGTTTTTCCAGAGCTTTTCGTTCCTTACCCTTGAAAATACCCGTTGTTTCCGCAAGCTGCTGTCGCAGATTCGGGAGTGTGACCTCCTGTATCTTCTTGATTGCTTTCGCCTGTTTCTGTACCTTTAGCATAAGGGTCTGCATTGTGCGGAACTCGTCCATATCCATATTGAGGACTGGCTTGGGTGGCATATCCTTTTCACGGATGATGGCTTGCAGAAATTCCTTTGCCTTGCCTACGATACCTCGGAACAGGTTTGGAAGCCAACCGTTTTCACGGATGGACTGACCGGCTTTGTCGTGGATTTCGGTCTGCTTGATTTCCAGTATCTTTGCTTCTTCAATGCCCGATATGAGAGCCAAATCCGCTGTTCTGTTCCATTCCTGCCTTGCGGTGTTATCTGCTTCGATTTCGGCAGCCTTGGGATTGTTCTTACCTATCTTTTTTGTGGGGAGATACACGCTGTTCTTATCAAACACTTTCTGACGTAGTTAGAAAAACAACATCACCACTCCCAGCGCACAAAGCAAAATTCCCGTCACGCGGTTCAACATTTTCACATTTGCCCCGTTGGCCCATTTCGCTCCAATCTGTGCAAAGACCAGGGTACTGATGACACAGGCAATCAGAATTGGAATGTCCGGCGCGCCGCCGATATAAAAATGAGAGATTGCACCGGTCAGAGCTGTAAAGGTCATAATAAAGACGCTCGTTCCAACTGCTGTTTTCAGCTCATATCCGAGCACGCTGGTCAGCACCAGAAGCAGCATCATGCCACCGCCTGCTCCGACAAATCCACAGATAAATCCAATCACAACACCGCAGAGAATCGACTGCTGGATTTTCTGTTTTTCTGATTTATTTGCCTGTACTTCTTTCGTCGTCATGATCGGACGGATGATAAATTTCAGTCCGACAAACAGTGTCATCACTTTCGAAAATCCGCCCATGGTTCCATTTGGCACCAGCGAAGATACGAAGCTGCCGACCAGTGTAAAAATCAGAACAGATATCAGCATAATCACGCCATGGCGGATATCAATGTTTTTATTCTTTTTATAAGTCCAGGCACTTACTCCTGATGCCAGCACATCCGATGCCAGCGCAATGCCAATCGCCTGATAAGCCGGCATGTGTAAAAAGGTAATCAGCATCGGTGAAACAACGGCCGCTGCGGAGAGTCCCGCAAGTCCCGTGCCAAGGCCGGCGCCAAGACCAGCCACAATACATACGATAAGTTGTGTTATTGTCATAGTTTTTCTGTCATCCGCTTAGATCCGTTGCACTTTTCCTGTACTTTGCCATTTAGGGGCAGATGACTGTTTTCCTCCTCTTTCTGTTTTTGTTTTGTCTTATTTTTCTATTATGTTCTTCTCTCTGGCTTTCAGCGTTTTTATTTTTCCGTCACGTTCCTCCGAATCAGCTCGCATAATCTGAGAAATTCTTCCCTGTCTTCTCTGGAAATTCCGGAAAACAACGATTCTCCAAACGCTCTCTGGCAATCCTGTCCAAAGCGGATAATTTCTGATGCACTTTCTTCTAGCTTCAAATGCACTTTCTTGCGATCCGCCGCATCTGTTTCTTTTTGAATGTATCCTTTTTCACACAGCTTGTTCACTGCCAGTGAAACATGCGATTTCTGCATTTTCCGCACACGCACAATATCCACTGCAAGATCAAACTGGCTGTTATTCGCAAGAAACAGCAGAACATCCACTTCCGCAGCTGACAGATCATAACGCACCATGACCTTTTTTCGGTACTTGGCGTATTTTCGTTCTACCTCCACTGCAAATTGCCATTGTTCATCAAACATACTTTTTCACCTTCTTTTTTAACTTGATATTCTTATTTGTTCTATTTTGAACTTTTTTGTATAATAGTTCTTTTTTGAACATTTGTCAAGGAGTGCACACGGAAAACGTTCGAACTTATAAATCTAAAGTATTTTTATAAAGTGCAGAAAATTATATTCTTGACTCTATAATCATTGTAGGGTTTACTATAATCGTAACATTCTACAACAGGAGGTTTCCCTATCATGGAACGAAACTTAACAACCGGCAGTATCTGGAAAAATATTTTCTATTTTTCGCTGCCTTATCTCTTATCGTATTTTCTGCAGACGCTCTACGGCATGGCAGATCTTTTCATCATCGGACAGTTTGAAGGCGCGGCCGGTACAACAGCCGTTTCCATCGGCAGTCAGGTTATGCATATGATTACCGTTATCATCGTGGGACTTGCCATGGGAACGACTGTCAGCATCGCGCAGGCCGTCGGCGCAAAAGATAAAAAGCAGGCATCACGCTGCACAGGAAATACCATCACTTTATTTCTCGGTGTTTCCGTCGTGCTGATGGTAATCCTGCTTCTTCTGGTAAAGCCGATCGTACTTGTGATGTCCACACCATTCGAAGCCGTTTCCGGCACCGTCGCTTATCTGACGATCTGTTTCATTGGTATTCCATTCATCATCGCGTATAATATCATCAGTTCCATCTTCCGTGGACTTGGTGATTCGAAAAGCCCGATGTACTTCATCGCAGTCGCATGTGCGGCCAATATCGCACTCGACTATCTCTTTATGGGCGCCCTGCATCTTGGTCCATCCGGTGCCGCGCTTGGAACCACGCTTTCCCAGACACTCAGCGTCATTCTGGCACTGATTGCGATCCGCAAACGTGATACCGGCATCCGTCTTACCCGGTCGGATCTCTCCCCTCAGACAGCTGTGATGGGACAGATTCTTAAAATCGGTGTTCCGATCGCCCTGCAGGATGGTTTTATTCAGATCGCCTTTATCATCATTACCATCATCGCTAACCGGCGCGGTCTGGAAGCAGCGGCTGCAGTCGGTATTGTAGAGAAAATCATCAGCTTCCTGTTCCTGATTCCATCTTCCATGCTTTCCACTGTTTCGGCGCTCGGCGCGCAGAACATCGGTGCTGGAAAGCAGAAGCGTGCCGAACAGACCATGTGGTGTGCTGCACTGATTGCTGTCGTTTTCGGACTGATCGTCGCTATTACGATTCAGTTTATTTCCGTTCCTGTGGTCGGTCTTTTCACAACAGATGCGGAGGTTGCACGCCTCGGCGGTCAGTATATCCGCGGTTATATCTGGGACTGCATTTTTGCTGGAGTCCACTTCACCTTCAGCGGCTATTTCTGTGCCTGCGGACGGTCGGAATTTTCCTTCCTGCACAATATCATTGCCATTCTGCTTGTTAGAATCCCCGGTGTGCATCTGACTTCCATCTGGTTCCCGGACACGCTGTTCCCGATGGGCATTGCAACGGCATGTGGATCTCTGACCTCTATTATCATCTGCCTGCTGGTGTTCCGGTACTTAAAGAAGAAACCGATTCGTACTGCTGTATAAATTTTCTTTGGAGATATCTTTATGACAGACGATCGCAGGAAATCACCTTAATTGACAACGGAATGACAAGCGATCCAGAAAAATTTGTAACAGAAATCCGAATCCCGATTCGACCTTCGGATTCTTTTTAAAAACAACACCCGGGAATATCTGATTTTTTGTTTTCAGATATCCCCGGGTGTTGTTTTCTTTTGTTTTTTTCGGCCTTTTCTACCACACCGGCTTCTGCAGGCAGAACGGCAGTTCCAGTCCATTTTCCTCGAGAAGTTCCTGGTTCGTCAAAATTTCTTTTGCATCTTCATCGCAGACAATGCACCCGCCGGACATCAGAATCACGCGACTGCACGTTTCCAGAATCATGTCGAGATCGTGCGATGCGATGATTTTCAGATGTTCAAAATCGTTCAGAATGTGGATCAGTGATCTGCGGTTTCTGGGATCGAGTGCAATCGATGGCTCGTCCATCAGGATAATATCCGGTGTCATAGCGAGAATCGTCGCGATCGATGCCATCTTTTTTTCTCCGCCCGACATTTTGTAAATTTGTTTGTCCCGCAGATGCTCGATGTGAATCTGTTTCAGTGCATGGTTTACACGTTTTTCCACCTCTTCCTCCGGCAGCCCGTAATTTCGCGGAGCAAATGCAACATCCTCAAATACCGTCGACATGAAAAGCTGACTGTCGGAATCCTGGAAGACATAGCCGATTTTTTCGCGCACTTTGGGAAGCATCTCTTTTACAACCGGCATTTCCTCCACACGGATGCTGCCTTCGTAGTCCAGATTCAGTCCCACCAGAAGTCTCAGCAGCGTCGATTTTCCAACACCGTTCGCGCCGATCAGTCCGATGCTGTCATTTTCGTGTGCAGTAAACGTGATGTCCTGCAGAATCGGGACTGATTTTTCGTAAGAATAATTAACATGTTCAAAATTGATGTGAATATGGCTCATTTTTGATATCTCCCGACAATTCTTTTCTCTTCCCGCGTGCAGGCAACTGCACCAGGTTGCTTTTCTACTTCTTCCGACTTGTTGCAAATAGATGTCTTCCCACGCAGTGCTTCATCCCGTTACTTTCAGTACGGCAAAAAGTACAAGCCACACACCCATATACAGCCAGTCCTTCGCTTTGCACGGCTCCTTCGCTGTATAGTAAAATTCTCCCTGATAGCCACGCAAAGTCATGCTTTCATACACCTCATTTGCGCGGTCCATGCTGCGCAGAAGCAGCTGGCCGGCCAGTGTTCCCCATACCTTGAAATGAACACCCTTCTGATTCGGCGCGCGCAGACTGTACGCCTGGGTCATACGGTTTGCCTCTTCAAGAAGCACCGTGACATAGCGGTACGTCAGCAGCACCTGTGTCACCAGAATGGCAGGGATATGAACCAGACGCAGTGCATAACAGATTTTCTCGATGGATGTTGTCGCAATCAGAAGATACGCCGCCAGTACGCTGTAAATACCTTTGATCATCAGCGTCACCATGGAAAGCATCCCTGCTGTCAGCGGAGCAGTACCAATATGCCCGATTACCTGACGGTCAAAGATCGGATTGAACAGCCCCACAAAGCAGATGAGCGGAAGGACAATCCGAAGCCGGTGAATACTGTCGCGGAAGGAAATTTCACCGACAATAAAGAGCACAATCGGGTAAATTCCCATACGCAGCAAGCCGGTCAGATCGTATTTGGGAAAGGACATGGTTACAGTCAGAAAAGCGATCGTCAAAATAAGTTTAACCAGTGGATGAATCTTGTTCACCCACTGGTCCTTCGCTGCAAGCATGTCCATATGATGGATTTCATATAATGCATTGCCAAGTTTGTTCATTTTTTCTCCTGTTCCATGCTGCTCACGCTTTTTTCTTTTTGAAAAATCGAAATGCATAGCATGCGCCGACACAGACAACGAGAACGGCTGCGGAACCTGCAACTCCGGAAAAGCTGGTTCCCAGTGTGGAATCGGAATTTTTAAATCCATAGTCCGGCAGAAGTGCTGTTTTTTCCTGAATGTTTTCCGCCGCCGCATGTGCGCCGGTACCATCGTTTTCCAGCTCTGTCGAGCCGGTCAGACGCTCCATGGACCACTCAAGGCCGTCCGGGTTGGATGACGCTGCAAGAGAAACAGCCCCGCCGATCACCAGCGCTGCAATTCCTAAAATCACGAGTGTTTTCCGGAAGGAGAAGCGGCTCTCCTTTCTTGCTTCGCTGCAGGAAAGGAGAGCCGGGCGCGCTTCATAAACAAACAGCAGAACAGCCGCTGTAATCAGACCTTCTACCAGCCCAATTGCCAGATGGATCGGCTGCATCGTTGCCACAAATACGGTGAATGGCAGGTCTGTGATACCGGATGCGAGCGTTTCCAGCGCCACACTGAAAGCGCCAAGCTGCAGGGTCACCACACAGCCGAGAATCGAAGCTCCGGCAATTTTTCCCCGTGACATTCCCTTTTTCATCATTGGACGCCAGAACAGGAAATATCCAAGAAAACACCCGTAAAAAGCCATGTTCCAGATGTTGCACCCGAGTGCCAGAAGTCCGCCATCCGCGAACAGCAGACACTGAATCAGCAGCACACCGATCATCGTCAGGAATGCGGCGTACGGTCCAAGCAGTGCCGTCAGCATCATACCGCCGCAGAGATGGCCGCTCGAACCCGTGCCTGGAATGGTAAAATTAATCATCTGCGCCGCAAAGACAAACGCACCCATCACTCCCATCACTGGGATCTTTTTCGGGTCGCTCTCCAGGCGTACTTTTTTTACAGAAAAACCAGCTGCTCCGCCGGAACAGACATACATTGTTGCAGCCACTGCAGGCGCAACCAGCGCATCAGCCATATGCATAATGTTCTCCTCCTTTTCGTTTTCTGTTTTTTTCTTTTTTTACTTTACTACGCTAAAATTCGTCCTGCAAGCCCCCGTGGGGGTTATTTCTTCAGATTTTTCCGCGATCTTTTTTGTTCACTTTTACCGATTTTTTATGAACATTTTGTTTAAAATTAAAGGGTGACTTTTTAACATTTATATGGTATTCTATAGACAACACAGACGGATATCCCGGTGTCGGGAGTCCGTACACACACTATCTCGAGGACAGGATTCCTGTCCGATCCGCGGCCGCCTGCACGTCATCGGGTCGCCGCGGTTTTTTCTACAGAAAAAAGCCCTCCGGGCAGGATTCTTTCTTAATTGTAGTGCCAAAACCGGCCCTTTACGGGTTCTGGCTATATTCTGGCTGTATTTTCGAGTATTGGTGTGAATTTCATCTTGACGAGAAGGAGACTCTCTTATGAGCACAGAGAACTTAGAACACGAAGATCAAAACAGAACAACGGAACCGATCATCGATATCCGGGACAATGAAGCGCCCGCTGATCCAGAACAGGAAATTGTTTCCCAGGGTGTCCACAACTACAGCGCCGCTGAAACATATGTGTGCCCGACCGATCCGGCTGTTCTGCAGCAGCTCGAATGGTTCCGGGATCAGAAGCTTGCGCTGATGATGCATTTTGGATTGTACTGCCAGCCCGGCATGGTTGCTTCCTGGGCATTAAGTGACAAGGATTCCGACTGGTCCCGCCACCAGGTAAACTGGACGGACGGCGAAACCTTTAAAAAACAGTATTTCGGCCTGAATCGTTCGTTTAATCCGGTCCGCTTTCAGCCGGAGGAATGGGCGCAGATGGCAGAGGACTGCGGATTCCGTTATCTTCTTCTGACCACAAAGCATCACGACGGATTCTGCCTCTGGGACACCAAATATACAGATTATAAAACAACTGCAGAGGACTGCCCGTTCCATGAACATAAAAATGCGGATATTGTAAAATCCATGTTTGATGCATTCCGTGCAAAAGGCATCGGCATCGGTGCTTATTTTTCCAAAGCCGACTGGCACTGCCCGGACTACTGGAAAGAAGATCTGAGAAAAGATGGTCTGACATCCCGCGGACCTTCCTACGATCCAAAGGAATATCCGGAAGTGTGGAACCGTTTTAAAGAATATACGAAAAATCAGGTTCTGGAGCTCTGTGAAAATTACGGTAAACTGGATATTCTCTGGTTCGACGCGGGCTGGGTCTCTGAGAGCAACGGCCAGGATATTGAGCTTGGAAAGATCGTTGAGGAAGCACGTAAGATTCAGCCGTGGATTCTCTCCGTTGACCGTACAATCGGCGGTGCTTACGAAAACTACGTGACACCGGAGCTCTGCATTCCGGAAGAACCGCTGAACGTTCCGTGGGAAAGCTGCCTTACCCTCGGCGTTGACTTTACATACGAATACGGCGACCATTATAAATCTCCACGTGAGCTTGTCGGCATGCTTGTCAACATCGTTGCCAAAGGCGGCAACATGGCGCTGAACGTCAGCCCACAGCCGGACGGCCGCATCCCGGTCGATGCCTGGGACAGCCTGAACGGTTTTGGCCAGTGGATGAAAACCTTCGGCGATGCCATCTACGGAACCCGCGTCTGCGCGCCGTACCAGAGCGGAACCCTTTCGTTCACACAGAAAGGAGATTCCGTCTATGTGTTCCGACTGTATCCGACGGTACAGGAATCGGTAGAGGCGGAAATTTTCGTACCGTATACCGAGGCGAAAATTTCAGAGATCTGTATGGTGGAAAATGGAGAAACTGTTGCGTTTAAAGAAGTTGAAGACGGCCTTTGCATAACTGTCCCGGCAGGATACAGACGGGGCTCCGCACCGATTGCATTGGTGTTTGAGATGAAGAAAGAGCGGTAAATTTTTTACAATCGAAAAGGGCTGTACAGTGTGACTGTTCAGCCCTTTTCATAATTATTAAGATACCTTGGAAAAACCTGTTACTTTTTACAATTTAAAATTTGCTTTTCATTAGAGCATGTCTGAAAAAGGCTTTTCGTGAGCTCTGGTAGCTATAGGGAAGAGCTCCACCTTTTACAGTCAAACGATGACAACGCACATTTTTTTACGCCAAGATCGATGTATCCCAAACAAAAGGGGAGTGTGTGAAACTTTTTGCTGACTTGAAATTTTAAATTCCACCGGACATTAAAATTCCTTGATTTTATTGAATTATAATGAGCAAAATCTTTAGATAACTGGTATAATTAAGCTAACTTTTCATAAAATATCTGAGTTTGTGACATGGAAAAGAGACCTCTGGATAGTTTTGAATTTAACTGTTCTATTTCGGGAACACTGCTCTGTGAAATCGGTTCTA
>ENA-OPBF01002337-OPBF01002337.1-human-gut-metagenome-genome-assembly--contig:-NODE-2337-length-10847-cov-1.883803_pt1 | contig 10847 bp, 10 predicted proteins | sample MGYA00241067_ERZ501450 | MGnify/ENA primary metagenome ERZ501450 (study PRJEB25962, sample SAMEA2042516) | human gut metagenome | biome: human gut; feature: human-associated habitat; material: faeces... | reverse complement strand
CGCTGAGCATCGTTGAAATATGCCGGAACTGTGATAACAGCTTCAGATACTTTCTCGCCTAAGTAGTTCTCAGCATCTGCTTTTAATTTCTGAAGGATCATTGCGGAAATCTCCTGCGGAGAATATTTCTTTCCGTCGATCTCTTTCTTGTAATCTGTACCCATCTCTCTCTTGATAGAAGAGATTGTTTTCTCTGCGTTTGTAACAGCCTGACGTTTTGCCGGCTCACCTACCAGTCTCTCACCTGTTTTTGTAAAAGCTACCACTGACGGTGTTGTTCTTGCTCCTTCTGTATTTGCTACAACTACCGGTTTACCACCTTCCATAACTGCTACGCAGCTGTTTGTTGTTCCTAAGTCAATACCAATAATCTTGCTCATAATCGTGTCCTCCTATATATTGTTTCCTAAATTAGCTTGTTTTTATATTTAACGAATAATCGTTAATGGCAATGTCAATTAGCCACTTTTACCATGCTGTGGCGAACCACGGAATCACGGTATGTGTAGCCTTTCTGGAATTCTTCTGCGATGATGTTCTCACCGAATTTCTCATCCTCGACATGCATAACTGCATTGTGCAGATTCGGATCAAATTCCTGTCCAACTGCCTCAATCGGTTTTACTCCTGCTTCCTCCAGCACAGTCATCATCTGCTTGTAGATTTTTTCCATACCTTCCACGAAAGGAGTTCCTTTTTCTTCCTCTGTGACAGCTGCAAGACCACGTTCGAAATTATCAACAACCGGAAGTATTTTTTCTACGATACTTTTTGCACCGGTCTCAAACATCTGTGTCTTCTCTTTTTCTGTCCGTTTCCGGAAGTTATCAAACTCAGCCATCTGTCTTCTGACTCTGTCTGTAAGTTCTTCGATTTTCTCATCTTTTTTGTCTTTCTTCTCTTTCTTTTTGAAAAAAGACCCTTTTTCTTTCTCAGTTTCCGGTTCTTCTGCTACAGCCTCTTCGGCTTCTTCTACGGTTTCTTCCTCTGCTGTATCATTTATTTCTTCATTTTCTAAGATTTCTTCTTCCATCTCTTCCGGACTGATGTTTTTATTCTCTGCCATCGAAATTCCACCTTTCCGCTTTCATCATTTTTAATGACTACTCATCTGTCTTTTTAAATATATCATCCAGCTGAACCTTTAAGGTTCGCAGGTTGTCAACTACTTTTTCGTAATCCATACGTTTCGGTCCGACGATTCCGACGGTTCCCCGGATTCCTTTTCCAAGATCGTAGGTGGCTGTCACCACACTACAGTCTTTCATTCCCTGCATCGGGCTTTCGTTTCCGATGTATACCTGAATGCCGGTTCCCGGATTTCCGTTTTCTTTGTCAGCAGTGAACAGATCCTTAAATTCCTGCTTTTCTTCAAAAGCACTGATCAGTTCGCTTGCCCGTTCCGAATCACTCAATTCCGGATATTTGAAGATATTTGTTGCTCCGCTGGTGTAAATCTCAAGGTCTTCATCTTCCTGAATGGCCTGAGCAACTGCATCCAGCACATCGCTTACCATAGCACTGTGAATACCTGCCTGCTCCTTCAATCTGGAGATGGTTCCAAGGTTGATCTCCTCAAGGGCAAGACCATTTAAACTTCCGTTCAGCAAAATATTTAACTTCAACATTGTCTCCTGATTCGGTGTCTCACTTGTATGAATGATCTTGTTCTTTACGATGTTGCCATCCAACATGATTGTTGCCAGAACCTGGGAATCATCTACCGCGGAAAGCTGAATAAATTTGACTTTTCCGTGGTGGGTCTGAGGTGCGGATACGACAGTTGCATAATTGGTATTTACTGCCAGCATCTTTGCGATCTGTTTTAAAACAAATTCCATGCGTTCTGTCTTCTCAATCACAAATTCCTTCATGTCGGAAATCTCATGATCTTTCTCCTCCATCAGATGATCCACATAAAAGCGGTACCCTTTATCCGATGGAATACGTCCTGCCGAAGTATGCGGCTGAACGATGTATCCAAGTTCCTCCAGATCTGACATCTCATTACGGATCGTTGCGGAACTGAGGTTCAGATCAGACGCTTTTGCGATCGTTCTGGAGCCAACCGGCTCACCCGTTTCCAGATAAGTCTGAATGATTGCATGTAAAATTTTCGTTTTTCTTTCGTCCAATCCTTCGCTCATGTATTTCATGCTCCTGTAATTGATGCTTTTTCTTTGTTAGCACTCAACTGTTTGGAGTGCTAATATCTTCATTACCTAATGTAGCACTATCGTTTTTCTTTGTCAACATCTATTTTTATTTTTTTCATATTTTTATTTTTTCTACGTTTTATAAGCAGAACAACTCACTTAGAAAGCCCCCGGGTGCACATTCTATCTTACTTCTTATTTTTTCTATTCGATACGATTCTGCTGATGATCATAAAAAATTACAGTAAAAACTCCGCCAGCACATAGTTGCTGACATCTATACCATGCTCCGTCAGGCGCACATAACCTGCTACCTCTTCGATTAGCTGTTCTCCCTTTAATTTTCGAAGTACCTCGCCATAGACACTGTTCAGTGTGACCTGAAATTTTTTTTCAAACTGCTGTCGGGAAATTCCTGCCATCAGACGAAGGCCCAGAAACATAAATTCTTCCATCTCAGATTTTTTGTCTAAAGTTTCTATGTGAATATGATGCCCTGTCTGGGTTAATCCAGTTTCTTCCTGTAACTGGATTGTTTCTGCTATACGTTCATGCTGACCTTCACATTGTGGTGAATACTCCTGCTCAAGATACGTCTTCAGTTCCGATGTATTCTGAAACCTCTGATGCTCCACCAGAGAAGATGCTCCCAGTCCCAGTCCCAGATAATCTTTCCTGGTCCAGTAGCCGCAGTTATGCCGGCATTCGTATCCTGGCTTTGCATAATTGGATATCTCATACCGCTCATACCCTTTTGTGTGTAAAAAAGTTTCCGTCAGTTCATACATCTGCCGTTCTACGTCTTCCTCCGGAAGCAGTCTCGGATGACCACCTTCCTCCCGAATCCGTTCATCTTCCGCAAAACGCTCGTAAAATGGTGTGCCTTCCTCGATGATCAGACTGTACGCAGAAATATGCTCCGGGCGCAGTGCTGTCACTTTCTGCAATGTATCCTGCCAGCTTTTCAGCGTTTGTCCCGGCAATGCTGACATCAGATCTACATTGATATTCCGAAAACCGGCTTTTCTCGCCAGATCATAACTTTCCAGGAACTGTGCAAAATTGTGGATTCGTCCCAGAAGATGCAATTCTCTGTCATCCGCGGACTGCAGTCCCATACTGAGCCGGTTAAATCCCGCCTGCACCAGTTTTTCCGCTTTCCCTGCTGTCAATGTGCCTGGATTGCACTCCACTGTAATTTCTGCATCTGTTGTTATATTAAAATGCTCTTTTACCGTTTCCAGTATAGCTGCGAGTTGGTATCCTTCCAGGATTGTCGGTGTTCCGCCGCCAAAAAAGATACTGCTCACCTGATATTCCCCATATTGTGCCCCGTAATATGCAATCTCTTCCTGTAACTTCTTTATATAAGAAATCCGCACCGGCAGATCAGCCGGTGCAGATAAGAAATCACAATATGCACATTTTCGTTCACAAAAAGGAATATGAAGATATAATTCTAATTCTTTCATATATTTCCCCTGTTAATCACGCTGCTTTGCATTGTTTTCGCTTTTATATACCAATGCGTATGTTAGCAACATAACCCGTTTTCTATTTATCATCCAGTTTCAGAACACTCATAAACGCTTTCTGCGGGATCTCTACATTTCCGACCTGACGCATACGTTTTTTACCTTCCTTCTGTTTCTCCAGAAGTTTTCTCTTTCGGGAAATATCGCCACCGTAACATTTTGCCAGTACGTCTTTGCGCATCGCACGAACAGTCTCACGCGCAATGACTTTTCCACCGACTGCCGCCTGAATCGGAACCTCAAACAGATGACGCGGAATCTCTTCTTTTAACTTCTCACACATCTTACGGCCACGCTCATATGCACTGCCTGAGAATACGATAAAGGAAAGTGCATCCACTTCTTCTTTATTAATAAGGATGTCCAGTTTTACCAGATCAGAACGGGTGTATCCCTTCATTTCATAATCGAAGGACGCATATCCCCTGGAACGGGATTTCAATGCGTCAAAGAAATCATAAATGATTTCATTTAACGGAAGATCATATTTGATCAGCGCACGTGTCTCCTCCATATATTCCATACTGATATAAATGCCTCGACGCTCCTGACACAAATCCATGATCGCACCAATGTACTCACTGGTTACCATGATCTCCGCACTTACCATCGGTTCTTCCATATAATCAATCTCAGACGGATCCGGCATATTGGACGGATTTGTCAGATCCATCACGGTTCCATCCGTTTTGTGAACTTTATAAATAACGCCAGGGGCTGTCGTTACCAGATCCAGATTATATTCGCGCTCCAGACGTTCCTGAATAATTTCCAGATGCAGCAAACCTAAAAATCCACAGCGGAAACCAAAGCCCAGTGCCGCAGATGTCTCCGGTTCAAACTGAAGTGCTGCATCGTTTAACTGCAGTTTTTCCAGCGCATCACGCAGATCCGGATATTTTGCACCATCAGACGGATACAGACCACAGTAAACCATTGGATTTACTTTCTTATAACCCGGCAACGGTTCTGCACACGGATTGGAACGGTTGGTGATCGTATCACCCACACGGGTATCCTGTACATTTTTGATACTAGCTGTGATATAACCTACCATGCCGGCAGATAATTCTTCGCAAGGGATAAACTGACCTGCGCCAAAATATCCGACCTCCACAACATCTGCTGTGGCACCTGTCGCCATCATTTTGATTGGCGTACCGACACGAACCGTACCTTCTTTGATACGACAGAAAACAATAACTCCTTTGTACGCATCGTACAGAGAGTCGAAAATCAACGCCTGCAAGGGAGCCTTCGGATCTCCCGTCGGAGCCGGGATTTTCTCCACGATCTGCTCCAGTACCTGATCGACATTCAGACCTGTTTTTGCGGAAATCTGTGGTGCATCATGAGCTTCCAGTCCGATGACATCCTCGATTTCTTCAATGACACGCTCCGGATCCGCACTAGGCAGATCGATTTTGTTGATCACCGGCATAACATCCAGATCATGATCCAGTGCCAGATATACATTGGCCAGTGTCTGCGCCTCAATGCCCTGTGCCGCATCTACGACAAGGATTGCACCATCACAGGCAGCCAGACTTCGGGAAACCTCATAGTTAAAATCCACATGCCCCGGTGTGTCGATGAGATTGAAGATATACTCCTCTCCATCTTTTGCCTTGTAAATAATACGAACCGTCTGCGCTTTGATGGTAATACCACGCTCCCGCTCCAGATCCATATTATCTAATACCTGAGACTGCATTTCACGGCTGGTCAGCAAACCTGTCATTTCGATAATACGGTCTGCCAGGGTTGATTTTCCATGATCAATATGTGCAATAATACAAAAATTTCTGATTTTACTCTGATCTATCACTAAAATTCCTCCTAGTACATTGTCTCTCTTTTCTCAAAAGTGCATAAAAGCCCAATATATTGACAATATTAACATTGAAGCTGGAAAATAGCAAGTTTTCCATACAAAAACTGATCAATCAAATCTTACAAATCGTTACTATTCACACGCGCCATTCTCAAAACGTCCTTTCAGGACTTCTCCGTAGCTACGCTACTACTTTCCGCTCAACACCTTATCCAACACCTGTGCCAGCGGATCCATGGCATTCACTGCCTCCTGCAGTGTATTGGTCTGTGCCCCGACCTCGATCAGCAGCGATTTCGGGCAAAGATGCATGTTGTACCGATAACTTTTCAGATAAATTTTGCGTGTAAATCCCGGATATAGTTCCGTCGCCGCCAGCTGCATTTTCAGAGACATCGCCAGATTGTCTTCAATATAAGGATTGCGCAGATAATCAATATCTCCGGTAGCCGTTGTCTTGCTCAGCCCATTGAAAAACATCACCTGCGCCATATCCACACCATTGATGTTTGTTGCCAGCCGCGTCGTATCCGCCACACCGTCACGATGCAGATCGATCACCACTTCTATCGAAGGATGATCCTGCAATATTTTCTGAATAGCCGGAGCTGCTACATTATACGCATGATCCCGGTCTGTATCATAGATTCCCGTATCATGTAATACATGATAACCGTATGTATCCTGTAAAATCTGTGTCAGACGGTTTCCGACCGCGATCACGGATGTGTTTGGATCTCCCTCCACAGAATCCGCATAGCCTTCGGAACCATGGGTATGATAGATCAGAATCTGTGGTACATCTTCCGTAGTTTTCTGGATCGTGCAATTCTTATTCAGCAGATTTTGCACCACCAGCTGTGAACTGTTGATGGTAGTGGATTTGTCCACTGTATAATAATGCTGGATCAGATAATCAAAATCATTCAATTTTTCCAGCGATACGAGATTTTCCCCAGCCGACGCTGATGCTGATGCCGTCTCAACTGACGGATTACCATTTTCACCTGTCTGCGTATTCCCGGAACCTGTCTGGTCCACAGAAATGTCTTTATTTTCCTCTGAAGCATCCGCCGCCTGTGTCTCCTGCGGATCTTTCTTGGCCAGAATCTGCTCATAAGACAACTGACTCTCTGACTGCATATCATACATGGTTGTATCGTCTTCTTCTATATATAACGACTGTACCGCGCTGCCGGAAGCCAGCAGCGGTGCATACTGTTTCAGCATCTGATAACAGATCTGATATTGCAGCCGATTCCACAGATTGGTGTTATGGATCGCAAATACCGCTATAAGCGCAGTGAAAAACAGTACGAGGAAACCGGTTCCCCGCACTATCCAACGTACGCCTCTCTCTTTTCGCTTTCTTTTCCTTGTAACTTTTAACATTTTTCCCATATATACTATATATGAAATTGTGTCTGAATTATGCTTACATTTTATGGTTCTTTATTTCTTCCGCTTCTGCCATTTTACAGTATAATATTTCAAACATAACCGATTACCCACAAAACGCCAGATTGATGGCTTCGGATATCGTATAGCTCATCCGCTTGATCTCCGCATCAATATCCTTTGGTGTTACAAACATATGGTTCAACTGCGGAGACAGCAGTTCCCGGACCAGATTCCGGTGTTCCGCCTCTGTCAGTCTGTTCCACGAAGTCTTCAACGGCTGCAGGCTTTCCGCATGCGCCAGTTCATCAATCAGGGCAGACATAGAATCATAGACGATCGTCGCCGCTTCTACTACGGTCGGAATACCGATAGCGATGACCGGAATCCCTGTGGTTTCTTTTGTAATACTGTAACGGTGATTTCCCACACCGGAACCTGGATAAATCCCTGTATCTGTAATCTGGATCGTCCGGCCCAGACGGCGGACACTGCGGGCAGCCAGCGCATCCACCACAATCAGATAATCCGGTTTTACTTCGCGGATAATTCCTGTAATAATCTCCTGGCTTTCCATGCCTGTCTGGGCCATAACGCCGGGCACAATGGCACTGACGGGCTGCACCTGCTCATTTTCATAGGCCCGTCTGCCAAATTCTTTTATAATATGCCGTGTGATATACAGATTATCTGCCACCTGCGGTCCCAACGCATCCGGTGTCACAAGACGATTGCCAAGGCCAGCTACCAGGATAGACGTACCATCCAGCTCATGCTTCGCTTCTGCGAATCCCTTTCTGCTTACTTTTTTCTGATTTTCAGTACGTTCTTTATAATTCTTTTGCTTATCACAAACCGGGATCAGTTCTTTCAGAATCTCTGCCAGACGCTTTGATATCTCCCGGTGATAATCCTCATCATCTTCGATCATCTCAGCTGCTTCCAGTGTAATATAAGTTCCTTTCGGTTTTCCCATCTGTTTTGCACCATTCTCTGTAGTGATCCGCACCGTCGTAATGTGGATCTGTTCTTCCCCATAATCTTCTTCCGTGACTGAAATTCCTTTCGTCTCTTCCTGTGCTTTGGTAATCCGTTCATTTTCCTCTACTGCAAGGTCTGTTCTGACTTCAAACATATAAAAACACCCCGATTTCTTCTAAGTTTTCATAGTATTGTAAAAAGTACAAACAATTATACCAATTTTTTCATTTTTTTCGGTTTTTCCCTTGACAATTCCAATTTCTGACCCTATAATACATGAGTATGTTTACATTAGTTCGTCCGTGTCCGGCTTTAATGTAACAATCATTTAAGAATTCTCAGCATGGGAGGTGTACAGATTGGCTAACATTAAATCAGCAAAGAAAAGAATCTTAGTTGCGCAGACAAAGACAGAAAGAAATAAATCTATCCGTTCTTCAGTGAAAACAGCTATTAAAAAAGTAGAGGCAGCTGTTGCAGCAAATGATAAAGAAGCAGCTTCTGCAGCATTAGTATCCGCTACTTCTGTTATCAGCAAAGCTGAATCTAAAGGTGTTTATCACAAAAACAATGCTTCCAGAAAAATTGCTCGTTTAGCAAAATTAGTGAACAGCATTGCGTAACAAGTGCGAATAAATACGAATTAATAAAGAACAATTGGTGCCGTCATACCAATTGTTCTTTTTTTTGCAATTATCTTATTATCAAAAACAAAAAACTATGTGTATTTTTCTAAAGCGTGCAAGTGTGCTATTACACATTTACACGCTTGTTGTTATAGCAGATAGTATCAGAATATTTTACAACATATTATTTCGTATAATTGGCCAGATTTTCCAGCACTTCTGCCGCTTTTCCTGAATCAATCGCTTCTTTTGCAAGAATGATTCCATCTGCAATACTCTCAGCCTTTCCGCCGATATAAAGTGCCGCACCTGCGTTCAGCAGTACGATCTCACGTTTTGCTCCCCGCTCTTCCCCGGAGAGGATTGCACGGGTAATCTCTGCATTTTCTGCGGCCGTTCCGCCCTGCAGTTCTGCCAGATCTACGGTCTTGAATCCAAAGTCTTCCGGTACAATCTCATAGGTTTCTACTATTCCATCTTTTAGTTCTGATACAACAGTCTTTGTACTCAATGTAATCTCATCCATATGATCTCTGCCACTGACTACCAGAGCACGTTTGACACCAAGCTGCCCCATAACAGATGCAATGATTTTTGTCAGTGCCGGATCATAGACACCGACTACCATACCCTTTGCTCCGGATGGGTTTGCCAGAGGACCAAGGATATTGAATACGGTACGGATTCCCATCTCGCTTCGCGCCTGTCCCACAAACCGCATGGATTTGTTAAAGGTCTGTGCAAACATAAATCCAATGCCGACTTCATCCACGCATGCTTCTACTTTTTCCGGTTCCATCATGATATTTACACCAAGCTGCTCCAATACATCACCGGCACCGCTCTTGCTGGAAATGGAACGATTGCCATGTTTTGCCACCGGAAGCCCTGCTGCTGCCACAACGAACGCTGATGTTGTGGAAATATTAAACGAATAGGTACAGTCTCCGCCGGTACCGACAAAATCTACATAATCCTCTACCTTCGGACTGATCGTATTTGCCTTGTTGCGCAATACGGCTGCCAGTCTAACTGCCAGCCCTTTCTCTTTTTCAGATCCAGATCCGATACATCCAGCGTTTCCCCTTTCATGCGGAGTGCTGTCAGAAAACATGCAATCTGCGCCTCTGTTGCCTGTCCGGTCAGAATCAGCTCCTGTGCTTTCATCGCTTCCTCTTTTGTCAGATCTTTACCCTCTACCAGTTTGGCCAGAATCTCCTTCATCTATGATATCCTCCTTGTTTTATTCGCTTTTCCGTTACATTTCATTTAACTCTTTTTTGAATGTGCTGCAATAGTCTGCTGCAGCCTGCGGATCAAAATCGTGCTTCCGCATCAGTGTGATAAAATGAGAGCCTACAATGGCTCCGTCAATAATCTCTTTCATCGGACGTACATCCTCTGCCGTGCGGATACCAAATCCCATCATAACCGGAATTTTTGCCTCTTTCTTTACCGCTGTCAGATATTCTAAAATCTGACGGTGGAAGGTTGCTTCCTGTCCGGTAACTCCCATGGAAGACACACAGTAGACAAATCCCCTTGCATTTTTAAGGATTTTTGGCACACGGTCTTTGGATACCGGGGAAACCAGCTGGATCAGAATGGTTCCATCCTCTTTCTGTAACTGTGTCTGGAGTTCTTCCTGCTCTTCCAGCGGCAGATCCGGAATGATCAGTCCATCCACCCCGCAGGCATTGCACTCTTTTACAAATTTTTCCACGCCATAATGCAGTACCGTGTTGTAATACATCATAAATACAACCGGGATCTGCACACCATCGGTCCGCATCTCTTTCATACAGGTAAATGTTTTCTCCAGATTTGCCCCACCGAGAATTGCCTCATAGGAAGCTGCCTGAATGACCGGACCGTCTGCCACCGGATCGGAAAACGGAATTCCAAGTTCAATAATGTCCGTTCCTGCTGCTTCCTGTGCCTTGATGATCGCCTTTGTCTTATCATAATCCGGCAGACCTGCTGTGATATAAGTAATAAATGCCTTTTCTTCCTTTTCCTGTAACGCCTGAAGCGCTGTCTCAATTCGATTCATCCCTGTTATGCCCTCCTTAATTCAGATATCCTTTTCCGTCAAGATAATCCGCAATGGTGTTTACATCTTTATCTCCGCGACCGGACAGACAGATAACCATGCTCTGATCCATAGTCATTTCTTTTGCCTTTTTAAATGCATAGGCAATGGCATGTGCACTCTCAATTGCCGGAATAATTCCCTCTAACTTACACAGTTCCATCAGCGCATCCATTGCCTCCACATCCGTAATTGCCACATATTTTGCACGTCCGGTATCCCGCA
>ENA-OPBF01002333-OPBF01002333.1-human-gut-metagenome-genome-assembly--contig:-NODE-2333-length-10871-cov-3.083303_pt1 | contig 10871 bp, 10 predicted proteins | sample MGYA00241067_ERZ501450 | MGnify/ENA primary metagenome ERZ501450 (study PRJEB25962, sample SAMEA2042516) | human gut metagenome | biome: human gut; feature: human-associated habitat; material: faeces... | reverse complement strand
GCAACCCCGGACCTCAGCGACTGTTTACAATCGCGAAATGTGCCTTTTGGCACTTCAGACGATTGCTTTTTACAGCATCTCTTTTCTTAATTCTTCTCCGCTTTTTGCGCTTAAATATGCCGGAGCGATATCGAACACTGTCTTGCATCCGCTCTGACCTTCCGCAGCAAGTCTGTAAGCTGCGCGGGCATATGCAACGATCACGGACGATGTAAACTCAGGATTAGAGTCTAATTTTAAGCTGTACTCGATCAAATGGCTGTTTTCTCCGTCCCAGCCTGTCTTTCCGCTTCTAAGTACGAAACCGCCGTGCGGGATTCCGCTGTGATCGCGTTTTAATTCTTCTTCACTTATAAAATGAACCGTCGTATCATAATCGACAAAATAGTTCGGCATCGATTTGATCTCCGCTTCTACTTTTGCCGCGTCCGCGCCCTCTTCAAGGACAACAAAACACTCTCTTGTATGTTTCTGACGTGTCGTAAGTTCCGGGTTTTCTCCGTTTCGCACTGCCTCAAGAGCTGCTTCTGACGGAATCGTATACTGTTTTCCGTCTTTTACGCCTTCTACTCTTCTGATCGCATCTGAATGACCCTGGCTTACTCCTTTTCCCCAGAATGTATAATCTTTTCCGTCAGGAAGGATCGCGTTTGCATACAATCTGTTTAAAGAGAACATACCCGGATCCCAGCCTACGGAAATAATTCCGACTTTTCCACTCTCCTTCGCCGCAGCATCCACATTCGCAAAATGCTCCGGAATGCGGGCATGTGTGTCAAAACTGTCAATTACATTAAACAGCTTTGCAAACTCCGGCGTCTGTTTCGGAAGATCTGTCGCGCTTCCTCCGCAAAGAATCAATACGTCGATCTTATCTTTCCAGTCTGCGGCGTCATCCACACTGCATACCGGAACTCCTTCTGTCAAAATTGTCACGCCTGAAGGATCTCTTCTTGTAAATACTGCCGCAAGTTCCATATCATCATTTTGTTTTACTGCACATTCTACACCTCTGCCTAAGTTACCATATCCCAAAATACCAACTCGAATACTCATTGTCTGCACTCTCCTTTTTGAATATTTTTCGCATAGCCCTTCCCGTGACAACTCACGTTTTTCAAACTATCACTTTGCTATTATACAATCGTCAAGATAAGTTTTCAATGCCATTTTTTTGAATATTTTGTGAGTATTTCTGATCTCTTACTTTCAAAACTGTAAGTGTATAACGCGCCGTTGATTGTTATAATCTAAACAGACAGAAGCCGAAAGGAGTATTCTTATGGAACATATATTAAAACTGGAACAAGTCAAAAAATATTACGGCGGAGCTGCCGGAAATATTACGAAAGCGGTAGACGGCATTTCCATGGAAGTAAACAAAGGAGAATTTACTGCGATCATGGGTGCAAGCGGATCAGGCAAAACAACGCTTCTAAACTGTATTTCCACGATCGACACCGTAACCGCAGGACACATTACTGTCAATCATCAGGATATTACAAAAATCAAAGAAAAAGACTTTGCCTCATTCCGACGAAAGAATCTGGGATTTATCTTTCAGGACTTTAACCTTTTAGACACATTAACTATAGAAGAAAATATTTCTCTCTCGCTCATCATCAATAAAGCGAACCCGTCTTCGATCGAGCAGCGTGTCCATGCGATTGCCGACAAATTAGGTATCCGCGATATTTTATCGAAATTTCCTTACGAAGTTTCCGGCGGTCAGAAGCAGCGCTGTGCCTGCGCAAGAGCATTGATCAACGAACCGAATCTAATCTTAGCCGATGAACCTACCGGTGCTTTAGATTCCCGTTCATCGAGATTATTACTGGAAACAATGTCTGATATTAACCGGAAAATGCATACGACAATTTTAATGGTAACTCATGATCCGTTCAGCGCCTCTTTTTGCGAGCGTATCCTGTTTTTAAAAGACGGAAAATTATTCAACGAAATATTCAAAGGAGAAAAAAGCAGAAAAGAATTTTTCAATGAAATATTGGATATATTGACCTTGCTCGGAGGTGAATTGGGAAATGTTAGGTAAACTGGCTTATCGAAACGCAAAAAGAAGTATCAAAGATTATTTGATCTATCTGATTACAATAACACTTTCTTTTTCTTTAATACTTGCGTTTAATCTTGTGGCAAGTTCTGATGAGGTTGCAGCGCTGTCATCCGGAATGAGCACATTTAAAAATGTATTGATCTTCGTAAATATCGTCATCAGGAGTGAGGGGGCGTGGCTCATAAATCTGAGTCACGAAATTTATGTTTGAAAAAAGAAGCAAAGAATTCGGAACATATATGCTGCTCGGTATCAAAAAAACATCAATCGCCCGTCTGCTTGTAACGGAAAATATATTAGTAGGAATCTTTGCATTTATTTTGGCAATCCCTATCGGCTTTGTATTCAGTCAGTTTATATCTGTAATCATCGTAAAACTGCTCAAAATACCGAAAACAATCTTCATCTTTGTAAACTTTGTGTCTATCGGAATGCTGGCTGTTTACTTTCTGCTGATCTACCTTTTAGTTCTTCTAAATCTGTTAAGACGAATAAGGAAAATGACTGTACACGATTTTCTTTACTTTGAAAAGCAAAATGAAACGAAAATGTTTCACGGAAACAGAAAACGAAACATTTTATTTCTATTGAGTATCATACTCGGAATTGCCGCTCTTGCCCTTTGGGCTTCCCGGTGGACACTGGAAAAAAACGGAGCACAGGAAACGCTCACTTATTTAATTATCAGTATGTCGATACTGATCGTAAGTATGTACGGCATTTGTGCCACATGCGCAGACATGTTATTGTCCGCTTTATTGAAAAGCAAAAAAATAAAATACAAAAAAGATTACCTTTTTACAGCCAGAACGTTTGCGTCAAAGGCGCGGACAATGAGTTTTACGTTCGGAACTCTTTCTATGCTGATCCTGCTTTCTTTATTATGTTTAAATTATTCAAGCATATGCAAAGGAGTCTATCATAGAAGTATTGAATTAACAGCTCCTTACGACGTTGATATTTTCGATTATGAACAGCCTTTTGACGATTTTAACGAATATCTTCGTGTGATAGATGAAGATTATACGATAAACGAATCAATCGAATTTAATATTTACAAAGATCCTGCCCATCAAATACAAAATTACTACGATGTTCAATTTTATAATTTTGATCCGGTAATGAAATTAAGCGACTATAATAAATTATTAAAAATGCGCAGCTTAACTCCGATCGAGCTAAAAAGCGACGAATATTTCCTTGTCACCGACCGCCAGTTGTTATATAAAGTGGAAGGTAACAACGAGATCCAAAATATCCGGTTCGCAGATCAAAAGCTGCATTTAAAAGGAATCGATACAAACTCCTTTTGGTATACTATGAATAATACAGGCAGATTTACGGTAATTGTTCCCGACAAATATGTCAGCGGATTAGAAATAAGCGAAAAGCATCTGATCGCAGACACGAAAGAAGATACAACATCTAAATTGGAAGAAAAAATAAAAACGGATTTAAACCATCTGCTCGTCACAAAAAATGATGACAACGAGACAATCCGCGAATATTACAGAGTCAATGTAAGAGGTACTGCTGTCGAGGAACAAAATACAATGACTGCAATGATCGCAAGCCTCTGCCTGTATATTGCTTTCATCCTGATCTCTGCAGTAGGTACAATTCTTGCGATACAATCGTTGAGCGACTCTGCAAAATATAAATACCGCTACACGACACTGCAAAGGCTCGGCGTAAACGATTCTTCTATTTTTCGGACGATCCGCAGACAATTACTTATCTTTTTCTTTGTACCTGTCATTTGTCCTGTGATTGCCGGATTTTGTATGTTAGCTTCTATGAATAATGTTTATCATATCATGCTGGAAAGCAGATATACTTACCTGCTCTATTTTATAAGCGGATTAGCGATTTTCTTTTTCATATACGGTATTTACTGGATCACGGCTTACATCGGCTTTAAACGAAATATCAATGAGGAGAGTTAGATTTTTCTGGCTCTCCCGCCGTAATTTTATTATAATAATAAATCAGGAATACTAAGCAAAAGGATCACCGCAATTACAAAAAGCAAATCAAGAGGTACGGAAAATGAAAATTGCAATTATAGAAGATGACAAAATCACCCGTCTCGAACTTTCCAAATTACTGAACTCGCACGGATATGAAACTGTTTTATTAACAGATTTCGAGAATTTATCAGAAGAATCAAAAAAATATTCTTTCGATCTGATCTTACTGGATATTAATCTTCCATACGAAAACGGATATGAAATATGCAGGAAGATGAAAAAGCTCATGTCTGTACCGATTATTTTTGTGACAAGCAGGGACACAAGCGCCGACGAACTGCTAAGTATTCAGGCAGGAGGGATCGATTTTATCACGAAACCATATGACACACTTATTCTCCTGGAGAAAATCAAACGGGCACTTCAATTATCAAATCCGAATAATTTCCGGGAACTTACAAAAAAAGACTGCACTCTCGATCTTCATTTGTCCGTATTAAAATACGAAGGAAAAAGTATCGAGCTGACAAGGAACGAATTTCGCATTTTATATTATTTTTTCATGAACGAAGATAAGATCATCAGTAAAGAAGAGCTATTAGAAAAACTATGGAACGATAAATATTATTTAGATGAAAACGTACTGCTTGTTAATATGACCCGGTTAAAAAAGAAAATGAAAGAAATCGGAATTATTCATCTATTAGAAAATATAAGAGGAAAGGGGTGGAAGTTGTGAGCTTTTTGACATTTTTAGAAGGGAAAATATCCGAATTATTATTTCAAATTTTCTTTCTTTCAGGCATTGTATTTCTCTTGATTTTCTACGATGTAGATTCATCATTTATTATTTTATCGGCAGTCCTTTTTCTTTCGGCGCAAATCTCTTTTCTATGGTTTTCATTTCAAAAGAAACAAAAAGATTCACAACGCATTATTAATCTTGCAGATGAGCTTCAAGAGAGCTATTATATCTCAGATATTTTGCCAAAGCCGGGCGACCCTCAGAACAAAGCCTACTATTATGCGTTAAAAAAAGCGTGCAAAGCTATGAATGACAAAATCTCACAAATCGAAAAAGAAAAACAAGAATACGAAGAATATGTAGAAAGCTTCGCGCATGAGATCAAAATTCCGATCGGCGCGTTATCTTTGACTTTTGACAACACAAAAAACTATGCGCTGAAAAAAGAAACCGACAAACTCTATCGCCTTACAGAACAGATGCTTTATTATGCGCGAAGCGAAAGTACAGAAAAAGATTATTTTGTAAAAAAACTGAACTTAGAAGAAGTCATACACAACGTCATTTTAAAGTTCCGCCATGATCTGATCGATCACAAAGTCATAATAGAAACTCATGCGATTGACCAGATCGTCTACACAGATGAGAAATGGCTGACTTTCATACTGTCACAGATCATACAAAATTCGATCAAATACTTTGACAAACAAGAAAATAAACTTACGATAACCGGTCAGGATAACGACACAAATATTATCCTTTCGATCAAGGACAACGGCTGCGGCATCTCCTCTTCCGACCTGTCAAGAGTATTTGAAAAAGGGTTTACCGGATCTGACCGGAGCAAATCGAACTCAACAGGCGTAGGGTTATATCTCGCCCGAAAACTTTCCTTTCGTCTGGGACTAAAATTAGATATTGCATCCGAAGAAAAAGAATATACCATATTACAGATCACTTTTCCGAAAGGAACGGTTCACCGGATCTGAAAATCTATCCTCTGTTTGCCAGGTAGCTTTCCGTCAGCGCAACCGCATCTAAAATGCATTGGTCGCAGCTTACTCTTTGCTTTCCGTCCACAACGCTTTTGAGTTCACGGCAGTAATATGTTCCGTTTTTCTCTTTAAACCGATTGGCGTATTCTTTTACTTTCTTATATGTATCTGCTTTTGTAAGTTTTCCGTTGTCAGGATTTCCAACGCTATTATCCAGTCCCATCACCATAAACATACCAGTAACCGCACCGCATATGTCCATCATGCCCATACCGAAACCAAAACCTTCAGCAATACGAAACATCGTTTCTTCATCCACTCCAAACTCCTCACAAAAAGAACATGCCACTGCTTGTGAGCAATTATATCCTTTCTTATGATATTCCAAAGCTTTCTTTGCTCTTTCATTCATTTCTTGCATTTCATTGATTTCCATACTCATCCGTTTCTCCTTTTTTATCTTATCTTGTTCTTTTCAAACTCATTTCCAACTTTGTTTATCGCCATAGCCTGCGTCATCCTCCCAATAAAATATCAGATCAAAACGGCGTTTTGCCAGATGGCTTCCGCGTAAAAGTATAACAGGTGAAGAAAAGATATGCAACCATTCCCGTATCTTCACCTGCACAGCCCTCACTACACGTCTCTTACGCTTCTTCCGCCGCTCGCTGCATATCGTTCCTACATCTTTTCTTTCTCACCGATCTGTTCTTCGATCCGTAAGAGTCTGTTGTATTTTGCCACTCTCTCAGACCGGCATGGCGCTCCTGTTTTGATCTGCCCGGTATTAAACGCCACGGCGATATCAGCGATGATCGTATCTTCTGTTTCTCCGGAACGATGCGATACAATTACATTATAACCTGCTTCCTGAGCTGTTTTTATCGTCTCGAACGTTTCACTTAAAGTACCGATCTGATTAACTTTTATGAGTATCGCATTAGCGGCTCCAAGTTCGATCCCTTTTCTCAATCTCTGCGCATTTGTGACAAAAAGATCATCTCCTACAAGCTGGACTCTGTTTCCAATCTTTTTCGTAAGCTTTTTCCACCCGTCCCAATCTTCTTCATCAAGCGGATCTTCGATCGAAAAAATCGGAAATTCTTCAACAAGTTCCTCATAATAAGAGATCATCTCTTCTGTCGTCCGCACGACAGGTTCTCCTTTTTTCCCTTCTCCCGCGAAAATATATCCGCCTTTTTCTTCAATATACAGCTCAGACGCCGCCACATCAAGCGCGATCATAATATCCCGCCCCATACGGTATCCTGCCCTTTCTGCCGCATCCCTTATCGTCCGAAGCGCTTCTTTCGTATCTGCAAGTTCAGGCGCAAATCCGCCTTCATCCCCAACTCCTGTCTGAAGACCTTTTCCTTTCAGAACCGCTCTTAGCATATGATAGATTTCCGCACAAATACGAAGTCTCTCCCGAAAAGAAGTCTCTCTTACCGGAACGATCATAAACTCCTGTATGTCTAACGGGTTATCGGCATGTACTCCGCCATTTAAAATATTCATCATCGGAACCGGCATCTTCTTCGCCTGAACCCCTCCCAAATATCTGTATAAAGGAATATTCAGTCCTTTCGCCGCCGCTCTTGCCGCCGCCATGGACACTCCTAAAATCGCGTTTGCACCGAGGTTGCTTTTATTTTCTGTTCCGTCCGCTTTACAAAGAGCACGGTCGATCTCCTTTTGATCGAACACGTTCATTCCTATCACCGCTTTTGCCAGACAACTGTTCACATTTTCAACTGCCCGCTCCACTCCTTTTCCTCCGTAACGCTCTTCCTGATCCCGAAGCTCCACAGCCTCATATTTTCCTGTTGAAGCGCCGGATGGAACTGCGGCTCTGCCGACGATATTTTCCCCTGCGAGAACTTCAGCCTCAATCGTAGGATTTCCCCGTGAATCTAATATTTCCCTTGCAAATATATCCCGAATCAACATCTCTTTATCCATATACTGTCTCCTTATTTATTTTCTTTCTTTCTATTCTTTTATTAATACATTATCTCCTCATTTTTATACTTAATGCGTTGACTTTTTATTTTTAGAAGATTACAATTCGAGTAGAGTTTTTAATTTCATACTTTGGAGAAAATAAAATGAATAAATTAAAACATTTCTTTATGCTTACATTCAGCACGCTTCTTATTGCATTCGGAACATACTTTTTTAAATTTACGAATAATTTCACTTTTGGCGGAATTACCGGTCTTGCCGTTCTTATCGCTAAAACCGGACTCATTTCGGCAGGTGACTTTAACTTTATCGCAAGCATGATTCTGCTCATCATCGGAATGTTCATCCTCGGGAAAAAATTCGCCGCAACTACCGCCTACTGCAGCATCCTTCTCTCCGTTTCGCTCTCGGTGCTGGAACGGCTCTTTCCTATGCACTCTCCTTTTACCGATGAACCGATGCTTGAATTATGTTTTGCCATAGCTCTTCCGGCGCTTGGATCGGCGATTCTTTTTAACATCGGTTCTTCCAGCGGCGGAACAGATATCATCGCAATGATCCTGAAAAAATATTCCAGCTTCGACATCGGCAAGGCATTATTGATTTCAGATGCATTGATAACGGCATCCGGATTTTTTATTTTCGATATAGAAACCGGACTGTTTTCCCTGCTCGGACTTTCTATTCGTTCTTTCATGATCGACACATTTATCGAAAGCTTTAACCTGTCGAAATATTTTAACGTCGTATGCGATAACCCTGAGCCGATCTGTGATTACATCGTACATACGCTCGGACGAAGCGCCAGCGTGTGTCTCGCCAAGGGAGCGTATTCAGGAAATGATAAATACATCATCCTCACTGCTTTAAACAGAATGCAGGCTGTGCATCTTCGCAACTTTATCCGTGAAAATGATAAAGAAGCTTTCATCCTTATCTCAAACACAAGCGAGATCATCGGAAAAGGCTTTCACAGCGTATAAATCACAAAACGCGCAAAAAAGCATTCCAAAATCATAAGCGGCTGGCAAAGCCTTAGGAAAACCCGGACTTTGTCTCGTCGCCGTTACAACAGGAGGCTGTAATTCTAACAATTAAATTCTTGTCAGAATTACAGCCTCCTTACAATACATATCATTAATTATAATTCATGATAATGCGGAATAATATCTTCATAATGTCCGTCATTCATTTCAAACCCTTTTGGAATCGTTCCTAAACGGACAAAACCAAGCTTTTCATAAAGTTTCAAAGCTCCTGCATTGCTTTTCACAACCGCATTAAACTGTAAAATGCGAAAGCCGAATTTTTTTCCCATTTTCATGCAATGTTTTACAAGCATTTCCCCGATATGAAGTCCCCGCATATCTTTTCGGACAGCATAACTTGCATTACATATGTGACCGCATCTTCCGATATTATTCGGATGCAAAATGTACATTCCGACAATTTCTTTTTTCTCTTCGTCATAAGCGATCCCCGTAAATGTCTGCTCTTTAAAAAACAGATCTCCTGTCGACTCTGTAAGAGTCTCTTTCTGTGGAAATGCGATCCCTTCTTTTACAACTTCGTTCCAGATGGCAATCGTTTCTTTTACATCCTCTTCCGCATACTGTCTGATCTTAATATCCACACTATTTCCTTCTTTCGTATCTATGATTTAATGAAAAAAATGATCCCCGATCTGGATTCCCCAGTTTCCGTTTCCGAAGGAAAGGCAATCGCCAATCGGATTACTTCCCGCAAGAGCGTCTGCCGCTGCCTGCATCGCTGTCTCTGTATAGCCTCCCGACGAAAGAACCGAATCAAGCCACCCTGTCATCGCCGGTCCGAACTGCCCAGACTGATAGATCACTTCACTGATCGTATTCGGATAAGAACCGCTTCTCACACGATTCATTACAACTGCTCCGACTGCAACCTGACCTTCATATGGCTGATTTCCCGCTTCGCAATAGATAAGAGCGGCAAGAAGTTCCTGCTCCCCTGCCATAACATTCGCCGCTTCCAACTGTGTCGCTTCCAAAGCCGCTGCCTGTGCTGCTTGTTCTTCGGCAATTCTTGCTTCTTCTGCGGCTCTTTCTTCCTCTGCCCGAATCATTTCTTCAATACGGACAGCCTCTGTTTTCCATACGTCTCCTGCCGTTTGAACGCTTTGCGAAACCTGTTTCGTTCCTTTGATCATACTAATCGTACCGTCCACAACTGAATCCCCGATCTGAACGGCTATTTCACCTCCCGCATAACGGAGATCTCCGGCGGTATTCATCTTTGTCCCGGGACTTGTAAATCCCGAAAGCAGCATAACACTTGACACTGTAAGATGCAGCGCCACAATCATTCTTTTTTTATTATAATTCATATACTCCTCCTCGTAAACATTTGCAATATCTTCACAATATATTTTTAATAATCCCCTTTTAAAATATATGTGTTGTTTTCATATTTATTACAGATATTACAAAAATGTTACGACTGGGATTGTACTACAAAGAAAAGAAGTTGTCAACTTTTTTCTTTCTCATTTTTTGCTGCATCTTTTTCTGCCGCAAAAAAACAGTCCTATCCGCATCTTTTCAAAACAAAGATACAGATAAGACTTTCATCTACTTGATCATTTACGCAAAAACATTGCGATCCGCTTATACAAAAGAAATGTAACCGCCCCGTTTATTCCCGCTTTTATCACATTGAAGCCGATAATAAACGGCATTAATTTCCATACGACATCTTTTGATACTCCCATAAACATCGGAGTAATCAATAAATTTGCCCCGACCATAACAACTGCCATTGCAGCCATTCCCGCCGTCAATCCAAAAACAGCCGTTGCCTTTGTCTTTTTTCTGTTGTAGATCATTCCAGATACGAGGACAAGAACACCCGTAGCGATCATATGCATCAATATCCCATACAGTCCGCTCCCCGCACTCACTGTCAGTCCCTGAACAACCGCCGTCACAACTGTCAAAACAAGCCCAGCCTCCGGTCCGAAGGCAAATGTTCCGATCAGAATAGAAATATCCGCCGGATCATACTCTAAAAACGGCACTGCCGGAAAAATCGGAAAATGAACAAGATATACCATCGCTACCGATATGGCTACCATCACTCCCCTTTTT
>ENA-OPBF01002324-OPBF01002324.1-human-gut-metagenome-genome-assembly--contig:-NODE-2324-length-10888-cov-2.202622_pt1 | contig 10888 bp, 7 predicted proteins | sample MGYA00241067_ERZ501450 | MGnify/ENA primary metagenome ERZ501450 (study PRJEB25962, sample SAMEA2042516) | human gut metagenome | biome: human gut; feature: human-associated habitat; material: faeces... | reverse complement strand
AGATCTTACGTTATTGACGGACTTTTATGAGCTGACAATGATGCAGGGATACTATGAGGAGAAACAAAACGAAACCGTTATTTTCGACGTTTTCTTCCGCCAGAATCCTTGCGGCAACGGATATTCTGTATGTGCCGGATTAGAGCAGGTGATCGATTATGTGAAGAACCTGAATTTTACTTACGAGGATGTGGACTACTTAAGAAGTCTGCACATTTTCAGTGAGGATTTTCTGCACTACTTAAGCGGTTTTCATTTCAGTGGTGATATCTATGCAATTCCGGAAGGAACCGTTGTATTTCCAAAAGAGCCACTGTTAAAAGTGATCGCTCCGATCATGGAGGCACAGCTTGTAGAAACCGCAATCCTGAATATCATCAATCATCAGAGTCTGATCGCTACCAAAGCAGCCAGAGTCTGCTATGCAGCCCGTGGGGACGGAATCATGGAATTCGGTCTGCGTCGTGCACAGGGGCCGGATGCCGGTATCTATGGTGCTCGTGCAGCTGTCATCGGTGGATGCGCAGGAACTTCCAACGTACTGACCGGACAGATGTTTAACGTACCGGTTCTGGGAACACATGCCCACAGCTGGATCATGAGCTTCCCAGATGAATACACAGCTTTCAAAACGTACGCCAAAATGTATCCAAATTCCTGCACACTGCTGGTAGATACTTATGATGTCCTGAAATCCGGTGTTCCGAACGCGATCCGTGTCTTCGAAGAAATGAGAGAAGAAGGTGTCAAACTTACACACTATGGTATCCGTATTGACAGCGGTGACCTTGCATATCTTTCCAAAGAAGCCTACAAGATGCTGGCTGCTGCCGGTTTCGATGATGCTACCATTTCCGCATCCAGTGATCTGGACGAATATCTGATCGACAGTCTTAAGACGCAGGATGCCAAGATCAATTCCTGGGGTGTCGGAACCAACCTCATCACGAGTAAAGATAATCCGGCGTTCGGTGGTGTATACAAGCTTGCTGCAGTCAAAGATGCAGACAGTACAAACTTTACACCAAAGATCAAACTGTCCGAAAACACCGAAAAAGTCACAAATCCGGGCAATAAGACAGTTTACCGTATCTACAGCAAGTCTACCGGCAAGATTAAGGCCGACCTTATCTGCCTGGCTGATGAAGTTTTTGATCCAGACGAAACCATGATTATTTTTGATCCTGCAGATACCTGGAAAAAGACCAAAGTTCTGGGCGGCACCTATGAACTCCGTGAACTTCTGGTTCCGGTCATCCGCGAAGGCAAACGTGTCTATACTTCTCCTGAAGTTATGGATCTGCGTGAATACTGCCAGAAAGAGCAGAATACCCTGTGGGATGAATCCCGCCGTCTTGTAAATCCGCAGAAAGTATACGTAGACCTTTCTCAGAAATTATATGATCTCAAGAAAAACCTGCTCGAAGAAATGAGTGAAAAGGCTCTCGACTGATCAAGTGTTGCACTATGGCAGTTTAACGCGTTAATTTCCTTTATTTTTTTCAGATAACGTGCTATACTGTTATTCAGTTGAAAAAAATGTTCCTGCACAAAGGAACCATGGAGGAAATATACAATGTCTATCAAGATTAATCATGAACTTCCAATTCCGGAGGTTCTGAAAAATGAGTACCCGCTCAGCAACGAACAGAAATCAATCAAACAACAGCGTGATGAAGAAATCCGCCGTATTTTCACAGGTGAATCCGATAAATTCGTCGTTCTGGTCGGACCATGTTCTGCAGATAACGAAGATACCGTATGTGAATATGTAAATCGCCTGAAAAAAGTTTCTGACAAAGTTTCCGATAAATTAATGATCATCCCACGAGTATATACAAACAAGCCTCGAACTACCGGTGATGGCTACAAGGGAATGCTCCATCAGCCGGATCCGGATAAGGCACCGGATCTCCTTGCCGGAATCATTGCAATCCGCAAAATGCATATCCGCGTACTTCAGGAAACCGGTCTTTCTTCTGCAGATGAAATGCTCTATCCGGAAAATCGCAGCTACCTGGATGATGTTCTTTCTTATGAAGCAATCGGTGCACGTTCCGTAGAAAACCAGCAGCATCGTCTGACTGCCAGCGGTATGGATATCCCGGTTGGTATGAAGAATCCTACCAGCGGTGACCTGTCTGTTATGCTGAACTCCGTAATCGCTGCCCAGCATCCACATCATTTCATTTACCGTGGATGTGATGTGGAAACAAGTGGTAATCCTCTGGCACACACGATTCTCCGCGGCGGCGTTGATAAATATGGCCAGACAATCCCTAATTATCATTACGAAGATCTCATGCGTCTTTATGACTTATACAGCAAAAAAGATCTGCAAAATCCGGCCGTTATCGTGGATGTCAACCATTCTAACTCCGGCAAACAGTACAAAGAACAGATTCGTATTGTAAGTGAAGTGCTTCACAGCCGCAACTACAATCCTGATGTAAGAAAACTCGTCAAGGGTGTCATGATTGAAAGTTATCTGCTGGAAGGCCGTCAGGATATCAGCGACCATATGACTCCTGGCTGTTCTATCACCGATCCTTGTCTGGGATGGGAAGATACAGAACGCCTGCTCTATGAAATTGCCGAAAAATGCTAAAGGGGGCTCAGCCCCCTTTTATTGTTCCATTTGACGTCCAAGAAATCCTGCTGCTGTTTTTACCAGCATTTGCTCTGAATTTCCAAATCTTTCTCCTGCACTTTTTCCAACCAGCGCCACAGAACCAATCGCATCACCGGAACAAATGATTGGCTGTACGATCAGCTCTGATGAGGATTCTTTCTGATTTTCCACAAGCGGCAGTATTTTTCTTTCCCCTGTATGATAACATTTCATTTCTCTCTCCGTGATCACTCGATCCAGTTCTTTACTGATTGCCTTTCCCATCAGTTCCCTGCTGCCCTGTCCGGATGCGGCAACCACCTGATCATGATCCGTAATACATGCGATCATACCTGTTGTCTGTGCCAGCGATTCTGCATATTCTTTTGCAAAAACACTCAGCTCTCCAATCGGGGAGTATTTCTTTAAGATCACTTCCCCCTCTTTATCTGTAAAAATTTCCAGTGGGGTTCCTTCTTTAATCCGTAGTGTACGCCGAATCTCCTTTGGAATAACAACTCTTCCAAGATCATCAATGCGCCGGACGATTCCTGTAGCTTTCATGTGCTTTATGTTCCTCCTGTTGTTTTTCCGTATTTTATATCTTCTCCTGAATCTGCCCCAGGTGATGTATGGATATTATATGGAAAAAAAGGAGAATTATGTACTTTACTTATAAAACGCCGCAATTATTTTCAGTGCATCTTCATTGATATTTCCAGGAACTGGTTCCGGACGTGCCAGATAAAATCCCTGCAGAAGATCAACTTCCAGTTCCAGTACTTTCTTAATCTCCTCCGGTGTTTCAAGTCCCTCTGCAACGATCTTCATATCACGTTTATGTGCATACGCGACAATGTTTTCCACAATCTGCTGTTTATCCGGATCCGTATCAATATCACGGATGATCGAAAGATCTACTTTGATATACTTCGGTGCCAGATCAAGAAGACTCTTCTCGTTACTGTATCCACTTCCGTAGTCATCCAGTGCAAAAGCACCCTCAAATCCTGGTGCATTTTTCTTTGTTTCCAATGCATGATAATCAATAGATTCTTCTTCTGTGATCTCAATAACAATCTGTTTCTGCAGCTTTGCATAACGATTATTAAATTCTATCTCATCTTTTGCTGCCATATGCTGACTCGCAATAGAATTGATAAACAGAAGCGCATCGCCTTTGATTCGTTTCTTTTCCCTGAGATCAGCAAAGGCTTCTGTCGCCCGGAACATGGTCATTCGTTCAATTTCACGCAATGCACCCTCTTCACGTGCGATCTTCATAACCACATCCGGTCGTTTTAATATTGGAAGATTGGCACGCATCAATGCCTCATATGCTTCAATCTTACCTGTTTTTGCCGATATGATAGGCTGGAAATAGTAAGTAACCAGCTCTTCTTTAACAAAACGATGAAATTCTTTACGAATCTGACTGTCACGGTATTTCTCTTCATATGCCTTCTGGTCAAATTCTGCAATTCTTCCCTTATCTGTCTGTTTTACCTGATACATGGCAAAATCTGCATGTTTTCTCATAACACCGAGGCTGTTACTGTCCTCCGGATACCATGCAATTCCTCCGGAGATACTTAAGTGGAATTCCTGTCCGTTCGGAAGACGGATGATCCTGGAAGAAATTTCTCTTTTCAGTTTACTTATTTCCTTACGAATCGCATTCTGACTCTCATAACCATAAAACAGAATATTAAATTCATCTCCTGAAATATGTGCACACAAGGTTCCTTTCGGAGTACCTTCTTCCAGACACATGCCAGCCTGGCGGATATACTCATCTCCCCAGTCATGTCCAAATGTGTCATTGGTGTATTTCAGGTTATCCAGATCCAACATAATAAATGCAGCATGTCTGATTTTTTTTCTTCTGCCAAAGATGGATTCGCTTTCACGTTTGAATGCACGTCTGTTATAGAGGCCTGTCAACGTATCATAATCTCGTTCATGTTCAATACGAAGGCGTTCTCTCATAGAAACAGTTACATCTTCCACGAGACCGATCTGTACCCAGTTCTCATTTTTGACTTCCATTCGCACATAACGAACACCTTTTTCCGGAATTCGGATACAGTACAGTTTTGTGCTACCTGATTTTGTTTTATAAAGATTCTTTTCTGTATACTCTTTTAAAATCTCTCTGAATTTTTCTATATTCATGGGGAGCTCCGCGCTTAACGGAATTCCCAGTACAGAGAAAAAGTTCTCCGTATAAAAAACACTTCCTGTATCAAACCGGAGTTCATATCCTCCAATCTCTACACTTGCCATTTCCATGATCCGCAGAAATTTGGTAGATGTGTTCAGCACTTCTCTGCTCAGTCCAGTGATCGCAGTAGAAAACTTATCCAGTTCACGAATCCCTGTTTCTGACAGATTTGGAATGCTTCCCTGATTTTGTTGTGCCGCTTCTACTTCATCCGATAATCTCGCTACCGGTTTTGCCAGGCGGCGACTTACTATAAAGCTGCTGAGCAGACCAAACAGTAATGTCGCAAAGATCGTCAGTTTCACAAGAAGCATAACATGATTTGTAAATGCATACAGATTTTTATCCTGTACAATTCCGACAAGAAGCCACTGCTCACCCGAAAACGGGGCATTCTTATTATAAAGCGTCAGTGGATAGACAGAAGCAATGTAATTCTCATTCCATATCTCTGCCTCATAAATATTTTTTTCCGTACGTGTCATTTTAATCTCTTCATCCAGAATACTTAACCATCTATTGCTTCTGGAAGAAGGATTTATTATATTTACAGAAATCTCAGAATCACTGAGTGTGCCTGCAGTTTCAGCCAGCAGATAAGTTCCCGTCCCACTGTTTTGCAGTTCTTCATATGGAATCAGTTCCTGAATATAGCTTGTCATCATTTCTACACCGACAACACCATAAACCGTTCCATCAGACAGAATCAACGGTATCGAATATGCAATAACAGGACGATCATCTCCCTCAAGTGTATATGATACCGGTGTCCAGTGTCCATAATCAGATACATTCAGCTTTTCACTGTCTTTATATGCAGTCTGGAAAACAGGATAAACAATTCCATTTTTGCCATAACCTTTATATTTGATCGCCGGCATCCATCCTCTGTCCGTAGAAATTCCCAGCGATTTTACCAGCTTTACAGGAGAACGTTCCAGCAGTAGATCATAATTTCTTTCCGATGCAGTCGTTGTCGGATCCTGATCTCTGATGTAAACACAGGGCATAAACGAATCAATCTCACGTTCATCTAGATCATCCGTGTTCAGAATCACAAAAATTCCATTTACAGATCTGTGCCTCATCACATTGATCAGGCTGTCACTGACTGTTTCCAGAAGTTCTGTACTTCGATCTTCATTATTTACCAATTCCTCTACACTGATATTCTCCACTGCAGTCTGATTCTCGACAGCAGTATTGATCGTTCCTGCCAGGGATGAAAGATTCTGGGTTTCTTCCAGCGTATTCTGCAGATAATTCTGACGGTTTTCCACCTGTTTCTTCAAAATATCTATGGAATTACGATTCATCTGCATTCCTACATTTCCAAAATACAGTGTTCCGATCAAAAGTGCCACTTCTATCCCGAGAACGATCAGCATTGCCGCAAATATAAATTGAAAAATTGATTTTCCCTGTTTCCTGTGCTGCCTCATTCAGAGAAATCCTCCCTTTCTGTAATCAGAGACTGTATTGTCTCAAATAGATTACTGTCCATCTTCATAAGCCTGCAGTTTTGTTAACGTCTCTTCATACCAGTTATCAAAATATTCATCTGAAATAAAGTCTGCAACAGCTTCTTCCATACTCTGTCCTTCATTAATACGTTCCTGTACTGTCTGACGATCCGCATCTGCAATATCGCTCATTGCATATTCAAGTACAGAACGGGCTTCCTGACCTCCTTCAAATGCCGGAGTTGTATATAATTCATTATTATTCACAGTTTTTACTGCTTCTGTAAGAACTGCATCCATAGACGCAGACAGCTCTGTTCCACCCTTACGGATCCCTACCATGTCTGTAGCTTTCCTGGTTACAGGCAGATATCCTGAACCTACAGAAAATCCGGTATTATTTTCAGGTTCTGTAAACCATTTCAAAAATTCCACACTTGCCTTGATCTCATCATCAGAGCCTTTTGTCACAACCATTCCTGCCCCCTGCTGCACTGCCCATTTTTCTCCACCTGCAAATTCCGGTGTCGGAAGTACCTCAAGTTCAATATCGTGAGATTCTGTTTCACTTGTCATGACCTGTTTCGGGAAAAACGTCGCACTTGATGTAGATCCGGTATACGCAAGAATGTTTCCGGTCTTGATATCATCACTGCGGAATCTGCCTGATGAAGAAAAATAACCTTTTACATATGGAACATAATAATTATCCCAGAGTTTACGTACAGTATCTTTATCAAAGTTCAGCTTCATCTTGCCATTTTCAACTTCAAACAATGTAACACCTAACTGTTTTGCCCCTACAAACATATAATTTGCCATGGCATCACGTCCAAAAAATGCTTTTCCATCATCCGGTTCTTCTGTCTGTTCGTCTGTCCAATTGTAGTATTTTTCTGCTGTATCTACAAGTCCTTCCACTGTCTCAAGATCCACTTCACTGACTCCTGTAGCATCTGCAAACCCATCCCAGTCAGTTTTATTGAGGAAAAGAAGTTCTGTTGATTTTGCTGACGGGAAGATCTTAATGCTTCCATCTCCAGAAAAATCACCCTCTTTTAAATATGCATCAATATATGCATCTTTTTCTTCATCTGTCAAATAGTCACTGAGATCTACAACCTGTCCCATCTCATCTAATTTATAAGCGGTATCAGCATATGCAGAAAAAATATTCGGCATATCAGAAGCACCAACCTTTTCCTGCGCAGCATCCATTACATTTGATTCCAGATCATCAACACTTCCCTGACTGGAACTTTCAACAATGATTCCTTTCTCCTTACCAACTGTATCATTAAAAGAATCTACCAGTTCATTAAATGCATCCAGCTGTTCTCCACTGTAATAAGTCCATACGGTCAATGTGATCGGTTCTGTTGTTTTTGCTCCTCCTGCAGCACATCCTGTAAGTGTTCCGGCAAATAATGCAATTCCTGTCAGGCATGCGATCAGCTTCTTTTTGTTCATGTTTATCTCCTTCCGATAACCGCTTGTGCATAATTATTTTTATGCTATTGCATGCAATTATAGCATTTTAAAAACAGTACTTCAATAAACAGTACTGTTTTACTCATCTGGTATTTTAAAATATTATATTTTTATAAACTTTACTGATACCCCTTTACTTTTATGCACAAGTGCGTTATAGTTTCAATATATTTGATACGTAGTATCGATTACTACATGATATGTTTTTAAATATTTTTTGATATTTCTATCATCAGGAGGAGTTATTATGAAACTTAAATTAAAAGATCCCTGGAGTGCTATCACACACGGCATTGCATTACTTCTTGCGGCAGCCGGTACAGCACCTTTACTCTTAAAAGCTGCTCATGGTGAAAATGCACCTCTGCATATTACGGCACTTGCTATTTTTATTCTCACTATGATCCTTCTCTATACAGCAAGTACGGTTTACCATTCTGTAGATTCTACAGAGAAAGTAAACCGTCGGCTCAGAAAAATGGATCACATGATGATCTTTGTTATGATTGCAGGAAGCTATACTCCGATCTGCCTCATTGCACTTCATAACAGAACCGGCTATATCCTCTGTGCACTTGTATGGAGTATCGCAATCCTCGGTATTCTTCTCAAAGGATTATGGATCACATGTCCCAAATGGCTTTCTTCCGTACTCTATATTGGAATGGGATGGCTTTGTGTACTTGCTTTCGTTCCTATCTTTCATTCCCTTCCGCGAGCCGGATTTGGATGGCTTCTTGCCGGTGGTATCATCTATACGATCGGTGGTGTGATCTATAGTTTGAAACTTCCTTTATTTAATGCACGTCACAAAAATTTCGGCTCTCATGAAATCTTTCATGTATTTATTATGCTTGGAAGTGCCTGCCACTTTATTGTAATGTATTGCTTTATATCTACCCTGCCAGTCTGAGGCAGGGTATTTTTTATTAGTCCGCAGAAGTCTCTGTCCAGAACTCTATCAGTTTCAGTTTTTCTTTTCTTGTCAGCTGCTTGATTGCATATTCCCGTCTCATTGCTTCTTCTTTTGTCGCATATCCCTCATAATATACAAGTTCCACCGGACGTTTCGCCCTTGTATATTTCGCTCCGGCTTTTCCTTCATTATGCGCTTTCAGCCTTTTCTCCACACAGTTTGTCCAGCCTGTATAAAGTGTTCCGTCAGCACACTTCACCATATACGTATAGTTCATAAAATACCTCATTCTATGTAAAGAACAGTTTCCGGAATTTTGAAATTCCATCCACCGTTCTCGTTTCTATAGAAAGCAGCCGGTCAAAGATTTGTATTTTCTCTAAGAAACAACAGGCAGGCAAATACCGGCTGCGAATTTTTACTATTCCTACCTGCTTTATTATACGTTCCAATTCTGTTTTTGTGAATAGCTTACGGAAGATAGGCAATCGGATCTACCGGCTCCCCGTCTTTCTTCATCGCAAAATAAAGATTACTGCCCTCCTTGCTGTAATACTTTGTCGGCTGTCCTATATATCCGATCACTTCCCCTTCTTTAACTGTATCTCCTTCCTGCACCGTCAAATCTGTCAGCTGTCCATAAATCGCCTGATACCCGCTTCCGATCTCCATCGTCACCGTTGTACCAGTCTGGGCATTTTCTTCAATAGAATACACGGTTCCCGGAACAGATGCCAGGACAGGAGCTCCTTCCACCGCCTGAACAGCAATTGCCGGACTCAGTTTATACTGATCCAAAGTTGGAAAATACACAGTCTGGTCCATGTTATAATCCATAAGAATATTACCGTCTACCGGCCATTCCATCAATGTATCTTCTGAAAAACTTAATTTGGGCGCTTCCTGTACACTTGCAGATGTATTCACTGTCCCATTCTCATTTGTACTCTGTTCTGCCGAAAGTATACTTTCTGACGTAAATGTACTTTCGGTTGATAAAGATCCTGCTTCCGTGGTTTCACTTCCTGCATCTTCACCTTCTGTCTGACTCATTCCTTTCTCTGACGTATGATCTGTCGAAATATTACTTTCCAGTTCAGCCTCTACAAGACTTGTTCCTGCATCTACAGCATTATCCGTCGTGTTTTCTGTACTCAGACTTTCATCATAATATGAAGGAACTTTTTCCGGAACTGACTCATCCTTCCCGGAAGTTCCCAATTGATAAACTCCTATGCCGGCCGCTGCCAGAACTGCCAGAAGGGCCGTATTTGCTACATATTTTGCGATTCTGCCTTTTGTCATATTCTTTTCACCTCTGCTCATAATCGTTTCGTGACCACACCTTTTGTCTGCTGTCACATTTTTACTATATTTACAGGGTGTCCAGAATGCTGCAAAATATACCGTTCTATTTAATTTTTTGTAATATCCATCAAAGGAAAATATGTATTCAGGATTTCTTTCCAGTTTTTTCCCTCTTTTGCCAGTTTATTACCTCCATACTGAGAAAAACCAATCCCATGTCCTTTTCCTTTACTCAAAAAACGTACCTGTTCTCCCGTTTTCTGCATGGAAAAATCAGACGAAGCAATTCCCATCCCCGTAACAAAAGACTCTGCTTCCACAATATTTTCATCTGCCATAAGACTGACCACATACCCGCTGTCTTCCCTCTCCACAATTCTTAATTCCACCGGAAGCTGCTGCTTCGCTATGTAAGTACTATTCAGATACCCTGGTGCTGTTTTATCTGAATTACTGTCCACTGCTTTAAGATAGGCATATTCTTCATTATGAAATGCGGTTTCTCCATCTCTCGTCTGCCCGGCACTGATCTGGTGATATGGAACCAGCTTCAATTCCCCATTATATGTCAGCACCTGACCGGAAGTATCTTCTACTGCCTCTTCATAAACTTTGTCTGCTTTTTCCCACACACTCCAGCAAGACGGAAGTTCATCTCTGAGTTCCCGGCAAGTCTCAAAAAATTTCTCACTTCTGGCATCTCTTTCTTTTTTATTTTGATCTCCATTTCTATTTATACTCTCTTTTTCTCCAATTTTTCTGTACAGATTGCTTCTTGCAATAACAGCCTGTGCTTTTATAGTTTCCGGCTCATAATCTGAAGAAATCTGAAGTGCCAGAATAACCGGTAAGACTGTCTCAGAATCCGCTTTTTG
>ENA-OPBF01002322-OPBF01002322.1-human-gut-metagenome-genome-assembly--contig:-NODE-2322-length-10898-cov-2.010514_pt1 | contig 10898 bp, 12 predicted proteins | sample MGYA00241067_ERZ501450 | MGnify/ENA primary metagenome ERZ501450 (study PRJEB25962, sample SAMEA2042516) | human gut metagenome | biome: human gut; feature: human-associated habitat; material: faeces... | reverse complement strand
GTAGATACTTGGCTCAGTAGAGCCATTGAGCAAGAAGCCCCCACTTCAAAATCTGTGATTTAAGTGGTGGGAGCATGTCACGTGTCTGCAATAAAATGGTGATTGCCTTTGCAATCGTTACCTTGTTTTGCCTGAATGGATGCAATAAAAAAACAGTATCGGCACTTTTATCTACGCTCTGTGTGCTGGCAATGGTTATGACAGTTTTCTCCCTGGTTGTACATCATACAGAAGAACTGGATTTTTCTACTATGGAATATCTGGATCTCAGAAGTATCGATAATCCGGAAGAAATATTTTATGCAGAGATATTACTGTCCGGGCTGGGTGCCATTATGGATGTTGCGGTAGATATATCAACTGCATTAAGTGAAATTATAAAGCAGAAACCAGAAATTTCATTTCGACAGCTGTTTCGATCAGGCAGAGAAATCGGACATGATATTATGGGGACGATGATTAATATATTGCTGTTTGTGTTTATCAGTGGATTGATACCAATGTGCCTGATTCGTATGAATAATGATGTATCATTTCTGACAATTATTCGTTTGCATATTCCGTGTGAACTTTGCCGCTTTTTTGTGGAAAGTATCGGTATTGTACTTGCAATACCAGTTTCCGTGCTAATTACCTCCGGAATATTAAAAAGTAATTTGAAAAAGAGGACAACGTTATGTTAGTGATATTTGGTTTAATATTGGTTGCTTTGATTGCCATTGTCGGGGGCGACAGAGGAGTGATGTCTCTAATTGCATTGGCAGGGAACCTGCTTATTCTGTGCATTGCGATCTGGCTTATTGCCAGCGGAGTACCGGTTTTCCCAGTGACGATTTGTCTCAGTGTGGTTATTTGTTGCATTACGTTGTTTTACCAAAACGGAATAAACCGAAAAACGCTATCTGCGTTTACGGCAGTGCTTATTACAATATTCATTTTGTTTTTTGCAATTTATTATGTTGTATGTAAAAGTGGTTCAGGTGGTTTGAATGAGATTCAGTCAGTTAGTGAAGATGTATTATATTACAATATAAATTTGAATATCCCCATGCAGAAAGTCATGGCTGCCGTAGTTTTGCTTAGTACACTGGGGGCTGTTACGGACATGGCATTGACTGTTTCTACTTCACTCTATGAAGTGAAGATACATAAACCAGATATGAGTAACACAGAACTGTTTCAGAGTGGAATGCAGATTGGAAAAAGCATATTGGGAACAACGGTTAATACGCTACTGTTTGCTTATCTTGGTGAATCCATGATTTTGTTTGCATACTTGCGAATGCAAAAACAATCCTTGGGGATTCTGTTAAATTCCAGGCTTTTGTTTCAAAATTGTATTTTTATGATTTTTGGAGCACTGTCCTGTGTACTTGTCATACCGATATCTACTTTATTAATGAAAAAATTATGTGGAGGAAACCATGACAGATAAATTACAACTTTAGAAAGAAGAATATACAGGTGAAAAAGCAGATTCGCAAAAATGTGGGTCTGTTTTTGTATATATAAAAATAATTACCGTACAAATATGGTGAAATTTTTGAAAAAGTACGAATTTTATATACAGTAAAACAGAAAATTTTATGCTATACTGTCTTTATATTATATTTTGCAAAGGACAGAAATTATGATTATTCATACAGGGATGCGTACTGACATTCCAGCATTTTATGCAGACTGGTTTGCGAACAGAATACGGGAAGGATTTGTCTGTGTGCGAAATCCCTATAATCCAATTCAAGTGACGGAATACAGTTTAGATCCTTCCGTTGTAGATCTGATCGGATTTTGTACAAAGAATCCGGAACCAATGCTAAAATATATGGATTTATTGCAGCCATATGGCATGTATTGGTATGTAACAATTACACCTTATGGAAAAGAAATTGAACCGATGGTTCCGGATAAAGAGCGTGTGCTTTTGTCATTTCAGAAATTATCTGAGATTGTAGGAATCGATTCAATTGGCTGGAGATATGATCCCATTTTTGGGGATGACACTTATACGGCAGATTATCATATCCGGCAATTCACGCATATTGCATCTGTACTGGAAGGATATACCAAAAACTGTGTGATCAGCTTTATTGATCTGTATCAGAAAGTGCGAAAGAATTTCCCGGAAGTGCGGGCAGTGGAAAAAGAAGAACGTCTGTATCTTGGTAAGGCAATGATTGAGATTGCAGCAGAACATGGTATGACGGTCCGCCCATGTGGAGAAGGTGACGAACTGGCAGTATATGGAGCAGACTGCAGCGGATGCATGACAGAACAGATTTATGAACAGGCATTGCATACAAGCATGGATTTTCCAAAGAGAAATCAGCTTCGGAAAGAATGTGCCTGTTTGTTGGGAGCAGATATCGGAGCCTATAATACTTGTCTGCATCTGTGTCGGTATTGTTATGCAAATTATGATGCGGATACGGTAAATGCAAATTATGCCAGACATGATCCGACCTCACCGTTTTTGATTGGAAATCGGATGCCGGATGATAGGGTGCATAAGGCGGAGCAGAAAAGCTGGATCAATGGTCAGATGACATTGGCTGATTTTATGTAAATCGAGGTGCAATATGAATGTATCAACAATGGCTGCCATCAATAGTATAACAGGTACCTTACAGAAATATACAGGAGGTTCTAAATGAAACAAAATAAAGCATTACAAGTGCTTTTTGATAACAGAGTTGTTGGAACATGAACAGAATCCTGACAAACTAACGGTGATTGACAGACTGGCAATCGTTGGAAAATCAGGTATGGGTGCATTGACCTATTATCCAGAGCAAAGTTTTTCGGAAGAGAATGACAATACGGATTTGGACGAATTAGCTTTTCAATGTCAGAAGATTTTGCACACAGAATATTCGGATAAACTTGATGAATTATATCGCCTGGGTGGAACGAGTGGTGGTGCCAGACCTAAAATTATGACTACGATAAATGATGAGGATTGGATCATTAAATTTTCAGCACATGTAGATGGTGAGAATGCAGGAAAAATGGAATATGATTATTCTTGTTGTGCCAGAAAATGCGGAATTACAATGAGTGAGACAAAATTGTTCCCATCAGAGGTCTGTGAAGGATATTTTGGGATAAAACGATTTGATCGTATATCGGATATATCTGGAACAAAAAGGGTGCATATGTTGACAGCAGCAGCACTTTTAGAGTTAGATTTTGAGCAACCAAGTCTGGATTATCATAGTTTGATGAAATTAACGAAAATAATTACAAGAGATAACAAAGATGATGTTGAAAATATGTTCCGACGTATGTGTTTCAATGTTTTTGCACATAACAGAGATGATCATTCTAAAAATTTCACCTATTTGTATGATGAATCTGCAGATAGCTGGCGATTGAGTCCGGCATATGATCTCACATACAGCAACACATATTATGGGGAACATACGACTACGGTAGATGGAAATGGTCGTAATCCTGGAAAGAAAGAGCTTCTTGCAGTTGGAACTATGGCTGGAATGAAAAAAGAACTCTGTATGGATATCATAACTGAGATAAAAAGTTGTATAAATGGAATGCTTGAAATGTATTTAAAATAAAGATTTGAAAAAAATGTAGATTAAAATATGAATTTTATGGAGTAACGAGAATGACAGCAGAAGAATTTAGAAATACAATAAAAAACGAATCTTATATTGGTGGTGGAAGTCCTTTGCATCTGGAGTTCCATGCATTTTCCCAACGTGCAATGAAACTAACATGTGAAATGAATTACAATTATCATACACCAGAAGAATTGCGAAGCTTGATGAGTAAACTGACGCAGTCAGAAATTGATGAAACATTTGGAATTTTTCCACCATTTTATACAGACTGTGGAATTAATATCCACATCGGAAAAAATGTGTTTATTAACAGTGGGTGTAAGTTTCAGGATCAGGGAGGTATTTTTATCGATGATGGTGTCCTGATTGGTCATAATGTAGTGATTGCGACATTAAATCATGATATGAATCCGACGAAGCGCGCATCAATGATTGCACAACCAATTCACATAGGTAAAAATGTCTGGATTGGATCAAATGCAACTATTTTAGCAGGAGTATCTATTGGAAATGGTGCTGTAATAGGTGCCGGTTCTGTGGTAACAAAAGATGTGCCGGAGAATACCGTCTATGCCGGAGTTCCTGCAAAAAAGATAAAAGATATATCAGATGGGAGATAACGCCTTTATAGGTGGTAAACAACAAGTGTAGATCAGTAATGGGACTCAATCTCCCATCTGATATAGCCTCTGGCAGAATTGCAGAGATGCACAGAAGAATATGTCATGCGCTGCATGACGTGCATCTCGCAGTACGAATGCCGAGGGCATTCTTGAATAGATGAGTGATGAAAAATGAATGTCGTTAAGAAAAAAGCATATTATCATTTACCGGGGTTGTTTGAATTTTATGATCTATATCGAATATTCCTTCCTCTTTATCAGGAGCACAGAGAGTATTTTTATGACTGGTGCGAGATCAGTTCCATTTACGGTGCACCGGAAGGCTGTCTCTGGGGCGGTGGAAGAATCGGATGTGGAGATGAAAATCCGCAAGAAGTTTTAAAATTGATAAATGAATATGGCATATCTGCCCGATTGACTTTCAGTAATTCCATGCTTAGAAAAGCACATTTATCAGATAGAAAGTGCAACGAATTATGTGCCTTATTTGAGCAAGGAAGTGAAGATGGTAATTCAGATAATAATAGTGTAAAAAATGGTGTTATCGTCCATTCGGAATTACTGGTGGATTATTTAAAACAAAACTATCCGAATCTTTATTTAGTATCTTCCACAACGAAAGTATTGACCGATTTTCACGAATTTGCGGAAGAAGTAAAACGAAAAGAGTTTCAGTATATCGTACCTGATTTTCGATTAAATAAATCCTTTGATCAGTTAAATACATTGACGCTATCAGGAAAAGACAAAGTAGAATTTTTGTGCAATGAGTGTTGTTGGATTGGCTGCAAAGATAGAAGGAAATGTTATGAGACGGTCAGTCTACAAAATCTGGATGAAAACTGTCCAGATCATCGTTGTACAGCACCAAATGCTGCATATGGATATCGTTTTTCAGAGGCGATGAAAAATCCAGCATTTATCAGTATTGGCGATATTCAGAATGTGTATGTGCCAATGGGATTTACAAATTTTAAAATTGAAGGCCGGGGATTAGGTAGTGCCATTGTATTAGAATTTTTATTGTATTATATGACAAAACCAGAGTATCAACTGCAGGTCAGAGAAGCAATTTATCTGGATAGTATGTTGGATTTATTTTAATAAACAAAAAGTATCGACAGAACATATCCAATCTGGCAAAATCTTGGACATAAGGATGTTTATTATATTGTTTCAGCAGGACTTGGAACAGATATCATTGAACGTTCCCTTGGAGATTTGGATGGATTTGTGGAGCATTTGGATCATTCTGTGGTGAAGGGAAGAATTTATGCGCCAAATATCATGGAGGCCGGATTGGTAAAAGAATGTCCACAGGTTTTACAACAGGCATATGATATGGGAAAACATGTATGATTGAGTGGATTACTATATGATAGAATCAAAACTGACCGTGAATTTGAGAAAGAAAAGTTATCAGTAAAACATTGAATCTGGATCCAGACAGATTCAAAATCTGGATAATAGGCTTACGTTAGATGCGTTCCTAGAATGGTATATGAAGGCGAAATGCTATAAATGATTGACAAATACATATAACATCGTTAATATAAAAAAATAAATGAAATAAATGAATAATAAGTTTGTCTCAACATAAAAGAAGACTATAAATTTTACTGTTTCTGAACATAACAGTTTGGTTTATAGTCTTTTTTGGTGTATGATAGAAAATAGGAAGTAGAGGAGAGGTTGGAAAATGTCTATTATTTTTGGAATACTGGCAGGTATTGGTGTCCCGATTCAAACAAGCATCAATGCAAGATTACGGAAAAAAGTAGGTTCCCCTTATCGGGCATCGCTTGTATCTTTTGCAGTTTCATTGATATTTTTAGTATTGTTATTATTGATTTTAGGACAGGGTGTACATATTCCATTTGATAAAATGTTGCAGGAGCCAGTCTGGATTTGGTTTGGTGGAATCTGTAGTTTTATATATGTTACTGGAAATATTTTACTGTTTGCAAAATTGGGCGGAACGCTTGCGGTTATACTGCCGGTTCTAGGGCAGATTCTGGTGGGGCTGGTAATTGATCATTTTGGATTCTTTTATTCATTGAAAACACCGATTTCCGTATTTCGGATCTTTGGAGCGGTTTTGGTCGTAGCTGGCGTAGTAATTGTATCTCTGGCAAAAAGAGAAGCCGGCAAAAATAATCCGAAAGAAAATGCACATGCGGATATCTGGCTATGGAGAATATTTGGTGTATTGTCCGGTGCATTAAGTGGTGTGCAGACTGCCATTAACGGACATCTGGGAAAAGTTGTCGATTCTCCGATCAAAGCGTCTGCTATTTCATTTACAGTTGGATTAAGCTGTTTATGCGTTATTTGCATCGGTTTACGATTGATGCAGGGGAAATGTGCGGTGGTGCAGACACGGGAACATATGAATGAGAAAAATCCATGGTGGATGTGGATCGGAGGCGTATTCGGTGGCATTTATGTACTTGCAAACGTAGAGTTGGCAGAAATTTTTGGAACGGGACTGGCAGTCATCATTATTCTTATCGGTCTGACAACCGGCGGCATACTAGTAGATCATTTCGGGTTATTTGAATCTCCGAAAAAAACGATGAATGTACAGAAAATCGTTGGTATTTGCGTGATGGTGTTTGGTGCTACTTTAATAAAATTATTGTAACAGTGAAATGAAATCATAAAATGATACAATGCAGTAAATCTTTGTACAATAAATAAAGGGTAATTTATGAAATCAATATCTATTTATGCATTAACCAGAAAACAGAATATTGAACATTTACAAAAACTGGAGCAGCAGTTATCCGGCAGAGAACACATGCTGAAAATGAAAGAGTGGGAACTGGAAAGTATGCGCGCACTGGTGGAGCGGCTGGAACTTCATATGCAGGATGTATCAGCACTTCGACTGTTTTATTCTTTTCAGATTCCACGTCTAGGCAAAGAATTTGATTTGTTGCAGATCAGAGAAAATCAGATCATCAACATTGAGCTGAAAAGTGGAGCAGTTTCTGAGGAAGCGATACAAAAACAATTAATTCAAAATCGATATTATCTGTCCGCACTTGGTAAACCGATTCAGTCTTATACTTATATCAGCAGCCAGAATCGCCTGATGCGGTTGACAAATCACGATCATGTAATAGAGGCAAGTTGGAATCAGTTGTGTGCGGCTTTGCAAAAAGAGGGCAAGGACTATTCTGGTGATATTGAAAATCTGTTTCGGGCAGAATGGTATCTGTTTTCGCCGTTGACAGAACCGAATCGATTTTTAAACAAAGAATATTTTCTGACGGCACAGCAGCGGGATATCAAACGTCAGATTTTAAAGAAAATCTGCGAGGAACAGACCGGATATTTTTCTTTCAGTGGTCTGCCTGGGACCGGAAAGACATTGCTTCTTTATGATATTGCCATGAAACTATCCAACCGACAGCAGGTCTGTATCATTCATTGTGGGGAAGCAGGAAAGAAATGGGAAATCTTACATAAACGTTTACAGCGAATTGATTTTTTGTCAGATAATCAGTTGGAAACACAATTTTCGTTAGAGGATTATCATGCGATATTGGTGGATGAGGCACATCTGCTTTCGGTTGAAAAATTAAATGTATTACTGGATATGAGTGAAGATCGTCCGATCATTTTTTCCAGTGATTCAGAAGAAATGATCTCACCGAAAGAAATAGATCAGAGCACGATGAAACGAATGGAAGAACTGCCGAACCTACAGACCTTCCGCTTGACAAATCGGATTCGAACTAATGCGGAACTTTCTTCTTTTATTCAAAATATGATGCACTTGCCTGTAAGGAAAAATCAAAATGAATTTCCGCATGTGTCTGTGGTGTATGCAAATGATGCAAAAGAAGCAGATACGTTGGTGCAGGATTATGTACGGCAGGGATATCAGTATTTTCCACAGATGGAAGGTGCAAAACTTGGTAGTACAGCGGTTCGTGATACAGAGCAAATGGTTGTAGTGTTAGATGAACGTTATTACTATGACGATGAACTGTATTTCAGATCCATACATCCGATGCGAAATGGACAATCTGAAGTACGGAGCTTATTTCACCTGTTGAATCAGGCAAAGGAAAATCTGACTTTTGTAGTTAAGGGGAACGAAACGGTGTATGGTATTTTACTTGATATGAAATAAAATTTGAACGCAAAATAAGCATTCCCCCGCGTCAAGTGAACGAATGGAGAGAACTAAATGGAAAGGGATGGCATGATTTATGAATTTTAAAAAGATAGATATTGAAAATTGGGCGCGTAAAGAACATTATCGGTATTATACAGAAAAATTGAAAATAGAAGTAAATATGACAGCACCAATTGATGTTAAAAATTTATTGGATTTCTGCTATATTCACAACTACAAATTTTATCCGACTGTAATATATATTGTTACCAAAGTTCTTAATAAAATAGAAAATTTCAAGATGTTTCGGGACAACGAAGGAAATTTATGCGTATGGGATAAAATAAATCCAAATTATACAATTTTTCATCAGGATGACAAAACTTTTTCCGATTGCTGGTCGGAATATGAGGAAGATTTTGAAAAATGCTTTCAGAATATAACAACAGATATGCATACTTATAAGGACAAAAAAGGAATTAAAGTAAAAGAACAACAACCGGCAAATTTTTATTGTATCTCCTGTACACCTTGGACGGCTTTTACTGGTTATGGAAGCAGAGTGGCAAATGGGGAACCGGCTTTTTTCCCAATTATTACGATGGGAAAATATGAAAAGAATGGTAATAGAATAGATATGCCCGTAAATATTACGATTGCTCATGCTGTAGCGGATGGCTATCATATCGGGTTATTTTTTGAATATCTGCAAAACGAAATAAATGCACTCAAAAATTGGGATTGTTGATATTCTAATAGCAGACAAACTTGGCAGATCCACCATTTACAAAGAATTGGAGAGAAGAACACATGAAACTTGGACTTGTACAAATTATAGGTTAGATTATATGAAAAAGAAGAAATTTATTTTTATTATACTTGTGATAGTAGTCGTCATAGTTATTGGCATTTTCTTTCGATATCAGCATACTTCTCCGAAAAGATTAGCTGATTTATCCGAACAAAAATATGAACAAGTGCACAGCTCCATAGATTATGATCAGGATGGCATTGACGATCAGACAGACATCCTTCAGGGAGCTTTGGATTATATTAACACAAAACCGAAGTATAAGAGTAAATATTATAACAGTGGTTATTCGAATGATAATTATGGTGTGTGTACGGATGTGGTAGCATTTGCAATGCAGGCTGCCGGTTATGATCTGATGCAGCTTGTAAATGAAGACATTCAGAATCATCCGGAAGATTATGATATCCAAGAGCCAGATTCAAACATTGACTTTCGCAGAGTGAAAAATCTACAGGTGTTTTTTGCCAATAATGGAGAAAGCCTGACCACCGATGTTTCCAAAACAGAGCAGTGGCAGGGCGGAGATATCATCATTTTTCAAAAGCATATCGGGATTGTTTCAGACCGGAGAAATAAAAATGGTGTTTCATATGTGATTCATCACAATGATCCGTGGCAGAAATCCTATGAACAGGATATTTTGGAAAAACGGGATGATATTGTGGGACATTATCGTTGGAAGTAGAATGTCATATAAGGCTAACATCAGCTACCCGGAATTAAGTCCTATAAGCAGGAAGTAAAAGGCGCCGAAAATGGCTCCTTTTTAAAATGTAATACGCATCTGATACCATTCTGCGCCGCCATGATCGGATTCAGAAAGTCCTTCATTTACAAAACCGAATTTTGCATAGTAGTGCAGCAATTTTTCTTTGCAGGTCAGAACAAGTCCTTTTCGGCCCTGTGCTTTTGCGTCTGCAATGCAGGATTTGATCAGTTCACCGGCATAGCCATGTTTGCGATAATCAGGAATCGTATTTACACCAAAAATCATCTGCCATGCGCCGTTAGGGTTGTGCATGGAAGCGTCATGGAACATTTCGTCGGTCAGAGTTTCTTCATCTGTTACAAATCCATCCACAAAGGCAATGAGTTTATCTTCATCAAACATCAACCAGAAATGGTCGTTATAATATGTCAGTCGTTTGGAAAATTCTTCTCTGGAAGCCGCTTCTGCCGCTGGAAAACATTCTGCTTCCACAGCAGTGATCGCATTTAAGTCATTCATAGTAGCAGTTCGTATGGTCATTTTTTCACCTCAAAAATATTTTAGTATCATGTTTGTCTATTATAACATTGCATGTTGGCAATGTGTAGTAGAGGAATGGAAAAAATATGTATTTGCAAATCATATGTGTTATAATATCCCTATAGTTTTTGGATTCAGAAGGAGAAAATTATGGAACTCACAATGCTTGGAACCGGAAGTGCGCTTGTGACGGAGTGCTACAACACCTGCTTTGTATTACAGGAAGATCAGCAATATTTTATGGTAGACGGTGGTGGAGGAAGTACGATACTGCATCAGTTAAAACACGCCGGTCATCTGGTCTAACATCTTCGCTGCGGCCGAGGAGTTGCGCAAAGCCTACGGACACACCCTGCCCAAGAGTGAAGCTCGTCTGCGCGACAAGCTCCGCCAATATACGAAAGAGGGCTATGCCTGCCTCGTGTCTGGCAAGTTCTGCAATGCGAACACGCTGAAAATTACCAAAGCGGCCGGACGTCAGATCGTCGCCCTGCGTCGTTGT